>Ga0136641_1000110_pt1 | contig 33820 bp, 31 predicted proteins | sample EliLak1302023Y_FD_115312 | JGI IMG/M metagenome (GOLD analysis project Ga0136641, IMG submission 115312) | Freshwater microbial communities from Elizabeth Lake, Yosemite National Park, California, USA - 13020-23Y | ecosystem: Environmental > Aquatic > Freshwater > Lake ...
CGAGCAAGGCGCCGATTGGGATGGTGCCCCACACAAACCAACGCATCGTGGCATTCATGCGTCCGGCCATCTGGGGTGGGCAGAGGGCCTGGCGCAGGCTGACCTGGTTGATGTTGTAGAGCGTGCCCGACGCAGCCATCGCAAAGAATTCGCCACCAATGACGAGGGTATTCAGCAGGTCGTTCCCTGGCTGGCAGAAGGCGAGCACCGCCAGCATCGGTCCGCCCAACGGAATGGTGAGCACGATGGTTCGGCCGACGCCAAGCCGCTTTGAGATTCTGTCGGCAAACAAGGCGCTGATGAATCCGCCAGCAGAGCCAAGCGTCGCCGCAAAGCCGATGAGCGCCACGGAGAGGCCGAGCACGTTGTAGGCGAAGAGCATCTCGACGGTTCCGGCAATGCTGCCAAACAGGTTCGAGGTTGCCGTTGCGCCACCAATCGTGCGCAGCGCAGGGTGGCTAAAGACGTATCGAAGGCCGGCTGCAATGTCACTTCGCAGTGAGGCCCGCGGCATGTTCGCGGCTGGCGCCGCCGCGTCATTCAGCTCGGCGACAGTTTCGTGCTGCGGTTTGATCGAGAAGATGAACAGCGCAGAGAAGAGGTAGGAGAGTGCGTCAATCACTACCGCCGCTGGGGCTTTGACGATGGCGATCAGTGCTCCGGCGAGGCTCGGCCCGAGGAGCCCGGCAGCAGAGCGACTGACCTCAAGTTTTGAGTTTCCCTCGACAAGATCCTCTTTTGGAATGAGTGACGGCAGATAAGACTGGTAGGCAACATCGAAGAAGACGGTGAGGGTGCCGAGCACGAGTCCGACAATCACCAACTGCGGAATGGAGAGGATTCCGAGCGCGTAGGAGATTGGCAGTGTTAGCAATAGGAGGGCGCGGCCAAGGTCGCCAACGATGAGCACTCCGCGTCGTGGCAGGCGATCGACGAGTGCGCCAATGAGGAGCCCAAAGACTAGGAATGGGAGGAAATCGGCGAGATTGATAAACGCGATCTCCATTGGCCCGGCGTTCAGTAGTTGGATGGCGACGATCGGCAGCGCTAGGTTGCTAAAGCTGGAGCCAAAGTGGCTGATCGTCTCGGCGGTCCAGAGACGGATAAAGCCTGGGTCGCTGATGAGGCGGCGACGAGGCGAGGCTGTGGGCATGGGGCGCTCCTCAAAGATGGGTGGGGTGGCCAGAGGGAATTGAACCCTCATCTGCGGCTCCACAAACCACGGTCCTAACCATTGAACGATGGCCACCAAGTCAGCCGCCATCTTACCCTGCGGGGAGGGGGGCGGCGCAGGGTAGACTGAGGGCCGGCGACGTCGAATGAGGGCGGCGCCCGTAGGGAGGGTTTAACGATGCAGATTCGACGCGCAATGCCCGCCATGGGCCGCATCCCCGCCGCCGAGTACGGCGTGACGCTGGGCGACTTCTTCTTCCCCGTCTTCCTCGGCGAGCGACTCGGCGCGCGACTCCAGGGCCTCGCCCTTGCGGTCGTTGGTGCCGCGATTGTGGCCGCCTCCGCCCAGATCGTCATCCCACTCCCTGGCACCCCGGTGCCGATCACTGGGCAAACATTCGGTGTCCTCCTGGTTGGCGCAGCACTTGGCGCTCGCCGCGGCCTCGCCTCAATGGGCCTCTATCTCGCCCTCGGCATCCTCGGCGCGCCAGTCTTCCGCGAAGGGAGCCACGGCATTGAGAAGTTCTTCAGTACCGGTGATGCTGGTCTACTGCAATTCGCGCCAACGGGCGGCTATCTCGTGGGCATGCTCTTCGCCGGATGGATCGTTGGGCGACTCGCTGACCTCGGCTGGGATCGCAGCGTGATCGGCACCGTTGCCGCGATGGCGATCGGCAGCTTGATCATTTACAGCTTTGGCGTGCCATGGCTGGCTGCGTCCGCGCATCTTGAACTTGGCGTTGCGATTGAGAAGGGGGTCACCCCATTTCTTCTTGGTGACGCGATCAAGCTTGCGCTAGCGGCTGGTGTCTTCCCTTCGGCCTGGTGGTATGTCAACCACGGTCGGAGCGACGGTCCACGCTGATCTAGCGGCGACGCACCTGATGCGTCGACCCGTTCGCGCCGCGCTCCTCGCCTTCGACCTTGGTAGCACCTCGGTCAAAGCGTTGCTCCTCACTGCTGAAACCGGCGCGCCTATCGCCATTGCGCGACGAACAACGAGTGGTGGGCCTGATCCACGCGAGCAAGATGCCGATGCCTGGTGGCGCGCAATCTGCGCGGCCTCCCAGGAGGTGTTGGCACTGGCAGTAGCACAGAGTGCCGGCGAAATTCAGATTCGCGGGATCGGAGTCGACGGCCACGGCCCATCGCTGGTTCCTGTTCGCGCCGATGGGAGCGCTGCGGGACCAGCGCTGATGTGGCGTGACCGCCGTTCAGCGGATGACGAAGTGGTACTCGCACAGATTCTCGGACGTGGCGGATGGCTCCTCGGCGAACTGCCGAAGGCGCGATGGCTTCTCCGCGAGCGCCCTGAGGTTGCTGCGGCATCAGCGTGGTTCCTCTCGTCGTGGGATGCTCTCACGCTTCGGCTCTCTGGTGAGGCGGTCAGCTCGTTCTGGGACCCAGCGCGAAGCGTCTCGCCAGCGCAGCGCAGTGCTCTGCTTGCTGCAGGCGTTGACGAGCGCGCACTCCCGCCCGAAGTGTTTCCCGGCACCAGAATCGGCACCCTGCTCCCCGGCCCATCCGCGGAGCTCGGCCTTGCGCCCGGAGTGCCCATTGCCGCGGGGATGAACGATGGGCTCGCCGCCGTAATTGGCGCGGGTCTTACTGAACCGAAACTCGGCGTTGATGTGGGTGGAACTGCTGGCGGTGTCGCCGTTGCAGTGACGATGGCGGAGGCGAGGCGCATTGCCACCGCGCTCCCAGGGCGCCTCTGGTCTGGGCCCACGCCGGCACCACTCGGCGATGGGGCGATCCTCGGCGGCGCATTTGCGGGCACCGGTCGACTCCTTGAGTGGGTCGTTACAGAGCTGCTCGCTAACGACCCAACGGCGGCACCAGCGCGCCGCGCCGAACTCTTCCGGGCGGCAGCCGTGCTTCCACTCGGTGCCGACGGACTCATGGCGAAACCAATCTTCAACCGCGGCTGGAGTAGCCCCCGCACCGTCGATGATGCTTTCGTTGGACGAACGGATCAGCACACCGCAGCACACCTGGTGCGCGCAGCGATCGAGAGCGGCGCACTGACCGTTGCACACCTTCTCTCACCGGCGATCAAGGCTGGACTGCAAATCAGCGAGATTCGCCTCTCTGGACCCGCAACGGGTGCAGCGCCCGGGCCGCTCTCTGGTGGCGAACCGGTACCCGCACCACTAATTCAGCTCCGCGCCGATCTCTTCGGCTCTCCCGTGGTGATCGGTCAGAACGCAGAAGCCTCGGGCGCCGGGGCTGCAGCGCTCGCCGGTGTCGCAGGGGGCTCCTTTGCCAACCTTCGTGAAGCGTCACAAGCGGTCGCTGCTCCAGAACAGCGCATTGAGCCGAGTGCGAGCGCGCACGATCGCGCGATGGAACTACTCGGGAGATTTAGTCAGCTCTCGGTTGCTGCAGGAGGGAGCGGCGCGGGTCGCCGCGAGGACTAAGCCTTCCGCTTCGCCTTTGGAGCCGACTTCGATGCTGTTTTTGGCCTAGCGGTTGGCTGCACCTTTGTCGCAGCCTTTACGGCACGGGCGATCTCAATACGTCCGGCGGCGGTAGTCGCTGCAGCGCCATCGGCGATTGGGAAGTGACAGGCCACGCTGACCGTGACATCACGTGGGGTGGCCACCAGCTTCGGCTCTTCTGCTGAGCACTTCTCGGGGTTGCCCAGCTGTTCTCGCAGCCAGCAACGCGTGCGGAACCGGCAGCCCGATGGAGGGGAGATCGGCGACGGAATTTCGCCTTCAAGAATGAGTCGGTCCTTGGTGTTGTGCGCCTCAACCTTCGGTACCGCTGAAATCAACGCCACGGTGTAGGGGTGCTGCGGCTTGGTAAAGACGCGATCCACTGGGCCAACCTCAACGACCTTTCCGAGGTACATCACAGCGACGCGATCAGAGAAGTAGCCGACGACATCAAGGTTATGGCTGATGAAGAGGTAGGTGAGCCCCTTCTCGTTCCGAAGGTCGGTCAGCAGGTTGAGTACCTGGCTCTGAATCGAAACGTCGAGTGCGGAGACCGGCTCATCAAGAACGATGAATTCTGGATTAACGGCGAGGGCGCGGGCGATGCCGACGCGCTGGCGCTGGCCGCCAGAGAATTCGTGCGGATAGCGCGACGCATAGTTTGGATCGAGGCCGACGAGGTCGAGCACCTCGCGCGCACGCTTCTCGCGGGCGGCATGGTCGCCGAGCTTGTGGGCGAGGAGACCCTCTTCGATCTGATCGCCGATCGGTAGCCGCGGATTCAGCGAACCAAATGGATCCTGGAAGACGATCTGCATCCGCTTGCGCAACGCTCGTCGTTCGGTTGCGGAGAGCTTCTTGATCTCCCGCCCGTCGAAGCTGACGGAGCCGGCGGTGGCTGGCTGCAGGCCGAGGGCGACGCGGCCGAGCGTGGTTTTGCCGGAGCCCGACTCGCCGACGAGGCTGAGCGTCTCGCCGCGGGCAACCGTGAGGTCGACACCGTCAACGGCGCGAACGGCGAGTGGCTTGCGGATCAGTGGGATACCACCCCGTACCTGGAAGTGGCGCTTTACACCAATGAGCTTCAGGAGTTCGCGCTGCTCTGCAGACTTGCCACTCATCGTGCCGCCTCTCTCTTTACTGCTGGAGCCTTGCGTTTCCCTGCGGCGGTGCCGTCGAGTACCTCTTTGGTGCGAATGCAACGAACGAGGCGCCCATCATTGAGTGGTTCAAGAGGTGGAACGGCGGTGGTGCAGGCGGTAATTGCGTAACGGCAGCGCGGAGCAAAGCGGCAGCCGGTTGGGAAGGCATCAGGCGACGGCACCATGCCGGTGATGGTGTTCAGCTTCTTGCCGCGCGCGGCGAATGACGGGATCGAGGTGACGAGGTCGCGCGTGTAAGGGCTCGCCGGCTCGCGCAGGACGTTGGCGGCCTTGCCAGTCTCAACGATCTGGCCGGCATACATGACGGCGATGCGGTCGGCCGTCTCGGCAACGACACCAAGGTCGTGGGTGATCAGCAGGAGTGCTGCGCCGCGCTCGGTGGTGGTGCGGCGAAGTAGATCAAGTACTTGGGCCTGAATCGTGACATCGAGGGCAGTGGTCGGCTCGTCGGCGATGATCATCGCAGGCTCACCGGAGAGGGCCATGGCGATCATGGCCCTCTGACGCATGCCGCCTGAGAGCTGATGCGGGTACTGCTTGGCGCGACGATCTGGCTGGGAGATCTCAACCTGCTCGAGATAGCCGATCGCCAGCTTGTGCGCCTCTCTCCAACTCAACTTACGGTGGGCGACGATCACCTCGGCGATCTGTTCGCCAATGGTTGTGACGGGGTTGAGCGCCGAGAGCGGCTCCTGGAAGATTACGCCGATACCGCCGCCGCGGATTGGCCGCAGCTCATCTTCGCTGAGGCCAACGAGCTCGCGACCCTTGAAGGCGACCGAGCCTTCGATGATTGCCTGATTGCGGCTAAGCAGCGAGATGATCGCCATCGCCGAGACGGTCTTACCGGAGCCCGACTCACCGACGATCGCCAGGCACTCACCAGGGGCGAGGTCAAAGGAGACGCCATCAACAACTTTGAGGATGCCGCGACTGGTGCGGAAGCTGATCGAAAGATCCTTCACCGCAAGTAGCGGCGAGGTCGAAGCTGATGCGCGCTTGCTCACCGGGCTCTTCTGAACAGCGCTCATGCTCGGCGACCCTCCGGCTCGAGGCTCTCGCGGAGCGCGTCGCCAATCATGTTCACGGAGAGCGAGGTCAAGATGATAAAGAGACCTGGGAATCCGAGCCACCACCAGTTCCCCTGCAGCAGGAATTCCTCAGCGTTGGAGAGCATGTTTCCCCAGGTTGGTGTGAGTGCCGAGACGCCGAAGCCGAGGTAGCTAATGAAGGCTTCGCCGATGATGGCCCCACCCACGGCGAAGGGAAACGAGACGACGACAGGGCCAATGGCATTCGGCAGCACATGGCGAACGGCGATGCGGATCGGCCGAACGCCGAGCGCCCGCGCCGCCTCAATGAACTCCATCTCGCGCAAGGCAAGCACCTGTCCGCGGACGAGGCGCGCGGTCCCCATCCATCCAAAGACGATGAAGACGATGATGATCGTCTGCAGCCCGGTACCGCCTAGGGCACTCAGGATCTTGGCGCCGACGATGATCACGAAGAGGCTGGGGACCGCCAGGAAGACATCGACGAGGCGCATGAGGAACGAGTCGAGCCGGCCGCCGAAGTATCCGGCAATGATGCCAACCAGCGTGCCGATGAAGATGGAGCCGACCGCGGCGACAAAGCCGATGAAGAGTGAGGCGCGACCGCCGTTGACGACGAGCATGAAGACGTCGAGCTGCAGTTGCGCCGTTTCACCAAAGATGTGTTCCGCCGACGGGCCACGTCCGAGGAAGACGAACTCGCTCGGCTTTGGGACCTCACCGACGTGATAGGGGGCGAAAACGGGGCCAACAATGACAAGAAAGAAGATGACGCCGAGAATCGCGAGACCCCACGGACCTTGGCGGCCGGCGAAGAATCGTCGGCGCGCTTGTGCCCATGGGCTCTCAGCCTTCTGCACCTTGGTTCCCTTGGTGGCACGTGCCACTGCGGTCACAGGCGCACCCGCGGATCAAGGACGGCGTAGAGGAGGTCGGAGATGAGATTGCCAATCACCACCATGAGTGAGCCGATAAGCAAGATCGCCATTAGCACCGGGTAGTCGAGCCCGTTGGTGGCGAGCAGGGTGAGCCGACCAACGCCAGGCCACGAGAAAATCGTTTCTGTAATGAGCGCGCCGCCGAAGAGGAAGGGGAAGGCGAGTCCGAGGTTGGTGGCAAATGGGACGAGGGCGGTGCGAAGGGTGTGGCGCACGATAATTCTTCGCGAGGAGAGCCCCTTCGCCCGCGCCGTGCGCACATGCTCCGCGCTGAGCGCGTCAATGACCGAGGCACGAACGTAGCGGGAGTCGCCAGCAACGCTAATGATCACCAGGGTAAGGACAGGCAAGATGAGGTGGTTTCTCAAGTCGAAGATGGCGGTCAACGGCGCACCGGCAAAGTACTGCCAGTAGGCGTCACTACCGAAGGCTGGGGATAGACGCTCATTCGTCATCCCGCTCACTGGGGTCCATCCGAGGGTGACGGCGAAAATCCAGATCATCATGAAGCCGAGGATGAACGTAGGGAAGGTTGAGCTGACGTACGTGAGGGTGGTCACCACATTGTCAAACTTAGTTCCGGCACGCAGGCCGGTCCAGACGCCGAGAAGCACTGCAAGGCTGAGCCAGATCACAATGGAGAGGCCAGCGAGGATCAGGGTTGGGAGTGCTGCCGCCGCGATCAGATCGCCGACGCTCTCACCATTTGCATACGAGTAGCCGAGCTCGCCGTGCAGCAGCCCGGTGTAGATGCCGGAGAGGCCGCTCGGCAAAAAAGTGGGCAGACCAGTTGGGCCGACGAGGGCATCGAGACCATCCTTGTCGCGGCGGCAGGCGCCGAGCCAGCGGCAGTACTGCACCGGTACAGGCTTATCGAGGCCGAGTGACTGGAGGTAGCCCTCTTTCTGTGCCTGGGTGTACTTCGGGTTCTCGGCAAACTTCTGCTCTGGGCCACCCGGCGCAGCGAGAATCAGCGCATAGATGAGCACGCTCGAACCGAGCATGATCATGATCCCGAGCGCAATTCTTCGGAGCGCGTACTTGATCATTCGCCGACCTTTCTCCGGGTCTAATTTTCAGGGAGTGTAGCCCCCAGCCTAGCCGATCGCTAGGAGGGCTAGATAGCACTCGCCGCGAGTCCCTCCCGAAGGAGGATCCTCGCGGCGAGTGTGGTTTCTACCGCTGTAGAACCCCTAAGCGCTTTTAGTTCGCAGCTGCTGCGACGTCAAGCTCATAGGCGTTCCAGATCGGGCCCCATGCCTGATGGGCAAGGTACCCAGAAACGTTCTTCGAAACCAGGGTGATGTCGAGCCAGTAGTGGAGCGGAATCACGACGGTGTTCTTCGCCATGATGTCCTGCACCTCATACATGAGGGCCTTCTGCTCTTTGACATCCACCGAGGTCTTTACGGCCTCAAGCTTCGCGTCAAGGTCAGGAAGGTTCACGAACTGGTCGTTGCCACCACCGTTTGCCTCGGTCTGGCTCGAGTGATATGAATCGTAATCACTTGGCTCAATCGAGGTAATGTTGAACGCATGCAAGGCAACGTCGAACGAGCCCTGCGCCAGGTTGCACTTCGTGTTTGGCGGCGTGTTCGTCAACGTGCCGAAGAGGTCCCCGGCGCCGACCTGGTCGACGATCCCCTTGATGCCCACTTCCTTCAGGGCTGCGACGAGCAGCTGAAGGGTGGCGCCACGGGTTGGCTTCATCGTGGTGCAGAAGTCGATGATGGCCTCTTGCTTCTTGCCATCAATGACCTTGTCTACGATGCCGTTATTGTTCGTGTCGACCCAGCCGCCAGCTGCAAGTGCCGCCTTAGCAGCATCTGCACCGTGGGCTGGAATGTTTGCGGACTCATCCTTGTAGAAGAAGAAGGCAGGTAGTTCGACGTTTGTGGCGACGAAACCGACGCCATTCTGCACCTGAGCCAGGTAGCCCTCACGATCAACGACGCTGGCGATCGCCTGGCGAATTGCCAGGTCTGCCGCTGGGCACCCACCACCGCGCGCCGCGCGAGTCTTGAGCACGCCATCAACGTCTGCCTCGGCGGGAGCCCCGTCGCTGCATACCGTCTTGGAGAAGTTCGGGCGAAGGAACTCAACCGTGAACGCTGGCAGAGTCCTCTGCGCGTCACCGAGGTCCTTGGTTGGGGTGTACTGGCTGCCGTCAAGGTCGGTGACCATGTCGAGCTCGCCCGCACGGAACTTCGCGACACAGGTTGAAGGTGAGCCGCACACGACGTACTTCAGTCGCGCAAGCTTGGCCGACTTCCCATTGCGAGGGTCCTTCCAATATGGGTTGCGAACGATCACCGTCTCGACACCAGTCGTGCGGCTCTCGTACTTGAATGCGCCGCTCGTTGGGACGTTTGGCAGGTCCTTGGTGCGGTAGCCCGCGCCCAAGAGCATGTCGGTGGAGACGTCGGTGGCAGGGTTTCCGCCAACAACGCTACCAACGGTGAACTTGCTGTAGTAGTGCTGCGGCGCAACGGCCGGGCCATACTTCAGGTTCTGGTAGAGCTCCGAGTAGTGAACGACCATGGTGCTGCCGTTGCAGTCAATCTTTGAGATCTCCTTGGTGCCAACCTTGGAGACGGCGGTGTTCTTTGGGTCCATGATCCACTCGTGCGCATACTGGTAGTCGGCGCAGGTGAGATCAACTCCGTCAGACCACTTCCACGAGCGGAGCTTCCAGGTGACGGTTGCAGCATCGCCGCTCACGCCAGGAACCTGAATGCCGCCGTTGGCCTTGCTTGGGGCCGATTCGGCCATCCATGGCTCGAGCTCAAGCTTCTCGTTGAGTCGAAGCAGACCATCATGTGTGGCTCCGACGATGTTCGACGACATCACGGTGCTGTAGAAGAATGGGTTCAGCGAGTCCGCGTCCTGATAGTCACCGATGAGCAGCGTTGCTCCCGTGACTGTCGAACCGGTCGACCCGCCGCATGCCCCGGCAACAATTGCGGCAGCGACCGCAAAGGTTGCGAGTAGCGACCTCTTTCGCATGTGTTTCCTCCTTTTCGGCCCCCAACAGGGTCGCCGTTCAGACTTGAAGCGCGATCTGCGCTTGGCGGAATCCTATCCGATGCAAGGAGTGGAATACCAGAGGGGGAGCGCAGGGTGAAGCGTGCCGGGGCGAGGCGGATTGTTACGGTTGCAGGCGGCGACTTCTCCACGAGCCCGACGGGGCGGTTCGGAGGTACTCGAAGCGGTCGTGGAGGCGGTGCTCGCCCCCTTGCCAAAACTCCCACCAGGCGGGAGTCACCCGATAGCCGCCCCAGTGCGGCGGGAGGCCTGGGAGGCTGTCAGGGGTAGGGGTCTGGCTGGCAGTCGCTGCGCTCAGGGCGGCCTCAAGTGCCGCACGATCGGCGATCGGCTCCCCCTGGGCGCTCGCCCATGCACCGAGCTGACTCTCACGGGGGCGAGTGGCGAAGTAGGCGGCGGACTCGGCCTCCGAGAGGCGGGCCACCGCGCCTGAGAGGCGCACCTGGCGCTCGAGGGTCGGCCACCAGAGGGTGAGGGCTGCGGCGGGCCGGGCGGCGAGGTCGCGCCCCTTACGACTCCCGTGGTTTGTGTAGAAGTCGATCCCCTCGGGGCCAATCCCACGAATCAGGATCATGCGGACGCTCGGGCTCCCCGCCTCGTCGGCGGTGGCCAGGGCGGCGGCGAGTGGCTCGGGGACCTGCTGCGCGATCGCCTCGTTCACCCAGCGGTGGAACTGGTCGACTGGGTCTGGGAGAAGGTCGATGGCGTCGAGGCGTCCGCGCTGGTAGTTCGAGCGATCGCCGAGCGGCTGGCTGCTCATGGCGTCAGGCGAGTCCGGCCGGCGCCTCGAGTCGCGACTTCAGATCACCGAGGAAGGCGGCCACCAATGCACCATCAACGGCGCGGTGGTCGGCGGAGAGTGTGGCGGTCAACATTGTGCGCGCCACCACGGCACCATCGCGCACCACGGCGCGCGACTCGCTGCGACCCGTCGCCAAAATCGCCACCTGCGGCGGCGTGACGATCGCCGTGAACTGCGTCACCGGGAACGAGCCAAGGTTCGAGAGCGTGAAGGTCTGCTCGGTGAATTCTGCAGGGCGCAACTTGCCGATCTTGGTGCGCGCGACAAGGTCGCGCAGCTCCGTTGAAATGGTGGCGAGATCTTTTGCTGCGCAATCCAGCAGTGCCGGCGCAACGAGGCCGTCGGGAATGGCGATCGCGATGCCGATGTTGATTGGCGTGGAGCGCTCGAGTGCTTCGCCCTCCCACACCGCGTTGAGTGCGGGGTAGGCGACGAGCGATTGCGCAAGCGCACGCACTAACCACGCGGTCAGGGTGACGCGTTCGTCGCCGGTGCGTCCGGCGTTCAGCGCCTCGTTGGCGGCAACGACCGCATCCATCTCGATGTCGGTTGAGACATAGAAGTGCGGCGCCTTTGATTTGGACTCCACCATGCGACGACTGATCGCCGTGCGCATTGGCGTGAACTCAACGGGGGTTCGCCCTGGCTTCGGCATGCGCGAGTTCGGCCTACTTGCCGTCTTCGACGTAGGCGATCACGGCGCCAACGGCGACTTCGGCGCCAGCGGCGTGCACGATCTCAACGAGGGTCCCCGCAGTTGGGGCCTCGAACTCGACGGTGGCCTTCTCGGTCTCAAGCTCGCCGATCGGCTGGCCTGCGGTGACGGTGTCGCCGACCTTCGCCGTCCAGGCGCCGATCTTGCCGACCTCGCTGTCGTAGCCGAGTCGCGGCATCTCTACTGGTACGCGCATCGCATCCCTCCTTGGGCGGGCCACGGGCGGCTCGCACGCTCATGCCACCCCACGGGGGGAGGCGTTGGGGTCAGTGTAGCCCTGCGCCTAGCGCTGTGAGTCAAAGGCCGCCTCGACGGGCATCTCTTCGCCGTGATGAATGCGCGTCGCCGTATTCCAATCGTCACCCACGTCGGCGGTCGCCGCCGCCACGAGGCGGAAGGCCCCCGTGACGATGAAGATGCCCACGTAGGTTGGGTAGGCAACCGGCAGGAGGGCGAGAACGAACACCCCGGCGAGCTGGCCAACGGCGAGCGCCCCCGCGGTGGTGGCACCGTAGGCCGACTGCGCACGAATGGATTCACCAGGTGCGGCGAGTCGCAGTACGCGCTCCTGCGCCGAGAGCATGCCGGCGGCGAACCCAACAGTGATGACGACGATCACGACGAGCAGCACCAGTGGCGCATACGGGTTCCATGGGCCGGCGAGTGCCGACGAGGCCATACCAACGCCGCGAACGATCAGTGAGATGCGATAGAGGCGACTCGCTGAGCCACGCTCCAGCCAGTTGCCAATCAGGATCGCGCCGAAGAGCGCTGCCGCGGAGCCGATTGCGGACATGAGGATGGCGTAGGCCGCCGTTTGATGAAGGACGACGATGGCATACACCGAAAGATAGGGTGCGAATCCGGCGCCGACCGCCGAGATGATGTTGGTGCGAATAAAGCGGCGCACTGGTGCCGAGAGCGGGCCCGAGGATGACGCGCGTCCGGCGGAAACGGCACCCGGCCGCGGGAGACCGCGCAGTGCGCGCAAGAAGAGGAGGCTGGCGATCAAGCCACCAACGAACGCGGGCGCATAGATAAGGACGCCCCAATCCTGCTCACCAACACGAACGAGCAGCGCGACAGGAACAAGCAGCACTGAGCCGAGTCCGAATTGAATGGCGAGGGCACGTGGCGCCACGAAGCGGCGTTCGCGTTCTGGGAGGATGCGGCCGAACCAGGTCTGTACGTTGGCCCCCGCAATCGCCTGCGCCGTGGCGCCGACGCCGAACCCGACAGCGATCAGGCCGATGCCGGCGAGTGGCGGGAGTGCCCCAGCAGCAATGGCGATCACAACCGCGATATAGAGGATGGGTCGCAGGAGCCCCACCGCTCCGATGAGGAGGGTGAGGCGTCGCAGATCGCCCCCACTCTTCCGTAGAGCGGTCGGCATCAGCCCTTGCAGCATGCCGCCGACAAACGGGAAGAGCCCGATTAGGGTCGCAAGGGCGGGCGACGCGCCAAGGGTTGTGACGAGTGGGATCGAGAGGCTATCGCCGTTTAGTGCGACGGCGATGGCGTCGGAGATTGCGAGGGTGCGGAACGCGGCGTAGCGGCCGGTGAGGAAGCGCCGCCAGTCGGCGATCGCCCTACTCACCGCCCGTGAGCGGCGGCGGTGCTCGCTCGAACCTGGTCTTCAATGCGATCAATCTCGGTAACGATCGCGGAACGGAGGGCGTCGAGCTCGTCGCGGGCCTTCTCGGTCGTTGAATCGATCGCGGTAAGGGTCTTCTTGATCTCCTTTACTGAGTCGAGTCGGCTGCGCAGTGCATCAATTGCATCCCTTACCGCCGACAGATCGGCGCCACTCCCCTCCGACTTAGCGCGGATCATCGCCGAGATGCGCGCTAATCGGTACCCCGCCTCGAGGATCGCAACGTCGGGAGCCTCGGGATCAACAACGCAGTAGACGCCATGCCGGCTGATCGTGAATGGCGATGCGCCCGCCGGAGCGGCCGCCTCGCTGAAGACCATCAGTGCAATTTCGGCCTTGCGATTCTCGCGCGCCTCGGCGAGCTCTTTCTCGATAGCCGGTGTCGTCATTGACTTGTCCTTCACTTCAACAACGATGCGCAGCACTGCCGCGGAGGCGTCGCGACCGTTGATGGTAATGATGGCGTCGCCCTTCTTCGAATCGGGGACTGCACCGGTCAGACCGCCAGTACCCTCAATCTCGTCGTTTGTGGCGCGGAGCAGTTCGGTGTATTCGGCGATGACGCGCGACTCAAAATCGGCGCCTTTCGCCGTCCCCTTCTTGCGCTCACCCTTCGCCGCCTTCTGCGAAGCATCAAGCTCGACGATCTTGAGCAGCACATCGTCGAAGCGCTTGGCGATCTCGGCGCGGAAGCCGCTCAGCGGCGACGCCTCGCGTGTTGGGTCAAGGAGGTGGGCGAGCTTGCTGGCATCGCCATCGAAGTAGGTGCCGAGGATGGTGTTCAGCTTGCCAAGCGCCGAATCGCGACGGTTCTCATCAAAGAGATCCTTGGTGAATAGGGCGAGCTCACCCTTATCGCCGAGGAAGCGTTCCAAGGTTGCGGGCAGGGCGCCACCCTCGTTAGCGAAGGTCTTGCGCAGGATCTCTTCAACTTCGGCGGTCGCCTTCTTGTTGGACTCGCCGGCATCGGAGAGCAGCTTGTCGAAGGCGCGGCGCACGTGGTCAACATCGATGGAGCCGCTAGCGCTCTGCAGCGCCATCAGACCGACGCGCATCGCGCGCTCGACCGTTTCGGCGCGGTTTTCGGGGGTGCGACTCTCTAGGAATCCGGCCAAGGCGCGATCAACGACCTCAAGGGAGGCGATGCGGATGCGGTCGCCAACGATCTCGACCTGCGTCGGCTTATTCGCCGAGCTGATCGGAACGATCTCGGGAACGCGTTCGCCACTCATCTATCGCAGCGCGATCTGGCCGCAGCCATCGCAGAGGGCCACGATCGCATGCTTGTCGCGGGCATAGCCGGCGGTGTGGAGCACCCCAGGGCAGCCGACTGTGCGGCAGCGCCAGGCCCACGCCTCGTCGCCATCGGCACCGTCATAGGGGAGCGCCGCGGCGCTGAGTTTCTCGGCGAGACCCTCGCGCGCGGCCAGTGTCCCGGCGATGGCGTCGGCGCGCTCCGCCTCGCTCTCGCGCTTGTAGGGATACGACTGGGCGACGTTGGTTGGCATGGGCTGAGTATACCGACCGCCGAAGACGGGAACCCGTATGCTGCAAGCGATGACTGGATCAATGAAGGCCCTGCTCCTCGGCACCCTAACGTTGCGCACCGCAACGGGGACCACGGGCGCGCTGCTGATCGTCTGGAACAAGCATCTGCATCAGTCGGGCACCGTCAGTATCACCCCCGTTGACCTGGCGACGATCACCCTCGCCTTCTATGTGACCGAGCTGCTCGGCTCGCCGATCTTTGGCATCATCGCCGACCGCATTGGGCGCAAGCCGGTGATGCTCCTCGGGCCCCTTTTCGGCTTGGCCGCAGTCTTGCTGACCCCGTTTGCGATCACGATCCCTCTTCTGATCTGCACCAGACTTCTCGAGGGCTCTTCGACGGCGGCGAGTGTCCCTTCAATCCTCTCGTTCGTGGCGGCGAAGACCAGCCACGACGCCAAACTGCGCGGCCGTGTCGTCACCCTTTTTGAGGTGGCAACGCTCGGCGGCCTGCTTGTTGCCGGTACGGCGCTAGCGGGACCGCTCTGGGATTTCTTCGCGGTCGGCGCATTCGCCGTCAACGGTGGCATCTATCTGCTCTCGCTCGCCCTCTTCGCCTATGGGGTGAAAGATGAGCACGAGCGTCCAGCTCACACAACGGAGAACCGACTGCAGAAGTATGCGAAGTTGTTCAGTCAACGAGGAATCCTCCTCTTCGTACCAACGTGGGTCTCCATCAACGCCATCATTGGCGTCTGGGTGCCACAGGGGCTCAACCTCCTCCTAGGCGATACAGGGGTGGAGGCCCGCGGGCAGTTTCTCATGAGCGGCTTCCCCTTCACGGTGATCACCTCCGCGTTTGCCTTTGTGGCGCTGATCGGTGGCGTCGGCCTTTTCTTCTGGGGGAATCGCTTCGCCAACTTCCGCCGCACGACGATGTTGCTCTTGGGACTCGTCGCCTTCCTGGTGGCCATGGCCGCGGTCTTCACGATGAATCGCCTGACTGGTGCTGACCTTCCACTGATCGCGCTGCTCTTTACCCTGCTCTGCGGCTCCATGTTCTTCATCGCTGGGGCAACACCGGCGGCGCTCGGCTTCTTGGCTGATGTCTCCGAGCGATATCAGACGGACCGCAGCGCGGTGATGGGCCTCTACTCGATCTTCTTGGGGCTCGGCCAGGTAGTCGGCGTGAAGATTGCGGGCGACCTGGCGACCTCGTACGGGGTCGACGGTTTGGTTTACGCAACCCTTGGATTCCTCGTTGTCGCGGGCACATTCCTGCTGATCCTGCGCCGAGTTGAGCACGAAATTCTCTTGCCGAGCGCACCTGGGCAACACGGCGCGCACGGCTGATCGGCGCCGATAGAATCAGAGACATGGGGAGCGCGGGTGCGCAACATGATGGAGGGAGCACAGAATGACTGCACCAAAGGTCGCGATCGTTACCGATAGCGCCTCAGACATTCCACCTGATGCGGCGAAGCAGCTCGGCATCACCATTGTTCCCATCATCGTTACCTTCGGTTCGGAAAGCTTCAAGGTCAACGAAGAGCTTTCCATGGATGAGTTTTGGAAGCGGCTGACGGCACCAGGCGCGCCATTCCCCAAGACAGCAGCGCCAGCCCCTGCCGCATTCACTGCGGCATATGATCGTGCATTTGCTGGCGGCGCCGAAGAGATCGTCTCAGTGCACGTGGCATCGAAGCTCTCCGCCACCTTCCGCAACGCGGAGATTGCTGCGGCAGACCATCCACAGTCGAAGAGCATTCATCTCGTCGATACCGCGACCGCGTCGGCCGCTGAGGGGCTGCTCGTTGCGCGGGCGTATCACCGCGCCGCCGAAGGGTGGAAGGCACCGCAGATCGTTGCCGAACTCGGCGAACTGATCCCGAAGACGCACGTCATCTTCTTCCTCGACTCACTGGACTACTTGAAGGCCGGCGGCCGCATTAGCCCAGCGCGCGCGGCGATTGGCGGACTCCTCTCGGTGAAGCCGATCATCGACATCATTGATGGCGAGGTGGTGACATTGGATAAGCCGCGCACCTCGTCGAAGGCGCGTGAAAAGTTCATGGAGATTATCGGTGCGTCGCCGATTCAAGAGCTGACCATGCTCCACGCCGAGGCGCCCGACATTGCAGTGTTCCGCGACGAGGTCTGCGCGCGCTACCCCGAGATCGCGGCCCTGAAGCCAGGGATCGTTCGCGCGGGCGCCGCCATCGGCCCGCACACTGGTCCGAAGGGGCTTGGCGTCGCGCTGATCCGCGCCTAGCTCAACGCCGCCCTGCCGCACAGGCGGGAGCATGCCGCAACCTACGCGCAACACCTTTTTGAGGCGCGTTGTAGCCTTGGGGGGATCGCCGCACGGCGGCCGCCAGGCACCCGCCAGGGCGGCAGAGTAGAGGTGCACAACGATGAGTTCACAGAAGAGCGCCTGGGCAGTTGCGCAGCAGCAGTTTGACCTTGCCGCCAAGCGGCTTGGCCTAGACTCCGGCATCGCCGCCGTCTTGCGCGAGCCACGTCGACAGCTCACCGTGCACTTCCCAGTGCGCATGGACGACGGTTCGACGCGAGTCTTCGAGGGGCACCGCGTACAACACAACCTTGGACGCGGCCCAGCAAAGGGCGGCATCCGCTTCCACCAGGACGTGAACATCGAAGAGGTAAAGGCACTCTCCATGTGGATGTCGTGGAAGTGCGCCGTGATGGATCTTCCCTATGGCGGTGGCAAGGGCGGCGTCACCGTTGACCCAAAGAAGTTGTCGCTGGGCGAACTCGAGCGCCTCACCCGACGCTTCACAACCGAAATCGCCGTCATCATTGGGCCGGAGTCCGATATTCCAGCGCCGGACGTGAACACCAACAGCCAGACGATGGCCTGGATGATGGACACCTATTCGATGCATGTTGGATACACCGTTCCTGGTGTCGTCACTGGCAAGCCGATTGCGCTGGGCGGCTCAAAGGGTCGCAACGAGGCAACGGCGCGTGGTGCAGTCTTCTGCATTCGCGAAGCGGCGAGCAAGATCAACCTGAACCTCAAGGGCGCAACGGTCGTGGTGCAGGGATACGGCAACGCCGGATCCATTGCAGCGAGACTAATCAGCGAGCTTGGCTCAAAGGTGATCGCCGTCTCCGACAGCAGCGGTGGCATTCACAATCCAGCCGGACTCGACCTTGCTGCGGTCGATGCACATAAGAAGAAGACTGGGAGTGTTGTTGGCTTTGCTGGCTCTACGCCAGTGAGCAATCAGGCGATCTTGGAGATCGCCTGTGACGTGCTCATTCCGGCGGCCCTTGAGAATCAGATCACCGCAGAGAATGCGGGCAAGATTAAGACGAAAATCGTTGCCGAGGCGGCCAACGGGCCAACGACCCCAGAGGCGGATGACATCTTGTTTAAGAACGGCGCCATGGTGATCCCTGACATCCTCTGCAACGCAGGTGGTGTGACGGTGAGCTACTTCGAGTGGGTGCAGGACCTGAACCGCGACTTCTGGGAAGAAGACGAGGTCAACGTTCGCCTTGAGAAGAAGATGGTCCGCGCTTTCCACGAGGTCTACGACATGGCCCAGAAGGAGAAGAGCCACCTGCGCACAGGTGCTTACCTCCTCTCGGTGCAGCGTGTTGCCGATGCCATGACGGTGCGGGGTATCTACCCGTAAGCCCTCTGCGCGCTAGGATGCGCAAATGGCAGGACTAGACCACGAAGAGCGCTTTCTCTTTCGCGAGGAGATCCTCGCGCTTGCCGCCGCGCTCACCGAAGGTTCGGCGCTCGACAACGTTGAGGATCTGCTCGTTGACCTGATCACCTCAAGCCACTTCGACGCTGAGGTGGTGACGTTGGAGCGCTCGCTCCAGGCGATGCTCGGCCAGCGCCAGGGAGCGACACTGGTGACGGCGCTCACCGCCGCCCCTGAGGTCTTCGATGAGGTCACGGAGCTTCGATTGCCGCCAGAGGTGGTTGACCGTCTCGCCGGCTGGCGCGCTCGGTTCGGCTTGGCCATTGATAACGCGCTGAGCTTCCTCTCCAACCCCGACGGAATCCAGGGGCATAACTTCACCACGCAGGTGGCACATGCAGATGACCGCCGAACGCTGCAGGGGCGACTCACCTTTGTGCGCTACAGCAACGAGTCGGAGTTCTTTATCGCCGATGCGAATGTCTTTCTTGAAGTAGCCGCCGAGATGCTTGACAAGCTTGGCACGCATATTAGCCGCGAGGATGTTGACCAAGAGTCGGTGACGCGCCTGAAAGAGGCGGTCAACTTGATCGAGCGTCGCACCGCGCCGCGCGACGAGGCGTAACCCGATGACCGGCGCCGTGGGCGCACGGCAGATCTTCCTCGCCGCGACGGGACAGAACCGCGGCAAGACCACCACGTCGCTCGGACTCTTCGCCGCCTTCCGTGCGCAGGGGCTGAATGCCGGCTTCATGAAGCCGGTCGGCCAACGCTGGATCACCATCGACGACACTCCTGCCGACGAAGACGCCGCCCTGATGCGCGGCGTCTTTGATCTGACCGATGCGGTCGCTCTCCTCTCTCCGGTGCAGATTCCGCGCGGCTTCACGCGCAAGGTGATTGAGGGGCAGGTTGTTGAAGACCTCGGCGCGAAGATCATCGCCGCCCAGGTAGAGCTCGCCCAGAGGCACGAACTATTGCTGCTCGAGGGGACAGGGCATGCGGGCGTTGGTGCGGTGATTGGCTTGAGCAACGCCGATGTTGCCGCACTCCTTGGCGCACCCGTAATCATCGTGAGCGAGGGCGGCATCGGTCGGCCGATCGACGAGATCGTGCTGAACGCCGCACTCTTTGCGGCACGGGGTGTCGAGATTGCTGGCGCAATCGTCAATAAGGTTGACCTTGACTTACAGCCGGAGCTGCCGCGCCTTCTTGAGAAGGGGCTTGCGCGCTATGGCATTCCGCTCCTCGGCGTGCTGCCGTACCGCCAAATTCTCTCGAACCCTACGTTGGCAATTATCGAAGATGGCTTGCAGGGCGAGACGCTCTGGCCAGGCCGCGATATGGACGCGATCATCGGCCGCGTCTCTGTTGCCGCGATGCAGCCGGAGCATGTGATGCAGCGCATCGGCGACAGCGCCCTTGTGGTGGTTCCTGGTGATCGTGAAGACGTGATCGAGGTGCTCACCAACTTGTGGCTTGACGGGAAGGATCATCCGAATCGACCGCTTGGCTTCGTGCTCAGCGGTGGCTATCGGCCGAGCGCACGGGTACTGGAGCTCATTCGTAAAGCCAACATCTTTGCGGTGTTAATGGAGGGAGATACCTACAGCGTTGCCGCAAAGGTGCACGACCTACTGGTGAAAACGCATCCGGAAGACCTGCGCAAGATCGAGGAGATTAAGCGGCTGGTTGCCGGCTCACTCGACGTGGAGCGCATCCTCACCGCGGCACGGCCAGTCCCAACGCGCTAGGCGACGCTGCTACGGCAGCGTGATCGCGTCAATCAGGCGCACCCCGTCAACAACTGCGGCGAGAGAGACGAGCACCTCTCCCGATGCGGCATCGCCAACCTGTGCCTCTTCCGCAAGGGGCTCGAGGGTTGCGCTCTTGGCGAAGTCGAGATAGTCGAGCGCGAGGCTCGGCTCGGCGGCGAGCACTTGTTCGGCGAGTGCCCGCAGCACGGCAACGCTCGTAACTCCAGACGCATACGCCTCGGCGATGAGCGAGAGGGCGACGGGGATCGATCGTGCGGCCGCGGCGCGGCCCGCTGCCGAAAGCATCTGATTGCGCGAGCTGAGCGCCAGGCCGTCGCTATCACGAACGGTTACGACGCGGTGGATCGAGATCTGATCGCTGCGCTGCGCTGTTAGCCACTCAATGACACGAACCTGCTGCGCATCCTTTTCGCCGAAGTAGGCGTGCGCAGGATGAACGAGATCAAAGAGGCGCGAGACGACCGTCGCTACGCCCGCAAAGTGCCCGGGCCGCGAGGCGCCCTCCAGTCGGCTGGCGAGTGGGCCTGGCTCTACGTTCGCGACAAATTCTTTGGGTGGATACATCTGGTCAACGCCTGGGACGAAGAGGAGGTCTGCGCCGGCCGCCTCTGCGCGTTGCTGGTCGGCTTCGAGCGGGCGCGGATATCGCGCCACTTCAGCGGCAGATCCGAACTGTCGTGGGTTGACGAAGATGGAGACGACCACGGTGGCGGCGGTGCGGCGCGCGGCGGTGATCAGCGCGGCATGCCCGGCGTGGAGCGCTCCCATGGTTGGCACGAGCGCAATAGGGCGGCGGAGCTGAGCGAGTGTCTGCTCGAGCTCTGCGCGAGTGGTAACAGTGCGCATCGCTTTACAGCTGAGCTAGCGCGGGAGCTCGTCGAGGGCGGCGATGAGCGTTGCGTCAGCAGCGATCGCTTGCGCCGCCGTTGGGAAGGCTCCCGACTCGACATTTGCTCGCCAGGTGGTGAGGGCGGCGATCGCCTCGTCGCGAAGGTTGGCGATGCGTCCAGCGTGTCGAGGTGCAGCGGCGCCCAATAGCCCAAGCAGATCGGGGAGCACCTGCACCTGTGCGGTGCAGCCGGCACCCGCGCCGATGCCAATGGTTGGAATCGTCAGCCGGCTAGTGATGGCGGCTGCGAGCTCCTGCGGTACCAGCTCAATAACGATCGCTGATGCACCGGCCTCCTGCAGGGCGATCGCATCTTCAAGGAGTGCCGCCGCCGCCTCCGGGAGTCGCCCCTTCGCGCGTGGCTTGCTCTCATTCAGTGACGACTGCGGTGTGAAGCCGATGTGCCCAATCACAGGAACGCCACTGCGCACGAGGGCAGCGACGATGCGGGCCACGGCCATGCCACCCTCGAGCTTCACGGCACCGGCGCCAGCCTCCCGAATAAATCGTGCGGCGTTTTCGGCCGCTGTTGGCACATCCACATAGGAGAGGAAGGGCATGTCGGCAATCACGAGCGCGCTGCTGGTGGAGCGAACGACAGCGGCGGTGTGGTGCAGCATCTCGCTCATCCCAACGCGCACGGTGGATTCGTATCCGAGCACAACCTGTGCGAGTGAATCGCCCACGAGTACGAATTGAATACCAGCCGCCTCGGCGAACTCCGCTGTTGGCCGATCCCATGCGGTAACGGCGGCGAAGTGACCACCCGCGGCGTGGACAGCGCGCATGTCGGCAACGGTGTGCCGTGCCATCAACCTGCTCGCGATGCGAGGAGCGCCACTACTCGGTCCAGGATGGCGTCGGCCACGACGCGCTTTGGTGCTGGGCCAACACGGGTAACGAGGTCGTCGGCCCCGATGATCTCTGCGGCATTCTCGGCGCTCTCAAATCCGATTCCGGGTGCCGTGACGTCGTTGGCGACGATGAGGTCGAGATCTTTGTGCTGCAACTTCTCGCGCGCCCGCGGCGTCGCACTCGCCTCTGCTGAGAAGCCCACGAGTAGCGTCTGGCGCGTGGCACATGTGCCGAGTGCCTGCGCGATGCCTGCGAGAAGGTCGGGGGTAGGTGTGAGGCGAAGCGTGATCTCGCCATCGCGACGCAGCTTCTCGGTCAGCGGTCCACCCGCGACACGGAAATCAGAGACGGCGGCGGTGGCGATGAGTGCATCGGCGGGAGTTGCCGCACTGCCGCTCGGTGCGGCGAGGAGGGCGTTCCGGAGCGCGGCATCGAGTGCGTCGACGCTCATGGCGCGCACGACGGTAACACCCTCAGGGAGCGGCACGCTGACACGAGCGGCAATCAGGGTGACGTCGGCTCCGCGATCTCGCGCGGCCTCCGCAAGGGCGATCCCCTGGCGCCCCGAGGAGCGGTTCGCCAAGATGCGCACCGCATCGATCGGCTCTTCGGTGCCACCCGCGGTAACGACAATTCTGCGACCCGAGAGATCGCCAGCGGGTACCGCTGGTGGACGGCGGCTCTCGTTCGGTTCGCGAATCGGTGCGGCGCCGATTGCTGACACGACCGCGTCAACGATTGCCGCGATGTCGGCGAGGCGGCCGATGCCTGTAGCACCACTTGCGAGCGCGCCACTCTCCGGTGCAACGAGTGTGTAGCCAAAGTCATCACGCAGTCGTGTCGCATTTGTTTGCGTGGCCGCATGCGCCCACATCTCACCATCCATTGCCGGCGCCACGATCACTGGCGCGGTAGTGGCGAGGCAGGCGGCGGTAACCACGTCTCCGGCGAGACCGCTCGCCATGGCGCCGATCCATTGGGCGGTCGCTGGTGCAATCAGCATCGCATCGGCGGAATCGGCGGCAACGATGTGGCCGATGCGACCGTCGGGAAGCAGGTCGAGCAGGTCGGCATCAACAGCGTGCCCCGTGAGTGTGCGCAGGGTGAGCGGTGAGACAAACCGCGTGGCAGCTGGGGTGAGGAGCGCCTGCACATCGGCACCCTCGGCGCGTAGTGCACGCACGATCTCGGGCGACTTGTAGGCGGCGATAGAGCCGGTGATGCCGAGAACAACGAGTCGGCCGGCGAGGCGCTTGCTCATGCGCGCACCGTTGCGGGGAGTGCGTGGATTGCGCGCAGCACATATTCGGCATCGCGATGATCGGCGGCAACCGTGGCGCACCAACCGGCGAGCGCCGCACCGCCGCTCAGCACCACGGCGGGAGTTGGCGCACCCGAATCTCGGCGCGACATCTCTTCAATCGACTCTGCAATAAGCGCGGTGAGGGCACCGCGTGCACCGCGAAGAATTCCGGCGCTGAGCGCTTCGGCGGTGTTGGCGCCAATCGGCCCGGCGAGATCGGGGCTCTCGTCGTAGATGGCAACAAGTGGGAGTGCGGCGGCGCCGCTTGCCAGGGCGCGGGAGGCGAGCACGGGAGATGGGGTGATGGCGCCACCAATGAGGCGGCCACGTCGATCGACGCAGGTGAGGGTGAGTGCTGTGCCAAGTGTGACCGCAATCACCCCACGACCGCGTGGCGCCCCAAATTCGGTATAGGCCAGCCACGTCGCAAGGAGACGGTCGATGCCGATCTGGGTCGGTGAGGTGAGGGCCAGCTCGAGTGGAACATCGGCCATGCTCACGAACTCGATGGAGAGATCCGCGCTCTTCGCCACCGCGCGGAGCGCTTCGGCCCCGGCTGGCACCACGCTTGCTACATGGAGGGCTGCCGCTTCACCTGTGCGCGCCGCATCGGCGCGGATCGCCGCGATCAGCTCGGCGGCAACGCCACCCCAGGCGACAGCGTCGCGGGGATCAGCAGGGGCGGGGAGGCGCACCACGGCACCGTCCAGCAGGGCGGCCTTCGCCGCACTATTCCCGAGATCAACGGCGTAGCGCACCGCGCAATGATAGGGCGGGCGGCGCGGGTGCGGCGGGGAGCCGCTCTGCGGTAGGCTCTCACCCTCATGGATCACGAACAGCACGACCGCGCCCCCGGCCTCTTCGTTAATCGAGGCCTCGTCGTGCAGCGCGCCGATAAGGCGAATATCCTCCGCCCCCTCCTGCACCAGACGGTCTCGTATTGCCATCTGCGCGACGGGGAGCAGATCGTGCGCGGTCACGGCTGGGTCGAGGAGGTGTTGGGCGACGACCCTGAGGTCTCGTCGATCTTTACCCCGCTTACGATCACCATCAACGTCGATGCCTTCGAGAGCATCGAGTTTGATCTCAGTGAGCCAGGGAACCTGCGCTATGTGCTGCGTTCCGGCGCCGATGCGGTGGAGATTGAGTACCAGGCCGGCACGCAGATTCCAGATGCTGCGCCCGTGAAGAGCTGGTTGGAATATCGCGGCGAGCAGTATGTGCAGATTGAACTACCAACCGGGGCATGGCCAACGGCGAGCGACGATAAACCGCACTCGAACGAGATCGGCTAACCTGCTGCTATGAGCACCAGCCAGCGCACCCTTGTCCTCGTAAAGCCAGACGGCGTGCAGCGCCATCTCGCTGGCCGAGTGATCACGCGATTCGAAGAGCGCGGCCTAAAGATCGTCGCCCTGAAGATCACGCCGGTAAGCGCCAAGCTCGCCGAGACGCACTACGCCGTGCATGCACAGCGCCCCTTCTTCAAGGGCCTCGTAGAATTCATCTCGTCGGGCCCAGTTGTGGCGATGGTCCTTGAAGGTCCGAACGCCATCGCCGTCGTTCGCTCTATGGTCGGCGCAACGAAGCCGCACGAGTCAGCCCCCGGAACTATTCGTGGCGACTTCGCGCTCGAGACCGCAAAGAATCTGATTCACGCATCTGATGCACCAGAGACGGCTGCCGCAGAGATTGCACTCTGGTTCCCAGAGGGTGGCCTTGTGGAGTACACCCGCGCTACCGACGCCTGGATCCTCTCCGACGAAGAGTAGTTCGCCCCGCGACCGCTGGTCGCTATGGCGCGGGCGAGATCTCCCCACTGCCTGACGGGCTCACCTCTGGACTTACCGCTGGTGAGTTCGACACGCTCGGCTCGGCGCTCGGCGCTGGCGCAAAACTTGTTGCCGGCGACACAATTGGCGCCGGCGGAAGTGGACCAGTTCCGCCCGACTCAAGCGCGAGCCATCCAGCGGCAGCGGCCGCAGTAAAGAGCGCACCCGCAATGAGCGGGATGGTGATGAGGTTGATTAGCGGCCGTGTCTCAGCCTCGTGCACCGCCTGGCTCGCCGGCGTGAAACCGACAAGGAGCAGCCGAACCGCCGCAGCGGTCAGCAGTAGCTGGCCGGCGATTGCGAAGACTGCGACGAGGGGATTGCCGTCAAGAATCAGAAGATTCAGTCGGGCGGCCAGCACAGCGCCAGGCGGTAGTGCCGCCAGCGCGATGATCGCGGCGGCGAGCACGATGCCATTCGCACTGGTGCGCCACACCCACCCACCAAGCTCGCTGATCGAGGTGGTGCCATATCGTCTGCGCACGCTAACTAACCAGAGGCCGAAGAGCGAGATCGTCAAAATTCCAGGGAGGACTATGAGCCTCGATGAGGTGTCCGTCGGCGACTGCAGCGCTGCCGCCGACGCGAGCGCTAGCCATCCGGCGTTGCCAACAGCGATGAAGCCAACAATTTCACCGATGTCATCGTGGAGGAGTGCCGAGACTGCGCCGAAGATTAGGGTTGCCGAGCCAGCCAACAAGATCCCTGGAACAATCGCGCCACCGAGGGGGTCAGTGATGCTACTGGCGAGCGTTGAGAGCTCGCTCATCACGATGAGTGCGAGTGCCGACGGAATCCACACGCCAACGAGGAGCGAGCCCACAATCGGGAGCGCCTCAAAGATGCGGATCAGTCGGTTGTGGAAGGGGAAGATCCCTGCAGCGACAATGACGACAAGGGAGACGGCGAGCGCGGTCCCCGCGGCGAGCGATGCCGGTGTTGCGTAGGTGGCGTCGGTCGCGGCGTAGGAGATTGCTGTTCGTAGAATCTCCGCAATCACGACGGCCGGCAGCAAGAGCGAGACCGTGCGGAGATCACGGAAGACGGCGCGAGCTCGACCGATATCATCCTTGCCGCTTGCAGCTGCGCCCGAGATCGCAAGGCTTGCGAAGAGGAGGAGCGCGATTGGCGCAATGCCCGATGGAATGGCCAACGCAAGATCAATTGCAGCCAAACCGAAGAGCGCAATCTGCCCCATCGTGCTCGCGCGGCGGCCCTCACCTGCGCCGACGATCACGGCGAAGACGATTCCCCCCAACACCACAAGTAGGCGACCTGGCTCAGAGGGGTCGATCGTGACCTGGCCGATTCGAAGTGTCGAAATATACCCAGCACCAGCGAGCACTGCACCAGCTGACGTAGTGAGGAGCAGGAGCTGGACCCCGAACGTTGCGTATGTCGCGCCGTCATCATGTTGGCGACCGCGCCAGAATCGGATGAGTGGGATAATGGCAAGCGAGCTAAGCGCCATCAGCACTGGGAAGAGAGCCCGGATCACCGTCAGCGCGATCTCAACGGTCACTGCTCCTCCGCCTTGGAGATGCGCGAGGCAACGCTTCCGCCCACCACCAGGATGCAGGCGAAACCAGCGGCAACTGCTAGCGCCGTAAAGGGATCAAGGGATCCGAAGATTGAGGTTCGCAAGAGGAGTGTGCCCGCGAGGGTGACGACAGCGGCGCGGGTCGTTGCTTCAATGAATCGACTCGTGAGAAGCGGTGGAAGGCCGACAACGAGGAGCGCCACGCCGGCAGCGCGCAGTGCACCGCTGCTCGATTCGATAGGGAGTGCGAGTGGAACGAGGCCCAGCAGGAGGCCGGCGGCAGCACTCGCCACAACCACGGGGTGTTCGCGAAGTGTGTTGAAGATGGTCCGAAGTGCAAGGTCACGGCGGAGCGCCTCGGGCTCAAGGAGGCCGTCAGGAAGGGCGGCGATCAGACCGATGCCGATGGCCGAAATGCGCAAGACAAGGCCGGTGTGGTTTGGATCCGATAATGAAAACTCTAAGGCGCTTGAGGTAGCGGCGAGAAGTGCGATGGCAACCCAAGCGCCGCGACTGGCGCTAGTCACGGCGAGTGTGCCAGCGAGGATCGCGACGAGGACGAGCGGCAGTTCAAGGCTGGGCATTTACGGCGTTGCCTGGCGATAGGTTGGTGGAGTCAGAATGGTCAGCAGGTTGATGGGAAAGTACCGCAGGACTGCGCGACCGATCACACTCGAGATTGGGATCGGACCGTACGCTCGCGAATCCGAGGAGTTCGAACGGTGATCGCCAAACACGAGAATCTCGGTGGACCCGAGTACCCAGTGTCCCGTTTCTCCCGCCCCGTCACCGCCACCGTCGCGATAGATGTAGCTTTCGTCGATCGGCACGCCGTCAATGCTCACGATCCCATCCGTAATGTCGACGGTTTCGCCCGGGAGGCCGATGACGCGCTTTATGTATGGGGTTCCTGCTGCGTCGGCTGGCCAGGTGCTCGGTGGGTGAAAGATCACGATGTCCCCTCGGTGGTAGCCGGTCAGGGCCGCGGTGAGCTTATCGGCGAGAACGTATTGGCCTGGCTCGAGGGTCTGTCGCATGGAGCCCTGCTCAACCCGGAAGGGCTGCGCCACGAAGGTTTGCAGCAGATAGAAGGCGAGGATGGTTAGCGCCACCGTCTGCACGATCTCTATGGCAAGTTTTCGGAGGCGCATCCCTGTGAGTATAGGCGGGGGAGGGTGAGCGGTTGACCCGCGGCGGGGCCTCCCCCTACCATCACCTTACTGGGAGCCCATCCCAGCGGGTCGCACTTGTGACCTGGAGCCCGACAGACGCCCGACCCGAAGCGCGGTGCACGGCACCGCGGCCACGCGACGGATCTGGTCGCATCGGAGGAAAAATATGGAAATCACGTCGGCAATGTTGCAGGGGCTCGTGCTCCCAGCAGCAATCACCGCAATCCTGTTCGCCTTGTGGATGGCCAGCGATGTTGTTCGCCGCGACAAAGGGACACCCGCCATGCAAGACGTTGCGGGCATGATCTTCGAAGGGGCCGTCGCATTCATGCGACGTCAATACATCACCATCGGTGTTCTCTCCGTGGCGATGGCGGTCCTGATCGGTGTGCTGATCGCTAACTTTGAGACAGCCGCTGTTGCCGACACGCCTGTCCACGGGGCAGACCTCGGCATTCGAACGGGAATCGCGTTCATCTTTGGTGCCGCCTGCTCCATGGTGTCGGGTGTCATCGGCATGTACGTCAGCGTGAAGGCAAACCTTCGCACCACCGCCGCCGCCCGCCAGGGCGTCGTCAAGGCGGTGCAGGTTGCCATGCGCGGCGGAGCCGTCTCCGGCTTCCTTGTTGCGGCACTCTCACTGCTCGGCGTGTACGCCGTCTTCGTCTTCTTCGGTGGACTCGAGCGCCCAGCAGAAGCGCCGTTCCTGATCGTCGGCTATGGCTTTGGCGCATCGTTCGTTGCGCTCTTCGCCCAGCTCGGTGGCGGTATCTACACCAAGGCCGCCGATGTTGGCTCTGACCTCGTTGGTAAAGTTGAGAAGGGGATCCCAGAGGATGACCCTCGCAATGCGGGCGTGATCGCCGACCTCGTTGGTGACAACGTTGGTGACTGTGCTGGCCGCGGCGCCGACCTCTTCGAGTCAACCGCCGCCGAGAATATCGGCGCGATGATCTTGGGCGTCGGTGCATTCAAGATTGCGCAGTCCATGGGCTGGGCGCACCCAGAGTCGTGGATCTTCTTCCCACTCGTGGTGCACGCCTTCGGGCTGCTCAGCACGATCGTTGCCATGGCCTTCGTCCGCGGCAACAACAAAGAGAACCCAATGAACATCCTCAATCGTGGCTACTGGGCAACCACCATCTTCTCCGCAGCGGGCCTCGCGCTCGCCTGCGCGGTTATGCTGAACGCCGGCAGTTCCGACGCCTGGCTCTGGTTCTTCGGTGCTGGCTTGGTCGGCCTCGCTACCAGCGTGGCGTTCGTCTATATCACCCAGTTCTACACAGCAGGCTCATATCGACCAGTTCGCGAGATCGCAGAAGCGAGCCGCACCGGCGCGGGTACAAACATCATCGCTGGCACCGCCGTTGGTTTTGAGACCACGCTGGTGACTGCGGTCTCTATCTCGGCTGCGATCTTCGCCTCGAACTGGCTCGGCACACAGGCTGGACTTGCCGCAGGGCTCTCGGGCGCTGCACTCGAGAAGTTCGGCATCTTCGGTACCGCCGTTGCAACGGTCGGCATGCTCATGACCACCGCCTACATCTTGGCGATGGACACGTTCGGACCGATTACGGACAACGCGGGTGGCATTGCCGAGTTCAGCCGCGCACCAGAGAAGGTGCGCGCTGTCACAGACAAGCTCGACGCCGTCGGGAACACGACGAAGGCGCTCACCAAGGGGTACGCGATTGCCTCAGCATCGCTCGCCGCATTCCTGCTCTTCTCTGCCTATCTCGACAAGGTGAACCTCATCCTTGAGCGTGCCGGCAAGCCGCTCATTGAGTCGGTCAACTTGGCGCACGTGAACGTCTTCATCGGCGCCTTCATCGGCGCGATGCTTGCGTACTTCTTCAGCTCGCTCGCCATTCGCGCCGTTGGGCGCACGGCACAGGCGATCATCGTTGAAGTGCGACGCCAGTTCCGCGAGATTCCTGGAATCATGACCTACAAGGCGCGTCCAGATTACGCACGCGTCGTTGATATCACCACCATTGCCGCCCTGCGCGAGATGATCGCCCCGGGTTTGGTGGCGGTGGCGACCCCTGTCCTCGTCGGGCTGTTGCTCGGTGCCGAAGCGGTTGCAGGCATGCTGATCGTGGGAACGATCAGCGGCGTGCTGCTGGCCACGGTCTTGAACAACTCCGGCGGCGCATGGGATAACGCCAAGAAGTTCATCGAGTCAGGCGGGCTCAAGGATGAGAAGGGGAAGGTCCTCAGCAAGGGGAGCGATGCCCACGCAGCCGCCGTTGTTGGCGACACCGTCGGCGACCCATTCAAGGACACCGCTGGTCCATCGCTGCACGTCCTCGTGAAGCTGCTGGCCACGGTCACCCTGGTACTCGCACCGCTCTTCATTCGCGGTTAGCCCGCTCTCTCAGGCAGACCGCTGAGGCGGCGCTTCCCTTTTAGGGGGCGCCGCCTCATGCTAAGCACCCACGGCGCCAGCTAGGCCCGTAGACGTACGAGAGGAGGGCGCCATGGGCAGCGATCCAGTATCTGCGGCGGTCGTCGCGCTGCTTCTCGGACTTGTGCAAGGTGCGACTGAGTTCCTGCCAGTCTCGTCATCGGCACACCTCTACGCGATCCCCTATCTCTTTGGCTTAGCGGATCCGCTGCTCTCCTCGCTGGCGTTTGGCGCCGTCATTCACTTGGGCACGCTCGCGGCAGTACTCGTTGCACTTCGACATGACGTGCTCCGACTGATCGAGGTTGGGCTGCGCACAGTCACCTCGCTCGGACGTAACCGTGGCGATTCTGCCGATGAGCGACTCATCATCGCGATCGCGATCGGCACGATCCCAGCCGTGCTGCTGGGCGTTGCAGCCGGCGATGTACTAGACAGTGCCGTGCGCGCCCCACTCATTGTTGCGGGCGCTGTCACCGCGGGAGCGCTGCTGCTCTGGTTTGCGGAGCGCGTGGGCACACGTGAGCGACCAATCCAGAGTGTGGGTGTCATTGATGGTCTCATGGTTGGCCTGGCACAAGCGCTGGCGCTGATCCCTGGAATCAGCCGCTCCGGCGCAACGATCAGCGGCGGTCTCCTCTTGGGCTTCCGTCGTGATGCGGCGGCACGCCTCGGCTTCCTCCTCGGCATTCCGGCCATTGCTGGTGCTGGAACCATTGAGTTGAAGCACCTCCTTGAATCGAGCGAAGATCTCGCCGCCAGCGCGCCACTCCTATTGATTGGTGTTGCCAGCGCCTTCCTTTCGGGGCTGCTGGCAATCAAGCTCCTCTTCCGCATCCTGGATGGGGGGAGCATGAGGGTCTTTGTGGCGTATCGTTTCGCTTTTGCCGCCGTGCTTGTCGCCTCTGTGGTGCTTCGAGGTGGGCAGTAGTGGATCTTGGCAAGAGCGTTCGCCATCGCGCCCTGCGCGATATTGTTTCGCGACAGGCGATTCGCACGCAACGTGAACTTGCCACGGCGCTGAAGCGGCAGGGGATTCCGGCCACTCAGGCAACACTGAGCCGAGACATCACCGAGCTTGGTCTCATCAAGGTGGATCGTGGCGGCTCACCGGCGTACGCCTTCGCCCCAGGTCGCTCGGTTGAAATCGCCGCCGAAGATCGACTCCAGGCCCTCCTTGGCGCGATCCCGCTTGAGGCCTCCGTGGCCGGCTCGATCTTGGTGCTGAAGACGCTCCCAGGGAGCGCACACGCGATTGCCGCCTCTCTTGATCGCCTCCGCCTTCCCGAGATTGTTGGCACGGTGGCGGGCGACGACACCCTCTTCGTGGCCGTGAGCGATGCGGCGGCGCTGCGCAAACTCCGTAAGCGGTTGACCGAACTCGCTCAGCGCGACTAATCGTCGCCGCGGGCGCTAGGATTCCCAGCATGTATTGGGCAGACGAACTCGCCGCACGCGTCTCCGGGCCCCAGGTCGTCAACGACTCGAAGACCCCATCGGGGACCGTGCACGTCGGCTCCCTCCGCGGACCCGTGATGCACGACGCCATTGCTCGTTCCCTGCGCGATCGTGGCATCCCTGTGCAGTTCCGCTACGGCGTCGAAGATATGGACGCAATGGATGCGCAGGCACTCCTCACCCCTGATGCGGTGGAGCGCTACATGGGCGTCCCGCTCGCACATGTGCCGGCGCCTGAGGGGAGTAGCGCCGAAAACTACGCACGACACTTCGTGGGGACGCTCTTCTTCCCCACCTTCGCGCGCCTCGGCATTCGCCCCGAGTTCTACTGGCTCTCCGAGATCTATCCAACCGGGCAGCTCGATCCATTCATTCGCACCGCTCTCGACAAGGCGCAGGTGATTCGCGATCTCTATGTGCGCGTGAGCAATGTGGAGCGCCCCGCCGGCTGGCTCCCGATTCAGGCGATCTGCGAAGCGTGTGGGCGTGTTGGTACGACGCTCTCCGATGATTGGGATGGCGAGACGATTCGCTACCGCTGCCTTCCTGACTATGTGAAATGGGCGCAGGGGTGCGGCCATGAGGGGCGCCTCGCGCCGTTCGGCGGCAAGGCGAAGATGCCGTTCAACGTGGAGTGGGCGGCGAAGTGGTCGCTGATGGGCGTCACCATCGAAGGGTGCGGCAAGGATCTCGGCACGAAGGGCGGATCACGCGACCGCAGCGAGGCGATCTCGCGCGAAGTCTTTGACCGCGAGCCGCCGATCAACGTGATGTACGAGTTCCTCAACGTGGGCGGCAAGAAGATGTCGACCTCGAAGGGGCTCGGCGCCGCGGTGCATTCGATCTCGGAGTCGATTCCCCCAGAGGTGCTGCGCTTCCTCTTCCTGCGCCCACGCCCGAACCATGCGATCGACTTTGATCCGGCTGGCAGCGATGCGATTCCACGCCTGCATGATGAGTACGACCGCATCAGCGCGGCCACGGCAGGGAAGACGGTGCGCGGCGAGCTGCCACCCGATCACGATCGCCTGCAGTTCTTTAGCCAAATCGCGGACAGCACCGCCGAGGCTGCGAAAGAGGTTGCTGCCGCGTGGCGCCCTGCATTCGGGCAACTCTCGCTGCTTTTGCAACTCCCGGGCGTGAACGTGGTGGAGCGCGCCGCTGCCGAGAAGGGGAGCCCGCTCACCGCCGCCGAATCAGCCGAGCTGAACGAGCGCATCGCCGCCGTCACCAACTGGCTGCGTGATTACGCGCCAGAAGAGGCGCGTATTGCAGTGCGCGCAGAACTGCCAACCGATGCCGTTGCGGCGCTGAGCGCCGAAGAGCGCGCCTGGCTCGGCGCACTTGCACCGCAGATTGAAGCCACAATCGCCGCCGATGCGGCCGCACTTGGGGGTGGCGACGCGTGGCAGGCGCTGATATTTGGCGCCGCCAAAGAGGCGGGGCTACAGCCGGTACGCGCCTTCGCCTCGCTCTACGCCGCCTTCCTCGGTCGAACGAACGGCCCGCGCGCGGGTTGGTTGCTCGCAGCCATTGATCGCACCCTTATCCTTACCAGGCTGCGCGATGCGGCAGCAGTACAGGGGGTGAACGCATGAGTGTTGGCACAAAGCGACTGCGCGACGACGCCGATCGGCTGCGCGCCGGCGCGATCGCCAAGCGCGAAGACCCTGCTGTCGTTGACGCCGCACTCGAGGCTGATGCCTCACGGCGTGCCCTCTCCCACCGCGTTGACACCCTGCGCACTGAGCGCAAGCGCCTCTCTGCCGAGGTCCGTGCCCTGCTCGGCGGCAAGCCCGCTATTCCAGCCACTGATCCGAAGGTGGTGGTCCTGAAGGCTGAATCGCAAAAAGTCGCCACGGAGATGGAGACGCTCGAGAAGGAGCTCGCCACCGCCGAGGTACAACTCGAAGATCTGCTCTTGCGCATTCCGAACCCGCCCGACGAAGACATTCCAGTGGGCGGCGCCGAGGCGAACACTACGATTCGTACCTGGGCACCAGCAGGGCACCCAGCGATTGGCACCAAAGGCGAAGACCCAGCAACCGCTGCGGCATTAGAACACGATGTGGTCGCGGAGCGACTCGGTATCTTCGACCTCGAGCGCGGCGCAAAGGTGGCGGGCGCCGCATTCCCGGCGTATCGTGCCGATGGGGCCGCGCTGATTCGGGCGCTCATCAATTTGTTCCTTGACACCCATGTGCGCGAGAACGGCTTCACCGAGATCTGGCCACCGATCCTCATCAACGAGGCATCGGCACGCGGCACGGGGCAGATCCCTGACAAAGAAGACCAGATGTACGTGGTTGGTCGCGACGGCTTCTACTTGGCGCCAACCGCCGAGGTGCCAGTGACGAACATGCATCGCGACGAGATCCTCGACGGCGCGGATCTGCCGATTCGCTACGCCGCCTACACGCCATGCTTCCGTC
>Ga0136641_1000111_pt1 | contig 33800 bp, 30 predicted proteins | sample EliLak1302023Y_FD_115312 | JGI IMG/M metagenome (GOLD analysis project Ga0136641, IMG submission 115312) | Freshwater microbial communities from Elizabeth Lake, Yosemite National Park, California, USA - 13020-23Y | ecosystem: Environmental > Aquatic > Freshwater > Lake ...
CGGCGCTCCCCGGAGGGAGGCCACCCCTCGTCGAAGCGGGGGGTCTACCCGTCGCCGGAATCGTGGTCGCCAATGAATTTGCCGATGCACTTCCCTTCCACATCGTGGTCGGCCGCGCTGCCGCCCCAGGCGGCTTCGCCGAGCGCCGCGTCACCACTGACCCTGTAACAAATGCCCTCACCTGGGCTGAGGGGGCGCTTGACCCAGAGGCCGCCGATCGACTCGCCCCCCTCATGGCGGGCTGGTCGCCGCTGGCGGAGGGGCAGCTCGCCGAGATCTCCCCTGCAACAGCGGATTGGGCCACCGCGCTGGGGGCTGAACTCACTGAGGGGGTCGCCCTCGTGCTCGATTACGGTCGCGATGGGGTCGCCCTCCGCGACCCTGCCAGCCGAATGGCAGGCACCGCTCTTGCCTACCAAGGACACCGTGCGACTCCCGATCTCCTCAGCGAGCCCGGGAGTCGAGACTTGACCGCCCACGTGGACCTCACCCTGCTGCGGACGGCAGCGGTGGCAGGCGGGCTCCGCCACCTCGTGAGCACAAACCAGGCCAGATTTCTCGCCACGGCAGGGGTCGACGGCGAGGTTGCCCGAACGCGAACTGGGCCAGCGGCAACCCTTGAAGGAGCGATCGCCCTGCGATCCGCACTCGCTCAGCTGATGGACCCGCGCCGCATGGGCGGATTTGCCGTTGAGCTGTTTGTGGCTGGGCGTTCCCCAGAGGCAAATGCCCTCGCCGACCCCGCATCGCCACTCCCTGGAACGGCGGCTCCGAATCGCCCCCTCGTCTAGAATCTGAGCGTAGCCACCCGAGCCCCCGGCTACGGGGTACGCGCCGGGTTGATGGATCGAACGGGGGAGTTTCATGACAGGACTCTGGTACGTCCTCGGTTTCGCAGCCGCAGGTGCCTCCTTCGTCTTCCTGACCATTGGCCTCGCCTGGCTGATCTCCCACCGCACGCGCGGTAGTCGCGGCAAGCAGGTCCCCTACGAGTCGGGCATCGACACGTACGGCGACACCCACGGACGCTTCGGCCTCTCCTTCTATCTCTACGCACTTCTCTTCGTCGCCTTCGACGTTGAGATCGTCTTCATCTACATCTGGGCGCTGAACTTCAAGGTGCTCTTGATGGACGGCCTGATCTCCATGGCGATCTTCATCGGTGTGCTGCTCGTTGGCCTCGCCTATGCATGGCGCAAGGGGGTCCTCTCATGGCGATAACGCGCGACCCGAAGTTCAGCAACCTTCCTGAAGTGCAGCCAGACGGCAGTGTTCAGTCACCACCAACTGTTGGCAACACGCTGTGGAGTACCGACGACCCGCGTGCGTACGGCGGACTACCGCTCGAGGCACACCCGAATCTTGAACTCGCGCGGTACGACGCAACCGGAGACGGCCGTGTTGATGATGCGCGCTGGGGTGGCGCACTCTCCGCTATTCCAACAAAGGCCGATGTCGTGCTTGACCTGATTCGCGCGAACAGCTTGTGGCCGCTGCTCTCCGGTCTCGCGTGCTGCGCCATTGAGATGATGTCGACCGCAACGCCGAAGAACGATATCGATCGCTGGGGAATGTTTCCATTCCGCGCGAGCCCACGTCAGGCTGACGTGTTGATCGTTGCGGGAACACTCACCACCAAGATGGCTGAACCACTGATTCGTTTGTGGGAGCAGATGCCAGAACCGAAGTGGGTTGTTGCTATGGGTGACTGCACCTGCTCTGGCGGACGCTACAAGCGCAGCTACTCCGTGGTGCAAGGAATCGATCGCGTAATGCCTGTTGACGTGTACATCCCTGGTTGCCCACCGCGACCAGAAGGCTTGATCTACGGAATGATGAAGTTGCAGCAGTTGGTGAAAGATCGACGCGGCCACTGGCCAGAGCGCGCGATCGGCCCAACTGTGCCGAAGGGGATCTAAATGGATCGCCGTCTCGCCACGCTACTCCAGGAAAAATTCGGCGAGAGACTATTAACACCAGTGCGCCAGCGCTACGACGAGAGCGAAATTCGCGTTGCGCTTGCTGATGCAACCGATACGCTGCGCACGCTGCACGACGACCCTACGTTACGATTTGAAATGCTGATTGATCTGTGTGGCGTTGATACCGGTGAAGAGATGCAGGTTGTGTATCACCTCTCCTCCTCAACCAGCGGTGATTGGCTGCGCGTGATCGTTCCAGGTCTTGATCGCGCTGCACCGCGCATTGCATCGGCAACATTCATGTGGCCAGGGGCCGAATGGATGGAGCGCGAGGCGTACGACATGTTCGGCATTATTTTTGAAGGGAATCGTGATCTGCGTCGCATCTACATGCCTGATGACTACCGTAGCTTCCCGCTACGCAAAGACTTCTATCTCGCCGATGATGCATCGCGCTCACCAGCCGCTGGCGTGCGCAACATGGAGCGCGCCGGAACACCGGCCAACGCCACCGCAGCAACCGTGCTGCGCAAGAGCCCAGGGGTCTAGCGATGACACAGCAGATGCGCCCATCGCTCGACGATCCACGCGTCGCGATTCCCGCGGAATCAACGTGGTACGAGCCTGCACCAATCCCACAAACAGAGCGACAGGCGGAGTTCCTCACACTGCGCGAGGGCGAGATGTTTGTGAACATGGGGCCACAGCACCCATCAACGCACGGCGTGCTGCGCGTGATCATCAAGGTGAACGGCGAAAAAGTTGTAGACCTTGATCCAGTGCTCGGCTATCTGCACCGCGGTGTCGAGAAGCTCTGCGAAAACGCCGACTATCACCAGGCGATCTGCTACACCGATCCACTCGAATATGTAGCGTCACTCTTCTGCGAGGCTGCACCGGTTGCCGCGTTTGAGAAGTTGATGGATGTTGAGGTGCCACTCCGCGCGCAATACATCCGTGTGTTGACGATGGAGCTCAACCGAATTGCGAGCCACACCCTCTTCCAGGGCTGGATGGCACTCGACCTTGGCGGTATCACCCCGATCCTCTGGGCGTTCATCGAACGCGACGAGATCGTCGACATGCTCGCCGCCCTCACTGGCCAGAAGCTCCTCTACAACTACTACCGAATCGGTGGCGTGAACGGCGACCTGAATCACGAGTTCATGAGCCGCCTCGGTACCTGGATGAGCCGCGCCGCCGCACAGATTGACTCCAACCTGGCCCTCATCAACGAGAACGAAATCTTCGTGCGCCGCACCCGCGGCCTCGGCGTTCTCGATGCAAAAACCGCGCTGAAGATGGGCGTTACTGGGCCAAATCTACGGGCGAGCGGCGTCCCCTACGACCTGCGCCGTGATCGTCCGTATCTCGTCTACCCAGAGCTGGAGTTCGACGTGCCGACCCGTGACGAGGGCGACTCGCTGGCGCGCTACCTGGTGCGCATGGACGAGATCAAGCAGTCGATCCGCATCATCGATCAGGTGCTTCACGAGATGCCTGACGGTCCAGTGATGGCGAAGTTGCCACGACTGTTGCGCCCGCGACCGGGCCGCGCATTTGGTGCTGTTGAAGGGCCGCGCGGCGTGTACGGCACCTACGCAATTAGCGATGGCACCGATCAACCGTTCCGCATGCGCATTCACGACCCATCATTCGTGCACCTACAACTTGTTGGGCCACTCACCAAGGGGAACCTGATCGCCGACACCATGGCCGTCATGGCCAGCCTCGATCCAGTCATGGGCGGAGTCGACAAGTGAGCGGCGCGTCGATGGCCTGGAACCGCCTGACACCAGCGGGTCGCGTCCTCGCCGTACTGCTCCCAGTGCTCGCTCTCGGCGGTGCACTGACGACTGCACTGCTCATCGCGTTTGGCGGCGCAATCGCTGCAACGATCGGCGCGAACCTGCCGATCGTGCGCTTCCTCGTGGCTGCTGTTGTCACCTTCCTCATCTCGGTACCCGTCGCATTCCTCTTGATCTATATGGAGATGAAGATCATTGCGCTCATGAACTTGCGCATCGGACCCGATCGCATCGGCCCAGCTGGCGCAGTGATGAGTGTGGTGCACGGCCTCAAGGTACTGATGAAGGAGGACTTCACGCCACCGAGCGTTGATGTTCCAGTCTTCACGCTCGCTCCGGTAGTTGTGTATCTCGCAAGCTTCATGACGCTGCTCGTGATTCCGTTTGCACCAGAGCTCACGAGCATGGGCTTCGAACTTGGCCTTCTCTACTTCTTTGCGATCGGGGGACTGAGCGTCGTTGGCTTGATGATGGCTGGCTGGTCATCGTTTAATAAGTACTCACTGCTCGGCGGCATTCGCGCTGCAGCGCAAGCGATCAGCTACGAGATTCCGCTGACACTCTCCGTCGTGGGGATCGTGATCCTCACCGGCAGTCTCTCACTACCGAAGATCGTTGCCGCACAAGACGGCTCGTTCCTTGACTGGTTCATCTTCCGCCAGCCACTTGCAGCAATCATCTTCTTTATCGCGATCACTGCCGAGGCAAACCGCACCCCATTTGACAACGCCGAAGCTGACCAAGAGATCGTGGCCGGCTTCGCCACCGAGTACTCTGGCATGCGCTTCGGCTTCTTCTTCTTTGCGGAATATGTGAATGTTTTCATCGTCTCGGCGCTTTTCAGTGCCGTCTTTTTGGGTGGATCAAACCCACCAATTCACATCAATCTTCATCCGCAGATTTTGATCAATCTCGGCATGCTGGGCATTGGGCTACCGCTGATCGCCGGCCTCGCACCAGTTATTGGCACGCTGCTCTTCGCTGCGCCACTCTGGTTCGCTAGTACACGCGTTAAAGGGTGGCAGGCGCTGATTGGAGGATTCTTGCTCTTCGGAGGCGTTTCAACGGCGGCGATTGGCCTGTGGGCATTTGCAATGCTGCCGCCCGTTGCCAACTTGATCTGGTTCCTGATCAAAACCTTCACGCTGGTATTCACCTTCGTCTGGATGCGCGGAACACTGCCGCGCGCCCGCATCGACCAGCTAATGGGCTTTGCCTGGAAGTGGCTCTTGCCAGCATCACTACTGAACATCTTTGCTACGGCATTTGCCGTGCTGATTGCGGGGAGGTAGTCATGCCACGAATTCCTGGCGCCGGTCTCGTTTCAGGGATGCGCCTTACGCTGACGCGCTTCTTCCAGCCGAAGCGCACCGTGATGTATCCAGAGGCAAAGCCTGACATTGCTCCGCGTAACCGCGGCCGACTCGAACTTGTCACCGACGAACACGGAACGCTGAAGTGCGAAACCTGCTTCCAGTGCGCGCAGGCGTGTCCGATTGAATGCATTGACATGGGCGGCACCGACACGAAAGGTCGCTTCGCCGTGCATTGGGGCCCCGCCGAACAGTACGCTGAGCGTCGCGAGGAGTCGGCAATGCGCCGCTCTGGCCGAACCGTCTCCGACGCGGCAGCGGCAACTGGGGCGACCATCAACACGACGAAGGTCGACGAGATCCTCGAAGCCCACGACTACGATCCACACCACATGCTCGGGATCCTTGAAGCGATTCAGGGCGCGTATGGTTATCTCCCAGTCGACGCGCTGAAGCGCGTTAGTGGCGCGACTGGCGCCTGGTACGCCATGGTCTACGGGACCGCCACCTTCTATAAGCACCTCGCCTTTGAGCCAGGGGTGACCCGTTCGATCGCCGTCTGCCGCTGCGCCAACTGCCTCGTCTCCGGTGCGGGATCGGTGATGGGCACCCTGAGCTACGAGTTCGCGACCGAGTTCGGCCGGGCGATCCCGTGGAGCAACCTGCGCCTCGAGTCGCTCCCAAGTCATCTGCTCGGCGCCCCGTCACCGCTGGTGGTCATTGATGGGGAGCCGCAGCGCGACCTGAGCGCCAAGAACGCCGCCAGCTGGGCCGCCGCCCTTGCTGGTAGGTACGCCGCATGAAGCGCTTGAACGCCCCCAAGGGCTGGAGCCAGCTGCTGTTTACCACACCGACCGAGCCGTGGGCGGCACTCCGCGCCGCCGCAGCAGCCGGGGCCGCCGGCACGACCGCAACCCTGACCGCCGCCGGCTTGCGCGGTCGTGGGGGTGGCGGCTTCCTCACTGGAGCGAAGTGGCAGGCGACCGCCGCCGAGCCAGCCAGCCAGCACTATGCCGTGGCGAACGGCTACGAATCTGACCCCGCCGTCTTCACCAATCGCCTCCTTATGGAGGAGAACCCACAGGGGATCGTTGAAGGGCTCGCCATCGCTGCCCTTACCGTGGGCGCCCGCGAGGCGTTCATCGCCGTGCGCGCCGAATACACCGAAGCGATCAAGCGACTCGAAGCGGTGATCACCAACGCCGAACGTGACGGCATCCTTGGCGCGACGCTGCTCGGCACCGGTCGCGAGTTGATCATCACCGTGCGACCACTCCAGGGCTCCAGCATGATCGGCGAAGAGACGGTGCTCATGAAGGCGCTCGCCGGCAAGCGCGGCCAGCCAGAGCAGACACCACCATATCCATCTGAGGTCGGGTACCTCGGCAAGCCAACCGCGGTGAACAATGTCGCCACACTCGCCGCGGTGCCATGGATCCTGAACAACGGTGCAGCGGCCTACGCACAGATTGGCGACACGGCACAACCCGGGACGGTACTCGTGCAGATCAGCGGATCGGTTGCGAACCCTGGCGTCCTCGAAGTACCGACTGGCACGCTGCTCAACGAGATCATTGCAGCGGCGGGCGGCACTGCGAGCGGCGCAGCGATCAAAGCACTACTCGTTGGCGGGCCGACGGGCGGCTTCATTCCAGCAAACCTCTTCGGCGGTACGCCATACAGCGGCGCAGGCCTTAAGAGCGTTGGCGCACATATCGGCTCGGGCGCACTCCTGGCACTCGACAACTCCGTCGCGATCCCAGAGCTCGCCACAATGTTGACGCGCTGGTGCGCCGACGAAGCGTGCGGCAAGACGATTCCATGCCGCATCGGCACGCGCCGACTCGCCGAGATTGGCCAGCGCTTTGTTGATGGCTTGGCTGGCCCCGACGATGCCGAGCGACTGCAGAAACTCGCCGCCGATGTCACCGATAGCGCCCTCTGCGCACATGAGGCACTTGCGCCAAGCCCGCTCCTGACAGGGGTGCGATACTTTGCCTCTGAGTTTGGACCTGCCGTTGCCGAACCGTCGGCAACACCAACAAGCGGACGGAGCTGATCATGGCCGACCTGATTGATCGACCGGCAAGCGCAGTAACACCAGTCTCTCGCGCGATCACCCCAGCGCCATCAGCAGAGGTCGCCGTCGACAAGTTGCTCACCACGCGCAGCCCACAGCGACCACAGCGCACGCCAACCTTCTACGTTGAAATTGACGGACAACAGCTTGAAGCGTTTGAAGGACAAACGATTCTTGAAGTCTGTCGCGCGAATGGCATTGAGGTGCCAACGCTCTGCTACGACCCGAAGCTTCCAGGATTTGGCGCCTGCCGCATGTGTGTGGTGGATGTTGAAGGGTGCGAGCAGCCATCCATTAGCTGTTCAGCTAAGGCGGAGCCGTCGCAAGTCGTAGCCACGCAGACCGATCGTATTCGCGAGATTCGCCGCACCAACCTTGAGCTGATCTTCAGCGACCACAACGCCTACTGCTTGCCACCCTGCCAGAACAAGTGCCCAAGCCACATCGACATTCCTGGATTCTTGAAGGCGAACGCAGAGTCGCAGTTCCGCGAGTCGGCCCGCATCTTCAAGCGCACCATTCCATTCCCAAGCATCCTCGGTCGCGTCTGCCCGGCGCCATGCGAGGATCACTGCCGTCGCGACGAGGTCGATGAGGCGATCGCGATTCGCGATAGCCACCGCTACGCCGGCGACCAGGTGTTGAAGGCAATGTGGGATGAAGATCTTGATCCACCAGTGCCATTCGAGCTGCAGCCGAAGACTGGTAAGCGCGTTGCCGTGATTGGTTCAGGGCCAGCCGGTGCATCGGCTGCGTACTACCTGCTCGTTGCCGGACACGACGTCACCGTCTTTGAGAAAGATCCAGAGCCAGGCGGCATGTTGCGTTACGGCATTCCGCAGTACCGCCTACCGAAGATTGAAGTGCTCGACGGCGAGTATCAGTCCATCACGCGACTCGGCGGACGCTTCGAGTGCGGCAAGATGCTCGGTCGTGACTTCACTGTTGCCGACCTGAAGGCTCAGGGTTATGACGGGGTCGTCGTTGCCATCGGTTGCTACGACACGAACGACCTCGGCATTCCAGGTGAAGACGCCGATGGCGTCATTGACGGCCTCGACTACCTGCACACCGCTGCGCTCGGCCTCACCTACCCAGGCCACGAGGGGAGTCGCGTCGTCGTGGTCGGTGGCGGCTACACCTCGATGGACTGCTCACGAACAAGCGTGCGCCAGGGGGCCAAGGAGGTCACCCTCGTCTACCGCCGCGACATGAAGGACATGCCAGCCGCCGACGAAGTGCACGAGATGATCGAGGAGGGGGCACGCGCCATCTTCCAGGCCGGGCCAACCCGCGTCGTCACCGATGCGAACAACAAGGTGATCGGCCTCGAGTTCATTCGCATGCAGCTCGGCGCCCCCGACGCATCGGGACGCCGACGACCGGAGCCAGCTCCAGGAACAGAATTCATCATTGAGTGCGATCGCATCTTGAAGGCGATCGGCCAGGGCCCCGACATGACGTGGGCGAGCGTTGGCGCAGAGGGTGTCGCCACCACCAAGAACGGCCGCATGAAGGCGGATGCCGTTACCTTCCAGTCTGGTCGCGACGGCGTCTTCGGCTGCGGCGACCTACGCAACGGCGCAACAACCGTTGTTGCCTCCATCGCCGACGGTCGACGTTGCGCGTATGCAGTGGACGCGTATCTGCAAGGGCTCGACCTTTCGGAGATTCGCAATCGCCAGACACTGGCCGAGCCGCAGCCAGAGTTCCTCAGCATCGTGCCGTTCACCGCCGAGGTGAAAGAACCACGCTTGCGCCTGAAGGCACTCCCTGCCGAAGAGCGCAAGAACGATTACATCCAGTACGAGATTCCATATACCAAGCCTGAGGTGATGGCGGAGAGTACGCGCTGCTTGCAGTGCACGTGCGAAGCGATCGGCTTCTGCGATCTGCGCCGCCTTGGCATTGAATACGGCACAACCCTGAAGACGCTGGAGAAAGAGCATCACGGCGGCGCCGGATTCCGTTCGATTACCGAAAACCGCTGGACTGGTGCAAATCACGACTACATTCGCGACGACTCGCACGCGTTCATTCTGCGCGAGCCATCACGCTGCATCGACTGCGGCCGTTGCGCCAACGTGTGCGCCGAGGTTGTTGGTGCCGCCTGCTACGACTTCATGCGCACCGGATTTGACACGCTCGTCACCACGCCCCTCGACATGAGCTTGAATGAGTCACCGTGCGTCTCGTGCGGTCGATGTGCAGAGACGTGCCCAACTGGCGCGTTGATGCCAAAACCGCGAATCCTGACGAAGTACGAAGTCGACGAATCGCGCTGCATCCTTTGCGGCATTTGCGTTGATGCATGCCCATACGATGCACTTCGCAGCGGTTCTGATTTTGAGCTTGCACACACCGATCGCAGCGAGCCGATGATTGACCTCATTGCTTTGTCGAAGTTGGAGCGCACATCAGAGGCAACCTTCATCCGCGGCGAAGCCAATTGGGAGAACACGGTTGCTGGGCGACGCTACGATCCAGCTCGCCAGCTTCCTGTGTTGCCACAGAGCCTGCGCAAGTAACCGATGCCGCTCCCCGACGTCATTCCGTTCATCGGACTCGGGTGGTCAGACGTTCTCTTCTTAATGCTCAGCGGTGTGGTGCTCGCCGCAGCGTTCGCTGTGGTTTTCAGCCGCGACATCATTAAGAGCGGCCTCTTCCTGATCCTTACCCTCGGTGCACTCGCTGGCATCTACGTCATGTTGGGCGCTGCGATCGTTGCCGGCGCGCAGGTGCTCGTCTATATCGGTGCAATCAGCGTGTTGATCCTCTTTGCGATCATGCTGACGCAGACAAAGGTTGCGCCGATGAAGCTGGCGTTCCAAACACAGGTCGCCCCTGCGGCACTTGCGGCGGTCCTTTTAGCGGTGCTCTTTGGCCTCGCCTTTGGCAGTACCAATTGGGGCTCCACCGTCTTTACCGATACTCCAGCAGCAACTGGCACCGCGCCCGTCGCCGCTGCACTCTTTGGCCCCTACCTGCTCGCCTTTGAAATCGCCAGCGTGCTGATTCTCGCCGCGGTGATCGGTGGCCTCTATTTGGCGATGGAGCCGAAGGCTGACGAAGTTAGCGAGGAGCTGCAGTGAGCCAAATCGCTGGGCACCTCGAGCCGTATCTGGTTCTGTCGGGGATGCTCTTCGCTATCGGCTCATTTGGCTTCCTTGCGCGACGCAACGCGATCAGCATGCTGATGAGCATTGAACTCATGCTGAACGCGGTAAACCTAGCGGCACTTGCGCTTGGCGCATTCATCCCATCGCTCGCAGGGCAGGGGGCAGCGTTCGCACTGTTGATCATCGCCGTGGCGGCGGCAGAGGCCACCGTTGGCTTGGCGATCGTGATCGCGATCTTCCGCAACCGCAAGACGCCGCTGGTCGACGAGTACGACACGATGAGGCAGTAGCCCATGACCCCCATCGTTCCACTGGTAGGCGCGGCAACCTTGCCCGGCTACGCCCCCCTCCTGCTCCTTCTGCCACTCTTCGGCTTCGCCTTTACTGCAGCCGTCGGGCGCCGACTCGGCAAACTGGCGCACCTGGTGCCGCTCGGCGCCATCGTCGTCACCTGGGCGCTCGCCATGAGCCTGGCGATCCCAGCCCTCACAGGTGGCCTTGGCGAGGGAGGCGCCTCGATGCCGCTCTTCACCTGGATCGCCTCGGGCGACCTGCACTTTGGCCTCGGCCTGCACGTGGACGCCCTTACCGGCGCCCTCCTCTTGGTGGTCACCACGGTCGGCGCCCTCGTGCATCTCTATAGCGTCGGCTACATGAGCCACGACGACAGCTACTGGCGCTTCTTCGCCTACCTGAACCTCTTCATGTTCTCGATGCTGCTCCTCGTCCTCGCCGACAACCTCCTCGTGGTCTTTGCCGCCTGGGAGCTCGTCGGCCTCTCCTCCTATCTGCTGATCGGCTTCTGGTACACCAAGACCGCTCCAGGGTTTGCGGCGAAGAAGGCTTTTATTACGAACCGCGTCGGCGACGTTGGCTTCATCCTTGGTTTGATGGGCCTCGTTGTCGTCTTCGGCTCACTCGACATTCATACGGTGCTCGCCGGCGTTGAGGCGGGCGCACTCGCCGGCCCCGCCGCCACCGTCATCGCCCTGCTGATCTTCTGTGGCGCCGTCGGCAAGTCGGCGCAGTTCCCGTTGCACGTGTGGCTCCCCGACGCGATGGAGGGGCCAACCCCTGTGAGCGCACTGATCCACGCAGCCACGATGGTGAATGCGGGTGTTTATCTGGTTGCGCGCATGAGCCCACTCTTTGCCGCGAGTCACGACGCGATGCTTATCGTTGCTGCAATCGGTATCTTCACCGCAATCTTTGCCGCCTCGATTGCGTTCACGCAAACCGACATCAAGCGCGTGCTCGCCTTCTCTACGCTCTCGCAGCTCGGCTACATGTTTGCCGCACTCGGCGTTGGCGCGTGGGTTCCGGCAATCTTCCATCTCATTACGCATGGATTCTTCAAGGGGCTTCTCTTCCTCGGATCAGGCTCAGTGATTCACGCCGTTGATGGCGAACAAGAGATGACAAAAATGGGAGGACTCTGGCGCAAGATTCCAATCACATACGCAACGATGTTGATTGGCACGGTTGCGATTGCAGGACTTCCGCCACTCGCCGGATTCTGGTCAAAAGACGAGATCCTTGGCGAGGCATTCAAGTTTGGGTTTACCTGGGTTTGGCTCGTCGGCATGGTGGTCGCCGGCATGACCGCCTTCTATATGTTCCGCTTGATGGGCCTCACCTTCTGGGGGAAGAGCCGCGTGCACGATGACTCACACGTACATGAATCGCCGTGGACGATGACGCTGCCCTTGATCATCCTTGCCGTGCCGTCAATCGCCATTGGTGCAGCGCTCGGCTTCCCATTCGCGAACGGCATCTTAGTCAACGGACTCGAACCAATCTTCCATCCAGCAAGCGTGTTGCTTGCACACGAACATGAGGCGTGGACACTCTTCGGTATTGATGGCTTACTGATGCTTGCAAGCGTTACCGTCGCATCAGTCGGCACGGTGATCGGCGTGCGCCTCTTCCGAGCTGACAGCAGTGCGTTCCTTGGGCGTGTGACGAAGCGACTACAGCCGCTCTACGACGGCAGTCGCAACCGCTGGTATTTCGATGATCTCAACGACCTCGTCTTCGTGCGTTTTGGTCGAAAGGTCGCCAATGCACTCTGGTGGTTTGATCGCCGCGTTGTTGACGGCACGGTCAATGGCGTTGCGACCCTGACCTCGAGTGGTGGCCGCGGGCTCCGACAGATTCAAACCGGTCGCGTGCAGAACTATGCGCTCAGCATCGCGTTCGGCCTTGTTGCCATTGCCGCCGCCTACCTGGTGATCGCAGGATGAGCGGCGTGCCAATTCTCTCGCTGATCATCTTCGCGCCACTCCTCGGTGCGCTCGGCATCGCCTTCCTACCTTCATCGCGACCAAGCCTAGTTCGCTTCGCCGCCCTTGGCGTCTCGTTAATCACCTTTGTGTTGAGCCTCGGCATACTGCTTGGGATTCGTGCGCAAGGCGGCGAGTTCGCCTTTAGCGAGCAGCTGTCGTGGATCCCGTCGTTCGGTATCACCTATCACCTTGGTGTTGATGGCCTCTCCGGTGCGCTTGTTGTGTTGACAACGCTGCTTAGCTGGATCTGCATCCTTGCAAGCTTCGGTCCCATTCAAACGCGCGTGAAGGAGTACTTCATCAGCTTCCTGATCCTCGAGACCGGCATGCTCGGCGTCTTCTTGTCGCTCGACCTCTTCCTCTTCTACATCTTCTGGGAGATCGTGCTCGTGCCGATGTATCTCATCATCGGTATCTGGGGCGGCGCAGATCGCATTTACGCCACGATCAAGTTCGTCCTCTACACGCTCGTCGGCTCGCTTCTCATGCTCGTAGCGATCCTGGCAACCGCCTTCAGCCACCAGGCCGTCACCGGCTCGTGGACAGGGGCGTTCGATTTGATCGCGCTGCGTGGCACGATCGCCGACCCAACACTGCAAATCCTCGGATTCGCCGCATTCGCGCTCGCCTTTGCCATTAAGGTGCCGATGTTCCCGTTCCACACTTGGCTCCCCGACGCGCACGTACAAGCCCCCACCGCGGGCTCGGTGATCCTCGCCGGCGTGCTGCTGAAGCTTGGCGGCTACGGCTTCATTCGCTTCGCGATCCCACTCTTCCCAGACGGCGCGCACCTCTTTGCGCCGCTCATGATCGCCCTCTCCGTCATCGCCATCATCTACGGCGCGCTCGTGGCAATCGTGCAGACCGACCTGAAGAAACTGATCGCCTACAGCTCAGTGAGCCACATGGGCTTCGTCACGCTCGGCATCTTCACCTTCAATCAGCAGGGTGTCGACGGCGCTATCTTGCAGATGCTCAACCACGGCCTCATTACGAGCGGACTCTTCTTACTTGTCGGCATTGGCTATGAGCGCACACACGATCGCGAGATTGCCAAGATGGGTGGCTGGGCGGTGCGAACTCCCGTTTACGCGGCACTCTTCGGATTCTTCCTCTTCGCCTCGGTCGGACTTCCTGGTCTATCGGGATTCGCCGGCGAGTTCCTCGTACTCCTTGGCTCATTCATCGCTAACCCAATGGTCGCTGGCGCTTCCACGTTCGTGATGATCCTTGCCGCTGTCTACCTGCTCTACATGTACCAACGCGTCTTCACCGGTCCAATCTCACCGTTCTTGAAAGGACTCGGCTCACATCTCACCGACGTTACGCCAACCGAGATCCTCACGCTTGCACCACTCGCCGCACTGATCGTGGTCTTTGGCGTCATGCCAACGATCCTCACAGGCTCTTTTGCGCAGAGCGTGCAAACGTTCCTTAGGTCGGCAATTAGTACGGTCGGCCAATGAGCGGCGATCTGCTCACTCTCGCGCCACTGATCACCGTCATCGTCGGCGCGATCGCCGTGCTGATCAGCGACATGATCACGCCGAATCATAATCACGCGCCGGTTGCCGTCGCACTTGCCGCACTTGGCACGACGGCAGCACTGCTCATCAACCAGGGCGGCAGTAGTGCGAGCGCGCTTGGCGGCAGTTACGTTGCGGGACCGTTTGTCGCTTTCCTCGGTCTCCTTGGGGTCTCAATCGTGTCAATTACGCTCCTGATTGCACCGGCGTATCTTGGCGCGCGCAAGTATCCAACTGCCGAACTCGCGGCGACTCTTCTCTTTGCCCTCGGTGGCGCCATTCTCCTTGGCGCCACAACTGACTTGGTGACGCTCTTTGTTGGACTTGAGCTCATGGTGATTCCTGGATACATCCTGGCTGGGTATGCGAAGCGCGATCCACTCAGTACCGAAGGTGCCGTGAAGTACTTCCTGCTGGGGAGTTTCTCGAGCGCCATCTTGCTCTTCGGGATCGTGGTGCTCTGGGGCGTTGCAGGAACCGCTTCGCTGAGCGGCATCGCCACAGCGCTCGCATCTGGACACACAAGCGCGGCACTCGCTGTTGCGCTCGCACTGATTACGACTGGATCGGCATTTAAGATCGCGGCGGTGCCGTTCCACTACTGGACCCCGGACGCGTATCAAGGTTCACCAACGCCGATCACCGGGTACCTCTCGGTCGGCCCGAAGGTTGGTGCGTTCGTACTTCTCATTAAGTTGTTTGTGATTGCGCTCGCGCCACTTGCCGCCCTGTGGATTCCAGTGATGGTGGTGTTGGCGGCGGCAACGATGACGCTCGGCAACCTCGTTGCGCTCACACAGAGCAACGTGAAGCGCATGCTTGCGTATTCGTCGATCGCACACACGGGCTATTTGATGGTGGGCATCGTTGCCGCAGGTGCGGGTCAGGCTGCGGGGATCGCAGGGGTGCTCTTCTATACCGCGGCCTACGCGTTCATGAACCTCGGTGCGTTCGCCTTCCTTACTGCGCTGCAGGGTCGACCCGGCGCCACCACGCAGCTTTCCGACTTAGCTGGCCTCGGCCGCAAGCATCCGCGCATGGCGCTGCTCGCAACGATCTTCTTGTTGAGCCTCACCGGCATTCCGCCGACGGCCGGCTTCTTCGCCAAGACGTACGTCATTCTGGCTGCGGTGCAGGCTGGTGGGCCGGCCACGATCCTGGCCGTGATCGCGGTGCTGAACGCTGCGGTCGCCGCCTTCTACTACCTGCGCGTCATTGTCTATCTCTTCATGCGCGACCCAGCGGAGCCTGCCGTCCAGGTGGCCGAGGGGCCAATGCTGCGCGCCGGCCTGCTGCTCGCCGCCATCGGCACGGTGGCGCTCGGGCTCGCCCCAACCCCGATCATCGAGGCGGTCGTTCAGGCCCTCGCCAAGTAGCGCCGCCCCCGAAGTGGGCGTGTAACAATCCAACTCCCCGCCACGCCCCCTACGCGTCGCATCAGCGGGAATTCATATAAACTTCCGCTTCTATGAGCGCACAGCACGCATCCGCACTACCCGCCGCCACGGGCGCCGCCGTCTCCCGCCTTGCGGGGGAGCGCGATGTCATCGAGGCGGCGCGCCGCGTGCACCGTGCCCTCGGTGATACCAACCGCCTCGAGGTGGTGCGCCGCCTCGCAATTGGCCCCGCCACCGTCTCCGAGCTGATTGAGTTCACCGGCCTCTCCCAGCCGCTCGTCTCGTGGCATTTACGCCGCCTTCGCGCCGCCGGCCTCGTCACCACCGAGCGCTCAGGTCGCGAATCGATCTGCACACTCCGCACCGCCACCATCGCTGAAGGGCACGCGCTAATGCTCTCTGCGCTCGGCATTGCCGACCCTGCCGCTTGGATCGCCCCAGCTGATGCGCTTCCAGGCGCCACGCCACTCGTGGACGCCGTTCGCGGCGACGAGGCATAACCGTGGCGAAGCGCACGAGCAGCAAGCGCACGAGCAACAAAGGCACAAGGAGCGAGCGCGTTGCGCAGGGAAGCCTGTTGACGACGAATCAGCGCACCAAGCTTAAGCGCATCGGTGAGCCGATTGCGCTCCTGCTCGGCCGCATCGGCTTCTCACCCGACGCACTCACGCTTGTTGGGTTTGGCATCGTGCTGATCGCGACCGCGCGCGTCGCTACTGGCCACTGGGCGCAAGCCGCTGGCATTTTGATCGCTGGAACGCTTTTCGACGGTCTTGACGGCACCCTCGCCCGCGCCACCAATCGTGTCACCACGTTTGGCGCCTTCTTCGACTCTTCACTCGATCGCGCGGCAGAGGCGGCGATCTACGCGGGCATTGTCTATAGCGCCGCCGTCCTCGGTGACATTCAGATCGTGACTACTGCAGTGCTTGCGCTCGGCATTGGCTCACTGGTGAGCTACGTGCGTGCGCGTGGCGAGGGCCTCGGTGTCTCCGCACATGGTGGCATTGCACAGCGCGCCGAACGTGCAGTCCTTCTCATCATCGGACTACTCACCGCAGGCCTTGCCCGCGAGAAGAGCTACCTGCTCTACGCACTCTTGGTCATCGTCGCACTCTCAGCCGTCACCGTGCTGCAGCGAATCTTGTTCATTCGCGCCGCGTTGACAACCACCAGGCGCCGCGCATAGCGCGCCCATTGAATGCTCGCCGCCTGGCGTGAAACGGGCGGTTAGTGAAGGCGGACTCACAGGTGTGGGCTCGCAAAGCGGAAAGGTCGCGTAAGCGACAAAGAAAGGGGTAACAGGAAAATGGTAGAGATGAACGGGCCTCGAGCCCAGTGGAACGCCCGACCGGCGCCAACCACACCGATCAAGGCAACAAATCCGATCCGCGTCGCAATCGCGGGCGTCGGTAACTGCGCCAGCAGCTTGGTGCAGGGTCGCTACTTCTATGCCGACGTGGCGAACGATGCAAAGGTCCCAGGACTGATGCACGTTGACCTCGGTGGCTATCACGTACGTGATCTTGATTACGTTGCGGCGTTTGACGTCAACGTCACCAAGGTTGGCAAGGATCTATCCGTTGCACTTGGCGCCGAGCCAAACAACACCTGGACCTTCCAGGAGATCCCAACGACCGGCGTGATCGTTCAGCGTGGACCAACGCTCGACGGCATCGGCAAGTACCTCAAGGATGTGGTGATCGAGTCGCCAGAGAAGCCTGTGGATGTTGCCGCTGTACTCAAGGAGCGCAAGGTCGACGTGCTCGTTGCCTACCTTCCGGTCGGCAGCGAAGAGGGAATTCGCTACTACGCTGAGCAGGCGATTAAGGCCGGATGCGCGTTCGTGAACGCAATCCCTGTCTTCATTGGTCGCGAGCCAGAGTGGCAGAAGAAGTTCGCCGCAGCCGGACTCCCAATCGTTGGAGACGACATCAAGAGCCAGGTTGGCGCAACGATTGCGCACCGCGTTCTTGCTCGACTCTTCGCCGATCGTGGCGTGCAGCTCGACCGCACCTATCAGCTGAACTTCGGTGGCAACACCGACTTCCAGAACATGTTGGAGCGCGATCGACTTGAGAGCAAGAAGATCAGCAAGACCAACGCGGTCACCTCAATCCTCGACGAGCAGCTCGGCGAGAACCAGGTGCACGTTGGCCCATCGGACTTCGTGCCGTGGCTCCTCGACCGCAAGTGGGCAAACATCCGACTCGAAGGAACAACCTTCGGTGGCGTGCCACTCACGGCGGAGCTGAAGCTCGAGGTGTGGGATTCGCCAAACAGCGCCGGCGTCATCACGGACGCTATTCGCTGCGCGAAGCTTGGCCTTGACCGCAAGTTGGCGGGGACGCTCGTTGCGCCTTCGTCGTACTTCATGAAGAGCCCACCAGTACAGCTGCGCGACGACGTCGCCCACGCTGCTGTGGAGGCCTTCATTCGCGGCGAGGACAACCGTGTCCTCGATGGAACTCAGGTGACCAAGGAGGGGTACCCCGCCTCCGAGTCGCTGAACTCCGTTCGCGCCTAAACGTTCCGCTGCGAGGCTGGCTTCGGCCGGTCCCGCCTTCACACTGGAGAGAGCCGTCGCACCCCGTAAGGGGGCGGCGGCTCTCCCCTACACTCCCCAAATGAGCGAACCACAGCCGCCCCAGGGGGCAGCAACCCCCTCGCCGCTCCGTCGCCAGGCGCCACAGCGCACCCCTGGTTACCTCCTCCGACGCGCCTGGGAGCGCAGCGTCTATGCGGGCTACCGCCTCGTTATGGCGGTCATCGCCCTCCTCCCTCCACGCCCCATTGAGGCGCTCTTCTCCGCCGTGGCACCCCTCGCCTACCTCCTCTGGCCGGCCAAGCGCCGTATCGCCGACGGCAATGCCGCGGTAGTACTCGGGGTCGCCGATGCGGATGGGCACCCGCTTCGAGGGACCGAGAGAATCGTTCGCGCGCGCGCCTTGGCCAATTACCGAAGTTACGGGCGCTATGCCGCAGAACTGTTGCGCCTGCCGAGCCGATCTCTTGCCGACATTGCAACTGACGTAGATCTCACGCAGACAACACTCATGGATGATTTCCGCACTCGCGGACAGGCAGCGATCTTTGTTGGCTTTCACGCTGGCAACAATGAGCTCGGCGCCGCAGCACTTGGTGAGCGCAAATACGATGTGAGCGTCGTTGCCGACGACAGCGCCTTCCCAGAGATGTACGAGCTCTTGCGTCGCCTCCGCGCATCATGGGGGATCAAGGTGATCGACTGGAAGGCGATTCGCGATGTGTTCGGCGCAATGAAGCGCGGCGGCGTGATCGTCTTGCTGAGTGACTGGGGTTACAAGCCTGACGGCATTCCCTGTCAACTCTTCGGTCGCTGGACAACGCTTCCAAGTGGCCCAGCGGTGCTGAGTGCGCGCGGTAACGCGCCGATCGTGCCGTTCTTTGTACGCCGTGAAGCGCCTGGAAAATTTATAATTCTTTTCGGTACACCTATTAGCGTTGGCGACGGATCACCAGCCGCACAGCTGCGCGCAACGCAAGAGACGGCAACCGCGATGGAGAACCTGATCCGCACCGAGCCGCTGCAGTGGAACTGCTTCAAGCCACTCTGGCCAAGCGCAGCACAACAACAAGAACTCGCCACCACTGCGGCCCGCATGTCGAAAGAGACAACACGTCGTTCCGCTGAGAGCGCGTCGTGAGCACTCTTCTCGGCTATCTGATCATCGGCGGGCTCTCACTTATCTCTCGACTGCCAGAATCAATACTCGTGGCGATTGCTCGCGCGTGGGGGAACATCGGCCCACGAGTTCTGCCCGCACGCGCTGCGATAGCGCGAGAGAACCTTGCCCGCGTCTACACCCACCGTGACGGGGTATCGCCAACCCGTGCAGCGCTCAACCGCGGCGTACGGCTGCTCTTTGAGCATCACGCGCGCTTCTACATTGAAACGGCACGGGCGCCGCGACATGCGCGGAAGATTATTGCAACGCGCGTTCGCCTCGAAAGCGAAGAGGCAGTTCGAGCAGCATTTTCCCGCGGGAGTGGTGGCGCAATCTTTCTCGCTGCACATTTTGGCGCCATTGAACTTCCTGGAAGCATTCTGGCCGACCGGAGCGGGATTAAGCCGGTGGCACCAATGGAGGAGCTCGGCAACCCTGTGTTGCAGCGCTGGATGTTGCGTGTGCGCGGTGAGGGCCTTGGGCTGCGCATCATTCCTGCACACGGTGCTGCCGCGGTGATGGCCGCCGAGCTAGCAGCCGGCGGAATCGTTGGCCTGGTGGGTGATCGAAATATAGTTGGACGAGGCGTCCCTGTCTTGCTCTTTGGCGCACCAGCACGGCTACCAATTGGCGCAGGGCTCCTCGCTGTTGAGAGTGGCGCCCGACTCTTCGTGGCGGCCGTGATTCGCGAAGATCGCGGACTCTACACCGGCTACATTCGCCAGGTAGAGGTGCCTGGTATCGGAGATCGTATGGAGCGCACACGCGCGGTGCTCGTTGGTGTTGCCGCGGCATTTGAAGAGCTCATCAGCAAGGCCCCCGAGCAGTGGTGGACGCTCTTCTACCCGATCTGGGACGATCCACAGTGATGAGCCCAACGAAGCGACGGATCACTGGCGTGCAGGGGAGAGCCGATCTGCACATTCACACGATGGCCTCCGACGGTACCGCCGGCGTTGCGCAGGTGTTGGCACGCGCTGAAGAGGCGCGACTCGATGTAATTGCCATCACTGATCACGATCGCATTGACGCCGCAAAGGCGGCACAAGCGATGGCGATCAAGAGCAAACGTCGTGTACAGGTCATTGTTGGCGAAGAGATCTCCACGCTGCAGGGCCATGTGCTTGGGCTTTTTCTTGAGGAGCGCGTGCGACCCCTCCGATCGCTCCGCCGGACTATTGCTGAGATCCACGAGCAGGGAGGGATCGCCATTCCCGCCCACCCGCTCTTCCCACACCCCCTCTGCGCCCAGGCGGGGGCCCTGCGGGCCGTAGCCACAGATCGCGACCCTGCCTGCCGCCCCGATGCCCTGGAGACCTTCAACCCCACGATCTTCGGCACCTTCCCGCGCGCGCGGGTCCAGCGGCTAGCCAACGAGCTTGGCCTCCCCGGGGTCGGCTCATCTGACGCCCACGTGCTCGAGGCGATCGGGCGCGTCTACACCACCTTCCCTGGACGATCGACAACCGCCCTGCGCCGCGCAATCCTCGCCGGCACGGTCGCTCCAGGTCACGGCGAAGATCACACCATGTTGGAGAGCCCCGCGATCTTCGCTCGGCAGATGTTGCGCAATCTCATCGGCGTCGGGCAAGACCTGCGCGGCGTAACCCGTCCGATCTGGACGCTTGGCGGTGAGCGACATGGGCGCGACCTCGGCTACCCCCATAGCCACCGGCGACCGGTGAAACACAAATGAAGATTGGCCTCGTCACTCCGTACGTCTACCCAATGCCGGGAGGCGTGAACGATCACGTCGGCAGCCTCTACCGAGTCCTCCGCACCCGCGGACATGACGTGCGCATCATCACCAGTAGCCACGGGTTACAGAAAGCGTCCGAAGGCGACGTCATTCGTATCGGAAAGGGATTCAGCGTGCCATTCAACGGCTCAATGGGCACCATCACGTTAAGCCCTACCTATCTGCGACAGGTTCGCGAGCTCCTTGAACGCGAGCAGTTTGATGTGCTGCACTTTCATGAGCCGTTTGTGCCGTTCCTCTGTCTGGTACTCCTCACACTTTCAAAGTCCGTCAACGTCGGAACATTCCATGCTTTTGGTGGGCTATCACTCAGCTATGAGTTTGGTCGGCGCGTGATGGGCGATTACGCGCACAGATTGCATGGCCGCATCGCGGTGAGTCCCGCAGCGCGTCACTTCATCAGCCGCTACTTTCCAAGCGAATACAAGATCGTCCCGAACGGTGTTGAGCCAAGTCGCTATCAAAGTGCAGTGCCGATTGCTCGATATCGCGATGGCATCCCCAACATTCTCTTTGTCGGCAGAATAGAGCCACGCAAGGGACTTATCCATCTCTTGCGTGCCGTGCGAAAAATACAAGTCGAAGGCGAACGCGTTCGGCTACTCATTGTTGGCACCGGCCCCGGTGAACGCGAGGCGCGTCGGTACGTGCTGACGCGACAACTTGACGATGTTGAGTTTCTCGGTCGAGTTAGTGAGACAAAGAAGGCACAGCTTTTCAAGACGGCTGACGTCTTTGTATCTCCGGCAACAGGGCGCGAGTCATTTGGTATCGTGTTACTCGAAGCGATGTCAGCTGGTGCCCCGGTGATCTGCTCAGACATTCATGGATATCGCGCGGTGGTTCGTCGCGAACGTGATGGCATTCTGGTTCCGCCGGCGGACTCTGACGCGCTAGCGGAGGCACTCGCGCGAGTCATTCATGATCCGGAACTAAAGGCCCGATTAAGCGCGGCGGGCATCGAACGCTCTGAACTTTTCACGTGGGATCGCGTCGGCGCTTCGGTTGATGAGTATTATGGCTTTGTGATTCGCCGACTTGCGGAGCAGGGTGCAGTCCCGAGTGGCTTTAGCGCACCGGTCCCTGCGCCACCAGGGCCGCGCCGCCGCAGCTCGTAGAGTGTTAGGCCTGCGCGAGACGCGAGGCGAGCTCGCAGAGCATGCGCGCAGTTAGGCCCCAGACGCGCCGATCTCCAGGAACTGGAATCACTCCGTAGCGCAAGAGTCGCCCCTCCTCCTCCGCATCTATCACGTGAAACTCATGGCGCGGGTCGAAGAGGCCAAGCTCGGCGCCGAGTGTTTCGGCCACTTCGCGTGGATCGGGCGTCAGGTGCGGCGTTTGTGGTGCAACCGCAACGAGCACCTGCACCAGAAAGTTGCTTGCGGGTACGTAGGCGGGGTCAAGTGAACCAACGAAGCGAATCTCATGTTCTGGGTCTGCAGCATGAAAGCCGAGCTCTTCATGGAGTTCACGGATCGCCGTCTCTTGCAAGGTTTCACCGCTCTCTAGTTCGCCACCCGGAAGTGCAATCTGTCCGCCGTGTCGACCTTGTTCCGCGCGACAAATCAGCAGTACCTGGCAGTCGAACGGATGCGGGTCAACGCTCTCGCCGCCCCCGGCTGGGTTGCAGCTGCCCAAAGCTACAGGTGGTACGAGCAGCGCGGTCACTACAGCGATGCGCGGATTGGCACTCGGCGCTGGGTTGAGGTCGACAGGTTCAAGGCCCGGAAGTCGTAGCGGTGTAAGTGCCTCTGGAAGCGGAAGGGGGAGTGCGGGGAGACGCCCCGCCGCATCGCGACGGAGCGCCCCCTCAATACGATCTGCAAGCCGATTGATCAACGTGGTCGATCAGCTCGGCCGACTCGTGGTGCCATGGTCTCGAACGGTGATCCGCGGCGGGCGCGGCGTACCGTGGTTTGCTGGGAGCGGCTTCGGCTTGCGGCGCAGAGCATGCTCGAGCACCTGTCCGATCGTCTCCACCGGAATGATCTTCAGCGACTTGCGGATCTCCTCAGGGATCTCAGGCAGGTCCTTCTCATTCTTTTTTGGAATCAGCACCACACGTGCACCTGAAGCGTGTGCCGCCAGCGCCTTGCTCTTCAAGCCACCGATCGGCAGCACACGACCACGCAACGTGATCTCGCCAGTCATTGCCACCTCTTTACGAACAGGGATGCCGGTCAGCGCCGACACGATTGCCGTCGCCATCGTCACGCCCGCCGAAGGGCCATCCTTCGGGATGGCGCCAGCTGGCACGTGAATGTGCAGACCAGACTTCTCGAAGCGCTCTGGCGCGATGCCCAGCTCCGCCCCGTGGGCCTTGATCCAGGTGAGGGCGGCCCGCGCCGACTCCTTCATGACATCGCCAAGTTGGCCGGTGAGGATCAGCTCCTCGCGACCATCCATGACGCCGACTTCGACGGAGACAACATCGCCGCCGACTGGCGTCACGACGAGGCCGGTTGCTGAACCAATCTGGTCGTCGTTATCCATCTCGCCGTATTCGTGTCGCTCAGGCCCGAGCCAGGTGGCCAGTCGCTTGATGTCGACCTCTGGCTTGCGACCCTTCTTCTCAGCAACGGCGCGTGCCAGCTTGCGCATCACGGTGGCGATCTCTCGCTCCGCATTGCGCACGCCCGCCTCACGCGTGTAGTGACGAATCAAGTGCACCAGCGTCTCATCAGGAATGATCGCGTGCGCCTCAGTCAGCCCGTGATTCTCACGCTGCTTCGGCAAGATGTAGCGCTTGGCAATTTGCACCTTCTCCGCCTCGGTATAGCCAGGAATCTGGATGATCTCCATGCGATCGCGAAGCGGCGCAGGGATCGTGTCGAGCTGATTCGCGGTGGCAACGAAGAGCACCTGCGAAAGATCGAACTCTACTTCGAGGTAGTTGTCCTGGAAGGTCGAGTTCTGCTCAGGGTCGAGCACTTCGAGGAGCGCCGACGAAGGGTCGCCGCGGAAGTCCGCACCGAGCTTGTCGATCTCATCGAGCATGAAGACAGGATTCTTTGTGCCCGCCTGCTTGATCCCTTGTGCAATGCGGCCAGGGAGCGCACCGATGTAGGTGCGGCGGTGCCCACGAATCTCCGCCTCGTCGTGCAAGCCACCAAGGCTCATGCGCACAAACTTTCGGCCCATCGCGCGAGCGATCGACTTACCGAGCGACGTCTTGCCAACTCCTGGAGGGCCGGCAAAACAGAGGATTGGGCTCTTCACCTGCGGGGCAAGCTTGCGCACCGCGAGATACTCGATGATGCGCTCCTTCACTTTCTCGAGGCCGTAGTGATCATCGGCGAGTACCTTGGCCGCCTCCTTGATCTCAATGCGATCTTCGGTGGCGATGTTCCATGGCATCGAGATCAGCCAATCAACGTATGTGCGAATAACGCCAACCTCCGGTGATGCCGAAGGGATGCGGCTCATGCGGTCGAGCTCCTTCAGTGCGCGCGCCTTGATATCTTCGGGCATGCCCGAAGCCTCAACCTTCTCGCGCAGCTCATTCGTTTCCGCCTGTTGCGGATCCTCTTCGCCAAGTTCGCGCTGGATCGCCTTGAGCTGTTCGCGCAAGAAGTACTCGCGCTGACTCTTATCCATCTCAGAGCGCACGTCAGATTGGATCTTCCCCTTGATCTCTAGGATCTCAATCTGTCGCGACAAGAACGATGCGACGTACTTTAGTCGAGCAACCACATCGATCGTCTCAAGCAGCTCTTGGCGTTGATCGGTCGTCATGTCCGGTGTGTAGGCGGTCATGTCGGCGAGCAGCCCTGGATCACTAATGTTCTTCGCCGCGACCGCCGCCTCTGGTGGCACCGGTGCGCCAGAGGTGACATACGTCTCCACCTGTGCCTGCACGCTGCGCATCAACGCTTCAACCTCAACGCCAGTGACCTCTGGCGTCTCGACGATGGTTCCCTTCAGCATGAGTGCGGCACCAGTGGTGTCGAGCGACTTCACCTTGAAGCGCCGCTGACCCTGCACAACAGCACGAAGCGTGCCGTCGGGGAGGTTGACGACCTGCGCAATCTTGGCGAGCGTGCCCATTGCATGAAGCTGGTCGACCGAGGTGATCTCCTCTTGTTCTGGTTCACGCTGGGTTACCAGCGCGATCCAGCCGCCTGCGGCGGCAGCGGCGCGAATGGCGGCAACGCTCTTATCGCGGCCAACCTTCAGTGGGGCAACCATCTCGGGGAAGATAACGATCTCGCGCAGTGGAACGAGGGGGAACGCGCCGCGCCCGCGGGGCACGGCGGTATCGTCATCGCTTGCGGCAACAGCCTCGTCGATGGCGAGCTGCTCCTCTTCGTTCAGCTCGTCGTCAAGGTCTGCCTGGATCTCTCGTTCGGTCCGCTTACTCATGCTCGTCCCCCTTCTGCCGCAGCCTGCGGCGCTCGCTTTGCCTCTTTCGCTTGGCCCTCTTCGTATAGTCGCTCCAAGATTCGTTCGCCGAGTCGCTCCTCAAGTTCAAAGAGGAGCTTGATCCCGGCCAGATTCACGCCAAAGTCTTGCGTCAGGTGGCGTATCCAGAGGATGCGCCGGAGGTCGTTTTCAGAGAAGAGGCGGATGTTCGATCCGGTTCGGGAGGGGCAGATCAGGCCCTCCTCCTCGTAGATGCGCAGCGTGCGTGGGTGTGCCGAGACGATATTGGCCGCCACGCTGATCACGTAGACGGGCCGCGCTGGATCGACCCCTGCGCCCCTGCTCTTCAACACCAGGTCAGGCTACAACCTTATCAATGCTGTTGTCAAGAGACTTATCCACAGAACAGGAGGCACAGCGGGAGGCGGCCTCACCCAGGGGCGGGTGGCGATGTACGCAGCGCGGCGGCTACTCGAGGTCGCGGCGGTACGGAATGTCGAGGATCACGGTGTTGCGCCGGCCGAGCAGCGTCTCGCGGAGGCGCTTCCCGTTGCCGTTGTGCAAGATGCGATCCCACCAGTGTCGGCCGGCATATTCGGGAATCATCACGACGTTGATGCGTCGCTGGTCTGAGGGCAAATGCGCATCTTCGTCTTCAATCTCGTCAAGGTAGTGGCAGATTGGCTCAACAATGGCGCGGAATGGCGAGTCAACCGTGACCAGGCGCACGCCTGGGAAGAGCGTCTCAAAACGCGTTCGAACCTCACGCTCTTCGTCATCACTGAAGACCACACGGATAGCGGTGAGTTCACCGTTCTCAGCTTCAAGGATTCGGCCGAGCGTAATCGCGCGAACCGTTGAGCGATTGATATCGCCGAATGGCGCCAAAATGCGACGTGGGCGATGCGGCGCATCAAAGACGACCCCAGGCTTAATCGACAGCTCACGCTCGTGCAGGTTATAGCGATTGCGTACGAGCTTCATGAATATGGTGAGCAGCGGAATCAAGATGAAGACCAGATACCCACCGTCCGTGAACTTTGCCGCGGTGATCACCACCAAGACTATTGCGGTGACAACAGCGCCAACACCGTTGAGCGTCGCTCGTCCGACCCAACCCGCGTTGCGCAGGCGTCGCCAGTGCAGCACCATGCCGGCCTGACTAATCGTGAATCCAACAAAGACGCCGATGGCATATGCGGGGACCAGCGCCGTCACAACTGCGTCGGTGCCAATAAGCAGGAGCGCTGCGGCAAGTGCGATGATGATGATCCCCGCGCCATACGCAAGTCGATCGCTGCGCTGCCCAACCTGTCGTGGTAAGTAGCCATCAACCGCCAAGATTCGGGCGAGCTGCGGTCCACCGTTAAATCCTGTGTTCGCGGCGAGAAGGAGAATGCCTGTTGTCGCAACTTGGAAAAGCGCATAGAGCGGTCCGCTACCAAATGAGGTGCGTGCAATTTGTGAGAGCAGCGTTTCGCCGCCAACATCCTGCGGTACTTTTCCATACGCGAATGCGACAAGAGAGATACCGACAAAGAGCGTGCCGAGGAGTACGGCCATCACCACAAGAGTTGACGCCGCATTCTTCGCCTCAGGCTTCTTGAACGAGGAGACACCGTTGCTAATCGCCTCGGTGCCGGTGAGTGCAACCGATCCATGTGCGAATGCCTTCAGCAGCAGAATCGGCAACAAGATCGTCGCAGTTTCGTGCGCCTGAATGACGACACCCTGACTCCAGGTCACCGCAGGATCGCCAGTGATGATCTTGATCAATCCAACACCGATGACGCCGAATGCGCCGGCGATAAAGAGATAAGTCGGCAGGGCGAAGATGCGGCCCGATTCGCGGAGGCCGCGCAAGTTTGCGAAGACCAGGAGGCTCATTGCGCCGAGCGCAATCTCAAGGCGCATACCCGCGAGCGACGGGATCGCAGACGTTATGGCAGCGATACCTGCCGCAGTGCTGACGGCGGCGGTGAGGATGTAGTCGACGATCAGGCTTGACGCGGCGATGAGCGCGGGCCAGGTGCCGAAGGTGCTCTTGGCGACGGCGTAGGCGCCACCACCATTCGGGAAGCCGAAGCAGACCTGGCGGTAGCTGATGGCGATGAGCCCGAGTAGAAGGCCGATGCCGAGCGCGACAAACGGGCCGTAGATCAGGAAGCTGGCGCCCGCCCCGGCAAGTACGAGCAAGATCTCCTCGCTTGCATAGGCGCTCGACGAAATAGCATCCGACGAGAAGATCGGGAGCGCTAGCTTGCGGCTGAGGCGCTGCTCCCCCTCCTCGGCATTTGATAGGGGTCGGCCCAAGAGCGCGCGTTTCGCAGCGTGGGTCGCCTCGCCGACGACGCCGAGATCTGAGGCGGTGCTGCCGGCCTCCGACGCAACGAGATGATCTGGCTGTGGCTCAACAAAGAGCTCCTCGCCATTGTGGTTGTGGTGCCAGTCGGGCTTCCCCTTCTGCTGGTCAGAGGTCATCGCGGTTCACTGCACCTTTCCCGTCGATTCAGGGGTCCCTGAAGGCTTCTTATCACCCTAATCCTATACCCGCGCTCACACCCGTTCAGATTTGTGCGGAGTAACGCGCACAAGGAGCGCCCCCTCTAGCGCGACCACATTCACCGGAATCACCTCAATTGCGCTGGATCCAATGAAAGAAGAGGCGGTGCTCAGCTCCGCATTCCAGCCCTCTCCCGCACGCTTCCATGCCAACAACGAACCGGTAGGCGTAAGGAGCGGTGCCACCAGTCGAATGAGTTCACTGAGTGGCGCGATGGCTCGCGCAGTGATCAGATCAAACCGAACGCCGCCCCCTTGCGCCATCCCTTCCGCGCGCGCATGAGCGACACGCAGTCGCGGTGCAAGCCCGCTTGCTGCGGCTACTGTCTCAAGGAAACGCGCCTTCTTACCGATCGATTCAATCAACGTCAGGGAAAGGTCGGCGTGGCGTGAGAGTAATCGCGCGGCCAGCGGCACACCTGGGAACCCGCCACCAGAGCCAAGGTCGGCAATCTTGCCTCGGCCGTCAGAGAGTAGGTGTTCAACAAGTGGTGCTGCGACAAGAGCATCAAGCAGGTGTCGCGTTGCGCGCTCGAGCGGATCACTGACGCGCGTCAAGTTGATCGCTGGGTTCCATGCATCAAGCAGGCGCAGGTGAGCAGTCAACACTGCGGCCTCTTCGTCGGAGAGTGCAGGCAGTGAAGCTGCGGCAAGCTGGCGCGCAAGTTCGGTCAGGGTTTCACGTTCGGTTGGTGGCAGCGCACTTGGATCAGTGGGAAGTGGCGCGCGTTCAGGAGGCGTTGTGTTGGGGCTCAGTCCGTAGCTCCACTCTTTGGCGTTGCGCTGCGTGCCGGACGACCCATGGAGCGACGCACGACGTCGAGGACCTCTTCAATAGACTTCTCCGCGTCACCCTTCTCCGCCGCATCTTTCATACAGCCGCGAATATGGTCTTCAAGGATGAGGAGGCCGAGAGCGTCGACCGCGGCGCGAAGTGCGGAGGTCTGCTGCAGGATGTCGACACAGTACTCTTCGCGGTCAACCATGCGTGCAATACCGCGCACCTGGCCCTCAAGTCGCCGCAAACGATTAAGCAGGACCTTGCGGTCTTTTGTGTAGCTGTGCCCGACGTTTTCTACCATACCCCCTGAGAGTATCTGATCACGCTGCAATGCTACGATTCGGATGCAGAGCGGCAGGCCCCAGCCGGGGCGCCAAGTGGGGAGGAGCAACCATGGCGGCGAGCCAGAACCCGCACGACGACATCGAGTCGGTACTCATCACCGAAGCGGCGATTGACGCGCGCGTGCGCGAGCTCGGCGCAGAGATTGGCGCCGCGTATGCGGGAAACGATTCACTGATTCTCGTTAGCGTGCTGAAGGGCGCCATCGTCTTCGTTGCCGATCTCATGCGCGCGATTCCAGGCAACGTGCAGATTGACCTCATGGAGGTCTCGTCATATGACGGCGGCAAGAGCACCGAGTCGAGCGGCACCGTGCGCATCCTGAAGGATCTCTCGGGCACGATCGAAGGGCGCGACGTGCTGATCGTTGAAGACATCATCGATACCGGCATTACCTTGAACTACCTCACGAACTACCTCGCGGGGAAGAATCCGCGTTCGGTGAAGATCGTCACGCTGCTCAGCAAGCCGGCGCGACGCGTCGTCGAGATTCCCGTGGAGTGGATGGGCTTCGAGATCCCCGACAAGTTCGTCGTTGGTTACGGGCTCGATTTCGGCGAGCAGTACCGCAACCTGCGCTACGTCGGCGTACTGAAGCCCTCAATGTACACATCAATCCTCGGCAAGGAGTAGTTGGGTGAAGCCGATCGGCCGCATCCAGTCAACTTCGGGGAACCTTTTTCGACGCAGTTCCGGCCGGCGGTTAAGTGGCTTTGGCGCGCTCGGTGTGGTGCTCGGCGCGCTGCCGGCCTGGTGGACGCTCGCCGCCCCTGGTGTGCCCCCAACGGTCGGGAACGCCTTTGACACCTATGGCGCCGTCGGCTTCTTCGTCGCCCTCGCGACCCTCTTCCTGCTCATCGCCCCAGATGCATTCGGCGAACAGCTGCGCTTCGACTGGTGGCCTGTTCATGTCGGGCTTGTCACGGTCGCCTCCCTTGGATTCGTTGCCACCCTCATTGGGGCTGCGGTGACCGCAACGGGCTTTAGTCTCCCCTTCTCGTCCGTCTTCGGGGTCGACCGCGCCCCTGGGCTCTGGATCACCCTCATTGCACTCGGAGTCTGGATCTCGGGTATAGCCCAGATCGTTGACGCACGAGACGATCGCTAGGCACGACTCGTGCGCAACCGGGGGCGCCTCCCCTCAACCTGCTAGGGTGTCGACGTGCAGCCGTGCGCTCCGACGCGCGGGCAGGAGGCCGATACCGGCCCAGCCCCGTCGTAGCAGCGCACGCCACGTTATCTACTAAGAAACCAGAGGTACAAAGTAATGGCACGTAATGTCGCTATTTTCGTAGACGTCGCAAACGTCTTCTACGCAGCAAAGGCCGCAGGCGTTGACATCGATTACGTCACGCTCCTTAAGACCCTCACGGCGAACCGTGATCTTGTTCGGGCCTACGCCTACACCGGTCTTGATCCCGACAATGAGAACCAGAAGGCCTTCCACAATTTCCTCGCGCGCAACAACTACAAGGTTGTGAGCAAGGATGTACGCAAGTACGGTGACGGTCGCTTCAAGGCGAACCTCGACATTGAACTTGTTGTTGACCTTGTGCGCCTTGCGCCAAAGCTCGACATTGCAGTCGTCATTTCAGGCGACGGCGACTTTGCACCGGCAATCCGCGCGGTGCAAGATATGGGCGTTCGCGTTGAGGTCGTGAGTTTCCGCGCAAACACCAGCAGCGATCTCGTTGAGGTTGCTGACCAGTTTATTGAGATCACTACGATCGCCAAGGTTGAAGCGGGCGCGCGAAGCGGTCGCCGAGTTGCTGCAGAGGGCGAAGAGGATCTCTCCATGACGGAGGTTCCCGACAAGCAGTCCGAGGCACCAGCACGACCACGCCGCGTTGGCGCAGCGCCTGAACGCGAACGAGTGCGCGGCGGACGCCCGGTACGCACTGCAGCACCACGCACCGCAGCACCAGTGCGCCGCTCGTCAACAATCCGCGTTGGCGACACGATGGTTGACGCTGATTCCATTGAGACCCTGACACTCGATGATCTCGGTCCAGATGATCTTGCTGCAGGCGCTGAGCCCTCACCACATAATCATGAAGGCGCAGCTACCTTTGGTGAGGATGGCCAGCGCCGCCGCCGCCGCCGCGGTGGTCGCGGACGTCGTGGTCGTGGCGGAGTAGGTGGAGATTCACTCGACGGTATTGAGACAATGACGCTCGACGGCGCCGATGATGGTGCGCCAGGTGGCGTTCCTGAATATCTCGCTACCGAGCGACGCAGCTCAGAGGGTCGCGGCCCAGTGCGCGCTGCCCGGCAGCAGCTCGGCTCCGGACCGTCACGCATCGCCGATGAGGTTGCCCGTTCGCATAAGGACGACACGATTCGTTCAAGTGCGAGCTACAACGACGCCGATGATGGCATCAGCGATGTTTCGCCAGATGTGGCCGCGCTCTTGAAGTCCCAACTTCAGGCGACCGGTCGATCAGCGAGCGAGTCGGCAGCATTCACAGGTAAAGAGGCACCGGCGAGCGGCAAGGGTCGTTCGCGTGGCGGTCGACCGGCACCGAAGAGTGCTGCGAAGCCTGCCGCGAAGGCTGCCGCTAAGCCTGCAGGACGCGTTGCCGCCAAGCCCGCCGCAAAGGTTGCCCTCGTAAAGAAGAGCACCACGCGGCCGAAGGCTAAGGGGAGCAAGGGAGCCTAACGAGATGGCGCGGGCGGTCTCAACGCCGCCTGACGCCGCTCACCCTGCGCGTCGCCCAGCACGCTTTGCCGCTCGCGGTCACGACGCCGCTGCGGCGCACCTCGCCACACTCCTCGCCGACGCACCTCCGCACGCCCTGCTAATTGTTGGGCCTCGTGGTGCGGGTGCGGGGACGCTCGCCCGTGACGCCGTGGCAACGCTCATGTGCGGTGCCCCGGTCGACGGTGGGCCCTGCGGCGCCTGCCGTGCTTGCCGCCTAATCGCCTCGGGGAGCCATACCGACCTTGTGCTTATTTCGCCGTCTGGCGCCTCGGATGAGATCGGCATCGAGCCGATCCGCGCCCTCGCCGCTGGACTCGCCCTCTTCTCCGTTGAAGGAGGCCGCCGAATCGCGCTCATCGAGCGCGCCGACCGTATGAACGAGGCGGCACAGAACGCGCTCCTGAAGACGCTCGAAGAGCCGCCTTCTCGCACGCACGTGATCTTGGCGGCCGCGGAAGACTCACGGCTGATGCCAACGATTCGCAGCCGCTGTGCGGTGATTCGTCTCGGCCTTCCCGACGCGAAACAGGCGAGCGAGCTTCTTGGTGAACGCCTCGGTGTTGATGCGCCAACCGCGGTGCGACTGCTCAGGATGTCGTCAGGTCGCCCTGGACCGCTCATCGATGCAGAGGCAACGGGCGATGCAGCACGCGCACACGCGCAGATCCGTCGCCAAATCCTTGACTTCGCCACAACGCAGCCGCATGCACGCCTTGGGCAGCTCGGCGCGCTCGTCGCCGATGCACGCGCCATCCTCGTCGCTGGTGCCGACGACAGTGACGCAGCTGATGGCACCGAGAGCGACGACAGCGGTGATGATGCACCAGATGGTGATATGGAGCCGAAGAAGAAGAGTCCAGCGAAGCGCAGCGCCAAACCAACACCTGCGGAGCGACGTGCCGCTGCAACCGCACTCCTGCGCCTCTGGCGCGGCGTCGCGCGCGATCTTGCACTCGTGAGCACCGGTGCGGTTGATCAGATCGCGTTCCCGGAAGATCGCGCCGAGATTGAGGCGGTTGCGCACAAACTCCCACCAGCAACATGGGGAGAGGCACTGCGCGCTATCGACAAGACGTTGAACGCGTTGCGCCGTAATGGAAACCCAGAACTTCTTCTCGACGCCGCCGCACTGAGCTGGCCAACGCTATGAGCGGCACTGTGCTTACGCATCAGCGAGATCTACTTGCGCGACTCGTTGCACTCGGTGAAGAGCTGACGGATGCGCTCGATCATACGAACGCAGTCTCAACCCTTGGCGAAGAAGAACTTAATCGAGCCATCGCTGCAATCGGTGATCGCGCACTTCCAGATTCGGCAACCAGCGCATTGGCAGCGCTCGCTGCAAGCATTGAGCGCGTGATCACTGCGAACGATCCGCATCGCGCCATCGATTGGATCGGCATGCAGCCGCGCCTCGCACTGACACTCCTCGCAGCAACGCTGAACCCCGCAAGTCTGCCGAAAGATGTCGTACCGCAAAGTGTCGGCGCAACGGTTGCAGCGCGAATCCCCGCAGGAATCTCGTTTAGCGACGCGCCGCGCGACGGACGCGCCGTTGTCTATTCGGGGATTCAGGCTGATCCGATCCTTCGACCACTCGCGGTAGCGATTGCAAACGCCACGCCCGCCGAGCGCCTTATTGCGCGAGCGGTGATGAACGATCCTGAACCAACGACAGCGGAGACAGCGGCGCTCTTTGCTGCGCTCCCATCACATCGCAGCCCCACAGACCCGTTGGTCGTTGGCGCACTCGCTATCGGCGGTAAGGCTCAAGCTTCTAACGCGCAGTACCGCGGAGCAGTCGTAGAGGCGACCACCGCGGAGATGTTGCGCCGACGCCCAGTACTCGCGAATGATGCCGACCGACTTGTGCGACGTGAGCGTCGCTTTGCCATCGATGGCGTCTCCGCTGACCCGCATCCGTTTGACGTCACCGTCGAGGCTGGCCCGATCCCAGAGCTCTGGGACTGCAAGTGGGGGGCTCGTGGTATCGATGCCAGCCTCCTCGCTGAGCTTGAGGATGCCCGCATTCGCGCCGCTGGGAGCAGCGCACGCATTGCCATCGGCGTGGTGGCGTTCGATACCGCGGCGATCGTTGCGGCGCGCCTCACCATGGTGCGCGCTCCACGGGAGAAG
>Ga0136641_1000112_pt1 | contig 33785 bp, 31 predicted proteins | sample EliLak1302023Y_FD_115312 | JGI IMG/M metagenome (GOLD analysis project Ga0136641, IMG submission 115312) | Freshwater microbial communities from Elizabeth Lake, Yosemite National Park, California, USA - 13020-23Y | ecosystem: Environmental > Aquatic > Freshwater > Lake ...
AGCGTGCGCCGCGAGGCCAACGAGCACCTGAAGAAGATGCTCAAGGACAAGACGGCCAGCGAAGACGATGAACGCCGTGCGCAAGACGAGGTGCAACGCCTGACCGATCGCACCATCGCCGAGATCGATCGGCTGGTGCAGGGCAAGGAAGCGGAAGTGATGGCGGTTTGATCGCGCCCGTGAACCGCATCGTGCCGGCCGCCGAAGCGGCCGTGAGTGTGTCGGCCGCACCCGATGCTGCCGGTGATCGGCCGTCGGTACCCCGCCATGTGGCGGTGGTCATGGACGGCAACGGTCGCTGGGCCCGCCAGCGTTTCATGCCGCGCTTCTTCGGCCACAAGCAGGGCGTGGACGCCCTGGTGCGGGCGGTGAATGCCTTTGCCGATCGCGGCGTCCAGTACCTGACGGTCTTCGCCTTTTCGTCAGAGAACTGGAAACGGCCCACCGAGGAAGTCTCGGGTCTGATGAGCCTGGTCCTGGTGGCCGTTTCGAAGTACCTGACCAAGCTGTCGGGCGACGGTGTGCGCATCCGCATCGTGGGCGACCGCTCGGCGGTGTCGGACAAGCTGCGACAGGCCTGGGAGCACGCCGAAGAACTGACCCAGCACAACACCCGCATCACCCTCGCCGTGGCTTTCAACTACGGCGGGCGCTGGGATGTGGTGCAGGCTTGCCGCACCGCCATGGCGCAGGGTCTGGGCGCCGAAGACCTGGACGAGACCTGGCTGTCGCGCCACATGGCGCTGTCCTTTGCCCCCGACCCGGATCTCTTCATCCGCACCGGCGGTGAGATGCGCATCAGCAACTTCCTGTTGTGGCAGGCGGCCTATTCCGAGCTCTTCTTCACCGAGTGCCTGTGGCCCGATTTCGGCGTGGCGGAAATCGATGCGGCCATGCAAGCCTATGCCCAGCGTGACCGCCGCTTCGGCACCATCCGTCCCCACCCGGTGGTGCCCGAGGGCACTTGAGATGCTGCGTCAGCGCGTCATCACCGCCCTGGTCCTGGTGGCTGTCCTGCTGGCCACGCTGATGTCGGCCAGCCGCTGGCCCTTCGCGCTGCTCACCCTGGCCCTGATGGCGGCCGGCGGCTGGGAGTGGGCGCGGCTGAACCAGTCCGCACCGGCGGCCTCCCTGGCCATGGGCGCCGCGGTGGCGCTGGCGGGCCTGCTGTCTGTGCTGGCTGGCTGGGTCGACGACGCGCCGCCGGCGCTGTGGCGGGTAGCGGCCGTCATCTGGGTCGCCGGTGGCGCGCTGGCCCTGGGGCGCGGCACCGAGAGCTGGCGCCACCTGCCCAGGCTGGGCCGCTTGGTGCTCGGTCTGATCGCCATCTGGCTGGCCTGGCTGGCGCTGGCGCACGCCCGCTCGATCGGCATCAACTTCATGCTGTCGGTGCTGTGCCTGGTGTGGATGGCCGATGTCGCGGCCTATTTCGGTGGCAAGGCCTTCGGTCGGCGCAAGCTGGCGGTGACCATCAGCCCCGGCAAGAGCTGGGAGGGCGTCTGGTCGGGCATGGCCGGTGTGCTGGTGCTGTCCCTGGTCTGGGTCTGGCTGGACGGCCACGCGCCGGTCGACGGCCCCAGCCTGTACACCCGGCTGTACACCGCGGTGGGCTCGATGGCCCTGGCGCCAGCCCTGTTGGCGCTGTGCGGCTTGAGCGTGGCCGGCGACCTGATCGAGTCGATGGTCAAGCGCGCGGCCGGCGCCAAGGACAGCAGCCAGCTGCTGCCCGGCCATGGCGGTGTGCTCGACCGCGTCGATGCCCTGCTGCCCGTGTTGCCAGCCGCGCTGGCGCTGATCACCTGGAGGACTCCGCCATGACCGTGGTGCAACGCCTGGCCATCCTGGGGTCCACGGGTTCGGTGGGCAGCAGCACGCTGGATGTCGTGGCGCGCCATCCCGAGCGCTTCGAGGTGGTCGGCCTGACGGCCTACCAGCGGACCGACGTGCTGATCGAGCAATGCCGCCGCTTCAAGCCGCGCCGCGTGGTGCTGCCCGACGCTGCCCGCGCCGCGACGGTGCGCGCCGCGCTGGCCGAGCTGAAGCTGCGCACCGAAGTCCACAGCGGCGCGCAGGCGCTGTGCGATCTGGCTTCGGCCGATGACGTGGACAGCGTGATGGCGGCCATCGTCGGCGCCGCCGGACTGCCGCCCTGCATGGCCGCGGCGCGCTCCGGCAAACGTTTGCTGCTGGCCAACAAGGAGGCCCTGGTGGTGGGCGGCGCGCTCTTCATGCGCGCCGTGCACGAGGGTGGCGCCACCCTGCTGCCCATCGACAGCGAGCACTCGGCCATCTTCCAGTGTCTGCCCGAGGACCAGCGAACCTGGGGCACGCGCATCGACCACATCGTGCTCACGGCCAGCGGCGGTCCCTTCCGCCAGCGCGAACCCGGCACGTTGCACGGCGTCACACCTGAACAGGCTGTGGCCCATCCAAACTGGGTGATGGGCCGCAAGATCTCGGTTGACTCGGCGACCATGATGAACAAGGCGCTCGAAGTGATCGAAGCGCGCTGGCTGTTCAACCTGACCCCGGAACAAATCAAGGTCGTGATCCATCCCCAAAGCATCATCCACTCGATGGTCGTCTGCCGTGACGGCTCGGTCCTGGCCCAACTCGGCACGCCGGACATGAAGGTGCCGATCGCCTACGGCCTGGCATTCCCGGAGCGCATCGAATCGGGTGCGCCGCGCCTGGACTTCCTGGCGCTGCAGGCGCTGAGTTTCGAGCCGCCCGACGCGCGCCGCTTCCCGGGCTTGCAGCTGGCCTGGGAGGCCTTGGCCGCACCGGCCGGCACCACCGCGGTCCTGAATGCCGCCAACGAGGTGGCTGTCGCCGCCTTCCTCGACCACCAGATCGGTTTCATGGACATCCACCGCGTCAACCTGCGCACCCTCGAAAGCCTGGAGCCCCGCCTGTCTGCCGACCATGGCCTGGATGACCTGATCGCCCTCGACGAACGGGCCCGCGCCGCCGCACGGCAAGCCCTGACGGAGTTGGCCGCGTGATCACCACGGTGCTGGCTTTCCTGTTCACGCTGGGCGTGCTGGTGGTGATCCATGAATACGGTCACTACCGCGTGGCCGTGGCCTGTGGCGTGAAAGTGCTGCGCTTCTCCGTTGGTTTCGGCCGCGTGCTGTGGCGCCGCCAGAGCGGTCCCGATGCCACCGAGTTCGTGCTCTGCGCCTTGCCGCTGGGCGGCTATGTGCGCATGCTGGACGAGCGCGAAGGCGCGGTCTTGCCGGACGATCTGGACCGCACCTTCAACCGCAAGCCGCTGCGCAGTCGGGCTGCCATCGTGGCCGCCGGACCCCTGGCCAACCTGCTGTTGGCCGTGCTGCTGTACGCCGCTGCGCACTGGCTCGGCATCGACGAGCCCAAGGCCGTGCTGGGGGCGCCCGCGCCGGGCAGTTTGGCCGAGCGCGCCGGACTGCGCAGTGGCGACTGGGTCAAGGCCGTGGCCGGTACCACCGAGGACTGGCAGGACGTGCAGTCGCTGGTGGACCTGCGCTGGCAGATCACCCAGGCGGCCCTGCAGGCGCGCAGCCTGCGCTTGCAGGTGACCGACCGCGACGGCCGCGCAGCCCGCACGCTGACGCTGGACCTGTCCGGCCTGGGCGAAGCCGAGGTCGACGCCACCTTGGCCCGCAAGATCGGGCTGGGCAGCGCCTACAGCGAACCGGTGCTGGGCGAGGTCAAGGCCGGCGGCCCCGGCGCCCAGGCCGGCCTGCTGAAGGGCGACCGCGTGCGCAGCGTCGATGGACAGGCGGTGGCCGATGCGCAGGGCCTGCGCGAGCGCATCCGGGCCAGCGTGCGCGACGGCAAGGCTGCGCCGCAGCAGTGGACGGTCGAACGCGCCGGCCGGACCTTGCAAGTCGACGTCACCGCCCGCGTGCAACGCGACGGCGAGGCCGTGGTCGGCCGCATCGACGCCTTTGTCGGCGAACCGCCGGCGATGGTCACCGTGCGCCACGGCCCCATCGAGGGCTTGCAGCAGGGTTTCATCCGCACCTGGGACGTTTCGGCACTGACGGTCAAGATGATGGGCCGCATGCTCATCGGCCAGGCCTCGCTGAAGAACCTCAGTGGCCCGCTGACGATCGCCGACTACGCCGGGCAATCGGTGGCGCAGGGGCTGCCCTACTACCTGGGCTTCCTGGCCCTGGTCAGCGTCAGCCTCGGTGTGCTCAACCTGCTGCCCCTGCCCATGCTCGATGGTGGTCATTTGATGTATTACATTTTCGAGGGCGCGACCGGCCGCCCGGTCTCCGACCTCTGGCTCGCACGCCTGCAGCGCGGCGGCATCGCCGTGCTGCTGACGATGATGTCGGTCGCCCTGTTCAACGACGTAGCCCGCCTCCTGGGCCTGAACTGAATCCCATGTTTCCTGTCTCTCCGCTCGGGCCTCACGGCCGGTTCAGTCCTGTCGCCGTCTACGCCGCCGTGTTGGCCAGTGTGGCGGTCACATCGCCAGCCTGGGCCGTTGCGCCCTTCGTCCTGAAGGACATCCGCGTCGAGGGCCTGCAGCGCACCGACCCCGGCACCGTTTTCGCATCGCTGCCTTTTCGCATCGGCGACAGCTACACCGACGATAAGGGCGCCGCAGCGCTGCGCGCGCTGTTTGCCACCGGCCTGTTCAAGGACGTGCGCATCGAGATCGAAGGCCAGGTCGCGGTCGTCATCGTCGACGAACGCTCCATCATCGGCAGCGTCAACTTCGTCGGCCTGAAGGAGTTCGACAAGGACCCGCTGACCAAGTCGCTGCGCGACGCCGGCATCGGCGAAGGCCTGCCTTTCGACCGCGCGCTGATCGACCGCGCCGAGCAGGAAATCAAGAAGCAATACCTCGGCCGCAGCCTGTACGGCGCCGAAGTGGTGACCACCATCACCCCGCTGGAACGCAACCGCGTCAATGTCACCTTCACGATGACCGAAGGCGAGGCCGCACGCATCAAGGACGTGCGCATCGTCGGCAACACCGTGTTCTCGGAGTCGACGCTCAAGGAACTCTTCGAACTGACGCCCAGTGGCTGGTTCACCTGGTACAGCAAGACTGACCGCTACTCGCGCACCAAGCTCAACGCCGACCTGGAAAAGCTGCGCGCCTACTACGTGAACCGCGGCTACCTCGAATTTGCCATCGAGTCGACGCAGGTCACGATCTCGCCCGACAAGCAGACCATCTCGGTGGCCATCTCGATCAAGGAAGGCCAGCCCTACACGGTGACGTCGGTGCGCCTGGAAGGCGACTACCTGGGCAAGGAACAGGAGTTCCAGGCTTTCGTGCTGCTGCGCCCGGGCCAGCCCTACCGGGGCGACGCCGTCACCGACACGACCAAGCGCTTTCAGGACCTCTTCGGCCTGTACGGCTACGCCTTCGCGCGCATCGAAGCCCGGCCCGAGATCGACCGCGCCACCGGCCAGGTTGCGGTGGTGCTGGCGGCCGAACCCCAGCGCCGCGTCTACGTGCGCCGCATCGATGTGGCCGGCAACTCGCGCACCCGCGACGAGGTGGTGCGCCGCGAATTCCGCCAGCTGGAAGGCGCCTGGTACGACGGCGGCCTGATCAAGCTGTCCAAGGAACGCGTCGATCGCCTGGGTTTCTTCAAGGACGTCGACGTCGAGACCAACGAGGTGGCCGGTTCACCCGACCTGGTCGACCTGGCGGTCAACGTCACCGAGAAACCGACCGGCAATCTGATGGTCGGCGCGGGTTATTCCAGCGCCGAGAAGTTCACCTTCACCGCGTCGGTGAAGCAGGAGAACGCCTTCGGTTCCGGCAACTACCTCGGCCTTGAACTCAACACCAGCAAGTACAACCGAACCGCCGTGATCAGCACGGTCGACCCGTACTTCACGGTGGATGGCATTTCGCGCGCCATCGACCTTTTCTACCGCACCAGCCGCCCCATCAACAGCCTGGGCAACACCTACGACCTGAAGACGCCCGGCGCCTCGGTCCGTTTCGGCATTCCTTTTTCCGAATACGACACGGTCTTCCTGGGTGTCGGCGTCGAACGCACCGAGATCAGCACCAACGTGGGCATACCCCTGTCCTACCTGAATTACCGTGTGCTGTATGGCGAACGCAGCAATTCCTTCCCGCTGACCCTGGGCTGGGCCCGCGACGCCCGCGACAGCGTTCTGGTACCCACCGCCGGCCGCTACCACCGCGTCAACTTCGAGTGGAGCTTGGCCGGCGATGTGCGTTACCTGCGGACCAATCTGCAGTACCAGGAGTATTGGCAGTTGCCTTGGCGCATGTCTTTCGGCATCAACTCCGAATTGGGCATAGGCCAAGGTCTGGGCGGCAAGCCGTATCCGGTATTCAAGAACTTCTATGGCGGCGGCCTGGGCACGGTGCGCACCTTCGAGCAGGGCTCGCTCGGTGTCGTCGACCCCACGGGTGCCTACATCGGTGGCGCCAAGCGGTTGAACATCAACGGCGAGTTGTACTTCCCGGTGCCGGGCACCGGCAACGACAAGAGCCTGCGCATTTTCGCCTTTGCCGATGCCGGCAACGTCTGGCGCGAGGGCGAGGAAGTGACCGCAGCCACCGTGCGCAGTGCGGCGGGCGTCGGCTTGTCGTGGATCTCGCCGGTGGGCCCGCTGAAGCTCAGCTACGGCAAGCCCATCAAGGCCCTGCGCAACGATAGAATCCAACGTTTCCAATTCCAGATCGGGACTGCCTTCTGATGAAGACGATTGCTTTGCAGTGGCTGTCTGCCGCCGCGCTCATCACCGCTGCCGCCGCGGCGCCCGTTGCGGCCCAGGAACTCAAGATCGGCTATGTCAACAGCGAGCGCGTGATGCGCGAGTCGAACCCGGCCAAGGCGGCGCAGGCCAAACTGCAAGCCGAATTCAGCAAGCGCGAGAAAGAACTCGACGACGCGGCGGCCAAGCTCAAGGTCGCAGCCGACAAGCTGGAGAAGGAAGCCATTACCTTGTCCGAGGCCGAGCGCAACCGCCGTCAGCGCGAACTGGTCGAGTCTGACCGCGACCTGCAGCGCAAACGCCGCGAGTTCCAGGAAGACCTGAACCAGCGCCGCAACGAAGAATTGGCGGGTGTCATCGAGCGCGCCAACCGCGTCATCCGCCAGATCTACGAGAGCGAGAAGTACGACCTGGTGTTGCAGGAAGTGATCTTTGCCGGTGCCCGCGTGGACATCACCGAGAAGGTCATCAAGATACTGAATTCGCCGGCCGGCCCGGGCAAATAAGACGCGGCCCGGGCTGCCCACCGTGCAGGCGCGCATCGGAGATCTGAGCCGGCTGCTGGGCGCGGAACTGATCGGTAACCCCGACACCCCGGTGGCGCGAATCGCTCCGCTGGAAACGGCTGGTCCTGGCGACATCGCCTTCCTGGCCAACCCGCGCTACCAGGCGCAATTGCTGGCCACGCAAGCCACTTGCGTGATCGTCGGCCCGGCGATGCGCGATGCGGCGGCCGCGCGCGGTGCGGTGCTGGTTGCGGCCGATCCCTACCTGGCCTATGCCCGCCTCACGCAATGGTGGGCGCAGCAAGCGCGCCGGCCCGCCGAGCCCGGCATCCACCGCAGCGCCTGCGTCGAAGAGGGCGCCAGCATCCACCCCACGGCCACCATCGGCGCGCTGGCCTACGTCGGACGCGGAGCCCGGGTCGACGCCGGTGCGGTGGTCGGCAGCCACAGCCATGTCGGCGACGATGCCGGGGTCGGCGCAGGCACGCTGCTCAAGCCGCATGTCAGCCTGCTGCAGGCCTGTCGCATCGGCCAGCGCGGCATCGTGCACAGCGGCGCGGTCATCGGGGCCGACGGCTTTGGCTTCGCGCCGACGGGTGCCGACCAAGGCGGCCGTTACGAAAAGATCGAGCAACTCGGCAATGTACAGATCGGCGACGATGTCGAGATCGGCGCCAACACCTGCATCGACCGCGGCGCACTCGAAGACACCGTCATCGAAGACGGCGTCAAGCTCGACAACCTGGTGCAGATCGGCCACAACGTGCGGGTCGGCGCCCACACGGCCTTCGCGGGTTGCGTGGGTGTGGCCGGCAGTGCGCGCATCGGGCGGCATTGCACGGCCGGCGGTGGCGCCATCATCCTGGGCCACCTGGAGATCGTCGATCACGTTCACATCACGGCGGCCACCGTCATCAGTCGGTCCATTCTCAAGGCGGGCCAGTACAGCGGGATGTTCCCCTTCGATGACAATGCATCCTGGGAAAAGAACGCGGCCACGCTGCGGCAATTGCACACCTTGCGCGACCGCATCCGGGCGCTGGAAAAGAAGACATGAACGAGACGCTGGACATCCACCGCATCCTGAAGCGGCTGCCGCACCGCTACCCCTTTCTGCTCGTCGACCGGGTGCTGGAAATCGAGCGGCGCGTGCGCATCAAGGCGTTGAAGAACGTGACCATCAACGAGCCTTACTTCGTCGGCCACTTTCCCTCGCGGCCGGTGATGCCGGGCGTGCTGATGCTGGAAGCGCTGGCGCAGGCGGCCGCCATCCTGTCCTTCGAATCGGCTGAGGAAGAGCCGGGTGAGGACACCGTGGTGTACTTCGCCGGCATCGACAACGCCCGCTTCAAGCGCCCGGTGGGCCCCGGCGACCAGTTGATACTCGAGGCGTCCATCGACCGCGCCAAGTCCGGCGTCTTCCGCTACAAGACCCGGGGCACGGTGGACGGCCATCTGGTCGTCGAGGCCGACCTGATGTGCACCATGCGCAAAGTGCCGCCGACGGCCTGAGGCGGCGGGCGATGAGCAGCATCCATCCCACCGCGGTGGTCGACAGTCAGGCCGAACTGGCCGATACGGTCAGCGTCGGGCCCTATGCCGTGATCGGTGCCGGCGTGCGCATCGGTGCCGGCACCTCGGTGGGGGCGCACACCGTCATCGAAGGGCCGACGACCATCGGCCGCGACAACCGCATCCGCACGCATGCCGCCATCGGCGGCGCGCCCCAGGACATGAAATACCGCGGCGAGCCGACCGAACTGCACATCGGCGACCGCAACACCATCGGCGAGTTCTGCACCTTCAACCGCGGCACCGTGCAGGACGGTGGCGTCACCCGGGTGGGCGACGACAACTGGGTGATGGCCTATGTGCACATCGCCCACGACGTGCAACTGGGCCACCACACCGTGCTGGCCAACAACGCCACGCTGGCCGGTCATGTGCAGGTCGGTGACTGGGCCATCATCGGCGGGCTGACCGGTGTGCACCAGTTCTGCAAGGTGGGCGCCCACGTGATGACGGGCTTCCAGAGCCACGTCTCGCAAGACATACCGCCCTTCATGACGGTGGCCGGCCACCCGCTGGCGGTCCACGGCATCAATGCCGAAGGGCTGAAGCGGCGCGGCTACACGCGCGAGCGCATCGCCGGCATCCGCCAGATGCACCGGCTGCTCTACCGCGACGGCTTGACGCTGGAGAAGGCGCGCGAGGCCATCGCGGCCTTGACGGGTACCGTGGACGGCGGCGACGCGGACATTGCTGTCTTGCTCGACTTTCTGGCGTCGTCCACCCGCGGCCTGGCCCGCTGACCCCGCGCATGCAGCTGGCCATGGTGGCGGGCGAGGCATCGGGCGACCTGCTCGGCGGCGCCTTGCTGGCCGGTCTGCACCAACGTTGGCCGGGCCTGCAGGCGGCCGGCATCGGCGGCCCGCGCATGGCGGCACAGGGCTTTGCGGCCTGGTGGCCGCACGACAAGCTGGCGGTGCGCGGCTATGTCGAGGTGCTGCGCCACTACCGCGAGATTTCCGCCATCCGCGAGGCCTTGGCCGCCCGCTTGCTGAGCGAACGCCCGCAGGCCTTCATCGGCGTCGATGCGCCCGATTTCAACCTGGGGCTCGAAGCCCGGCTGAAGGCCGCCCGCATCAAGACCATCCACTTCATCTGCCCGTCGATCTGGGCCTGGCGTGGCGGGCGGGCGCAGAAGATGAGCGCCAGTTGCGACCACGTCCTGTGCCTGTTTCCCTTCGAACCCGCCTTGCTCGCGCAGCACGGCGTGGCCGCCACCTTCGTCGGGCATCCGCTGGCCGACGCGATTCCTCGGGTGCCGCCGCGTTCTGCGGCGCGGGCTGCGCTCGGACTGTCCGACGGCGACACCGTCGTGGCCGTGATGCCCGGCAGCCGGCGTTCCGAGATCAGCGCCATCGCGCCCACTTTCCTGCAAGCCGCCGTGCGCCTGCACCGCCTGCGGCCCGAGTTGCGCTTCGTACTGCCGGTCGCGCCCGGTCTGCGCTCGCTGCTCGACCCTCTGGTGGCCAAACACGCCGCCGGTCTGCCCCTGCAGTTGCTGGACGGCCAGTCGCACGCCGCGCTGGCGGCCTGCGACGTGACGCTGATCGCCAGCGGCACGGCGACGCTCGAGGCGGCGCTGTTCAAGCGGCCGATGGTCATTGGCTACCGCATGCACCCGCTCAGCTGGCAGATCATGAAGCGCCTGCGCTACCAGCCCTGGGTCGGCCTGCCCAACATCCTGCTGCGCGACTTCGCCGTGCCAGAACTGATCCAGCAGGCCTGCCAGCCCGACGCGCTGGCGCAGGCCGCCCTGGTCTGGCTGGACGATGCCCCTGGCCGCGAACGCCTGGCCGGCCGCTTCGCCGACCTCCACCACCTGCTGCGCCGCGACACCGCGCGCTGTGCCACCGATGCCATCGCGCAAGTCCTTCAATTTTGAACAGCTGGGCTTCGGCTGGGATGGCCCGGGCCTGATTGCCGGCGTCGATGAAGCCGGCCGTGGGCCGCTGGCCGGGCCCGTCGTGGCGGCGGCGGTGATCCTCGACGAGCTGCAGCCGATACGCGGGCTCGCGGACTCGAAGGCGCTGTCGCCGCTGCGCCGTGAGCGTCTCAGCGAGGAGATCCGCGCCAAGTCCCTGTGCTGCGCCCTGGGTTCGGCCAGCGTGGAGGAGATCGACGCCATCAACATCCTGCAGGCCACGATGCTGGCCATGCAGCGCGCCATCACCGCGCTGCGCCTCCTGCCGCACCGCGTGGTGGTGGATGGCAACCGGGTGCCGGTCTTGCCGATGCCGGTGGCGGCCGTCGTCCAGGGCGACCGCTTGGTGGCTGCCATCTCGGCGGCATCCATCCTGGCCAAGGTCGAGCGTGACCGGCTGTGTCTGACGCTGCACGAGCAGCATCCCGCCTACGGCTTCGCCCGCCACAAGGGCTACCCCACGGCCGACCACCTGGCTGCACTGCAGGTCCACGGTGCCTGCAGCGCGCACCGGCGCACCTTCGGCCCGGTGCGCCGCGTCCTGGCGCGCGGATGAACGCACCGCAACACCTCACTTCGCGCGACAACCCGCTGCTGCAGCGGCTGCGCCGCCTGGCGTCGGAGACCACGGCCTACCGCCGCCAGGGCCAGGTCTGGCTGGAAGGCGAACACCTGTGCACGGCGCTGCGCGGCCGGGGCCTGCCTGCAGCGCAGGCGGTGCTCACCGACGACGCCTGGCAGCAACCGGCGCTGCGCGAACTGGCGTCCTGGGCGGCCCAGGTCACCACCGTGCCACCCGCCTTGTTCAAAGGCATCAGCGGCCTGGAGTCGCCAGCCGCCATCGGCTTCCTGGTCGACCTGCCCACCACCGCGACGCTGCTGCCGGGGGTCAACACGGTCGTTCTCGACCGGGTTCAGGACGCTGGCAACGTGGGCAGCATCCTGCGCAGCGCGGCGGCACTGGGCTTTGCGCAGATCCTGGCCATCCAGGGCACAGCGGGCCTGTGGTCGCCGAAAGTCGTGCGTGCCGGCATGGGTGCCCATTTCGCACTGCGGCTGGTCGAGGGGCTGGACGAGGCCGCACTCGCCGATCTGGGCCTGTCGCTGGTCGCCACCAGTTCACACGCTGGCGACACCTTGCAAGCCGCCGGCTTGCCATCGCCCTGCGCCTGGGTGCTGGGCCACGAAGGGCAGGGGGTTTCGGCGGCGCTGCTGCAGCGCTGCGCGCTGCAGGTGCGCATCCCGCAGCCTGGCGGTGAGGAGTCGCTGAACGTGGCCGCTGCGGCGGCCATCTGCCTGTACGAGTCGGCCCGGCGCAGGGCTCAGTAGATCAGCCGGTCGGGCCGCAGGTCGCGCAGGATGGTGGTGGCGATTTCCTCGATCGACTTGTGCGTCGACGACAGCCAGGCGATGCCGTCGCGCCGCATCATGCTTTCGGCGGCGTGCACCTCGTAGCGGCAGTTCTCCAGCGCCGCGTACTTGCTGTTCGGTCGCCGTTCATTGCGGATCTGCGACAGGCGCACCGGGTCGATGGTCAGCCCGAAGCACTTGCGCTTGTAGGCCGCCAGCGCGCTGGGCAGGTGGCCGCGTTCGAAGTCTTCTGGGATCAGCGGGCAGTTGGCGGCCTTGATGCCGTGCTGCATGGCCAGGTACAGCGAAGTCGGCGTCTTGCCGCTGCGGCTGACGCCCAGCAGGATGACGTCGGCTACATCCAGGTTGCGCGAAGACTGCCCGTCATCGTGCGTCAGGCTGAAGTTGATGGCCTCGATGCGGTCGTGGTATTCCTGGCTTGCGCTGGCATCGTCGAAGCGGCCCACACGGTGGTTGCTCTTGACGCCGAACTCCTGTTCCAGCGGTTCGACGAAGGTGCGGATCATGTCCAGCACCAGCGCCCGGCAGCCGTCGCCGGTGACCAGGGCGCGCACCTCGTCACTGATCAAGGTGATGAAGACCACGGGCCGATGGCCTTCGACGACGCCGGTCGCGTTGATCTCGTCGACCACCTGGCGGGCCTTCTCGATGCTGTCGATGAAAGGCCGCCGGACGTGCCGATGGCGGGCCGGAAACTGGGCCAGGATGGAGTTTCCGAAGGTCTCGGCGGTGATCCCGGTACCGTCCGAGACAAAGAAAACGGTTCGTTCTGGCATGGGGTGGCGAGGTCCTGAGAGGGCGAAATGCCGGGTTCATCATAAGGAAGAACTCCCTACAATCACGGGTACCTATCCGTCTATCGTGCACGCCATGAAGGACGCCGGACCGTCACTCGAAGCAGAAGAAGAAGTAGACGTCCCCGCGCCGGCCGCGCCCACGGAAGCACCCGTTTTTTCACTTCCTGGAGCTTTCCCATGTCTTTGGCCACTTTGGCGACCGCCCTGGTCGCACCGTTTGAAGAACTGAGGATGACCGACGTCGAGGCGGTCGGCGGCAAGAACGCCTCCCTCGGCGAGATGATCAGCCAACTGGCCGCCACTGGCGTCCGGGTTCCAGGCGGGTTTGCCACCACCGCACACGCCTTCCGCGAGTTCCTGCAGCACGACGGGCTGGCCACGCGCATCAAGGACCGCCTGTCCACCCTGGACACCGAAGACGTGCGGGCGCTGGCCGAAGCTGGCGCGCAGATCCGTCAGTGGGTGATCGAGACGCCCTTCCCACCGGCGCTGGAAGCGGCCATCACCGAGCAGTTCGCCCGGTTGTCGGCCGGCAATCCGGCGGCCAGCTTCGCGGTGCGCTCGTCGGCCACCGCCGAAGACATGCCCGACGCCTCTTTCGCCGGCCAGCAGGAAACCTTTCTCAACGTCACCGGCATTGCCGACGTGCTGCACCGGATGAAAGAGGTCTTCGCGTCGCTCTACAACGACCGGGCCATCAGCTACCGCGTCCACAAGGGCTATGCGCACACCGACGTGGCGCTGTCGGCCGGCGTGCAGCGCATGGTGCGTTCCGACCTCGGTTCGGCCGGCGTGATGTTCACGCTGGACACCGAATCGGGCTTCACCGAAGTCGTCTTCATCACCTCCAGCTACGGCCTGGGTGAAATGGTGGTGCAGGGCGCCGTCAACCCCGACGAGTTCTACGTCCACAAGGCCACGCTGAATGCGGGCCGGCCGGCCGTCATCCGCCGTGTGTTGGGCAGCAAGCTGCAACGCATGGAATTCGCCTCGGCGGCCGACAAGACGGCCACCGGAAAACTGGTCCAGGTGCTGGATACGCCGCCCGAGCAGCGCAACCGCTATTCGCTGAACGACGCCGAAGTGATGGAACTGGCGCGCTACGCGCTGATCATCGAAAAGCACTACGGCCGCGCGATGGACATCGAGTGGGGCAAGGACGGCGTCGACGGCCAGATCTACATCCTGCAGGCCCGGCCTGAAACGGTGAAGAGCCAGGCTGCCGGCAAGACCGAGCAGCGCTACAAGATCATGGGCGACCGCGCCAAGAACACGGTGCTGGCCGAGGGCCGCGCCATCGGCCAGAAGATCGGCACCGGCCCCGTGCGCCTGGTGCGCAGCACCGCCGAGATGGACCTGGTGCAGCCGGGCGACGTGCTGGTCACCGACATGACCGACCCGAACTGGGAGCCGGTGATGAAGCGCGCTGGCGCCATCGTCACCAACCGTGGCGGCCGCACCTGCCACGCGGCCATCATCGCGCGCGAACTCGGCATCCCGGCCGTGGTCGGCTGCGGCAACGCCACCGAGACGCTGCAGGAAAACGCGCTGGTCACCGTGTCCTGCGCCGAAGGCGACACCGGCTATGTCTACGACGGCCTGCTGGAAACCGAAGTCAGCGATGTGGTGCGCGGTGAAATGCCGTATTGCCCGATCAAGATCATGATGAACATCGGCAACCCGCAACTGGCCTTCGACTTCGCGCAGATGCCGAATTCGGGTGTTGGTCTGGCGCGCCTGGAATTCATCATCAACAACAACATCGGGGTGCACCCGAAGGCCATCCTCGACTATCCGAACATCGACCCCGACTTGAAGAAGGCCGTCGAATCGGTGGCCCGCGGGCATGCTTCGCCGCGGGCTTTCTATGTCGACAAGCTGACCGAAGGCATCTCCACCATCGCAGCAGCCTTCTGGCCCAAGTCGGTGATCGTGCGGCTGTCCGACTTCAAGAGCAACGAGTACCGCAAGTTGATCGGCGGCACACGCTACGAGCCCGATGAAGAGAACCCCATGCTGGGCTTTCGCGGCGCCAGCCGCTACATCAGCGGTGAATTCAGCGATGCCTTCGCGATGGAATGCGAGGCGCTCAAGCGCGTGCGCAGCGACATGGGGCTGAGCAACGTCGAGATCATGGTGCCCTTTGTGCGCACCGTGAAGCAGGCCGCCACCGTGAACCAGATGCTGGCCGACCGGGGACTCAAGCGCGGGGTGGATGGCCTGAAGCTGATCATGATGTGCGAGGTGCCCAGCAACGCCATCCTGGCCGACCAGTTCCTGGAGCATTTCGACGGCATGTCCATCGGTTCGAACGACCTGACGCAGCTGACGCTGGGCCTGGACCGCGACTCCGGGCTGGAACAACTGGCCAATGACTTCGACGAACGCGACCCCGCGGTGAAGGCCATGATCTCGCGCGCCATTGCGGCCTGCCGGGCCACCGGCAAGTACGTCGGCATCTGCGGCCAGGGCCCCAGCGACCACCCCGACTTCGCCGACTGGCTGGCCCAGGAAGGCATCCTGTCGATGTCCTTGAACCCCGACACGGTGGTCGAGACCTGGCAGCGGCTGGCGGCTCGCTGAGCATCGCCCGCGCGGCGCGGGCCGTGTTGCAAGCCTGAACCGATCAGGCCTTGTAAGTCCATGCAAAAAGGGCGCGCTGGTGACAGCGCGCCCTTTTTTTGGGTGCCAGCGGTCTCAGCCGCTAGTTGGAAGCTGCCGAAGCTGCCGAAGCTGCCGATGCGGCAGGCAGGGCAGCTTGAGGGGGCGCGACATCGTGCTTCTCGCCGCCCATGTCCACATCACCGCCGGCCTTGGTCAGGATGAACAGGGCCAGACCGGCAAAGATGGCGAAGCCCAGCAGAATTTTCCACATGCTCAGTCGTCGGCGTAGATGTCGACGTCCTTGGTTTCCTTGATGAACAGCATGCCGATGACGAAGGTCATGCTGGCGATGATGATCGGGTACCACAGGCCGCTGTAGATGTTGCCTTGCGCGGCGACGATCGAGAACGAGATGGCCGGCAGGAAACCGCCGAACCAGCCGTTGCCGATGTGGTACGGCAGGCTCATCGAGGTGTAGCGGATGCGGGTCGGGAAGAACTCGACCAGCAGCGCGGCGATCGGGCCGTAGACCATGGTCACGTAGATGACCATGATGGTCAGGATCAGGATGATCATCCACCAGTTGCCGCTGCCCGCCGGGATGGGATCGGCCTTGGCGGGGTAGCCGGCTTCGTTCAGGGCCGCGCGCAGATCCTTCTCGAAGCGGGCCTTTTCTTCCTTGGCCGTGGCCGCGGTGTAGCCCGGGATGGCCTTGTCGCCGACCTTGACGGTGGCGATGGTCACCGAGGGGTCTTCCACCTTGTCGTAGTTGTAGCCGGCGTTGGCCAGGAAGGTGCGCGTCAGGTCGCAGCCTGTCGTGAACTTGGCCGTGCCGGTCAGGTTCAGGATCAGGTTGCAATCACCGGCCGGCGCCGTCACCTTGACCGGCGACTTCTGGATCGCGGCCTGCAGCTTGGGGTTGGCGTAGGTGGTCAGCGCGTTGAACAGTGGGAAGTAGGTCAAGGCGGCCAGCAGGCAGCCCGTCATGATGATGGGCTTGCGGCCGATCTTGTCCGACAGCGAACCGAAGATCAGGAAGAAAGGCGTGCCGATGATCAGCGACAGCGCGATCAGGATGTTCGCCGTCGGCCCGTCGACCTTCAGGAAGGTCTGCAGGAAGAACAGCGAATAGAACTGGCCCGTGTACCAGACGACGGCCTGGCCGGCGGTGGCGCCCAGCAGCGCGAGGATGACGATCTTCAGGTTGCCCCAGTTGCCGAAGGACTCGGTCAGCGGGGCCTTGGAGGTCTTGCCCTCGGCCTTCATGCGCGTGAAGGCCGGTGACTCGCTCAGCTTCAGGCGGATCCACACCGAGATGATGAGCAGCACGCCCGACAGGCCGTAGGGAATGCGCCAGCCCCAGTCGGCGAATTCCTTTTCGCCGACATACAGGCGGGTGCCCAGGATGACCATCAGCGCCAGCATCAGGCCCACCGTGGCGGTGGTCTGGATCCAGGCGGTGTAGGCGCCACGGCGCTTGTGCGGCGCGTGTTCGGCCACATAGGTGGCGGCGCCACCGTACTCGCCGCCCAGGGCCAGACCCTGGAGCAGGCGCAGGGCGATCAGGGTGATCGGTGCGGCGATGCCCCAGCTCTTGTAGGTGGGCAGAAAGGCCACCAGGAAGGTGGACAGGCCCATGATCAGGATGGTCACCAGGAAGGTGTACTTGCGCCCGACCAGGTCGCCCAGGCGACCGAACACGATGGCGCCGAAAGGCCGCACCGCGAAACCGGCCGCAAAGGCCAGCAGGGTGAAGATGTCGCGCGTGGCGGGGTCGAGCGCGGTGAAGAAATTGGCCGCGATGATGGCCGACATCACACCGAACAGATAGAAGTCGTACCACTCGAAAATGGTGCCCAGCGAAGAGGCGAAGATGACCGTCTTTTCTTCCGACGAGATGGGTCTCGCGGCTGCAGTCAGGTGGTTGCCCGGACGGGCATCGGCCTTGGCCATATGGTGTTTGCTCCTGGAAACTTTGTGGGACGTGCGAACACATGATTCGCGCCGGGGGCGAGTCTTTTCAGCCAGCCTGACCCATTCCTGACGCGGTGGCGCTGACAGCCCGTCAGGCGCGGAACGCGCGGGTTTCCCTAGTGATGGATAACCCGGCACACGCCCCGTTCGGGGTCTTGCCGGCCCGGACGGGCCCCGCATGGCGTCGCTGACAATGCCGCCATGACAAGCGCCGCCCGATCTGTGTTCTGGTTCCGCACCAAGCGGCTGACCGGTGCGCTGCTGGTCGTGTGGCTGTGCGTCAATCTGCTGGTGCCGTGGTTTGCCCGCGACCTCGATGCCGTGCAGGCCTATGGCTTTCCGCTGGGCTATTGGTTGGCCGCCGAGGGCTCGCTGCTGGTCTACCTGCTGATCATCGCGGTCTATGTCGTGGCGATGGACAGGCTGGAAGCGCGCTGTCTGGCGGACGAAGACGCGGCGGCCGGTGCCACGGATCGGGTGCCGCCGTGACCCGTACCGGCCTGGCTGCATCGGCGGCGGATTCGGCCGCCAGTGACAGCCGCCTGGCGCGCCGGCTGGGCTGGCGCTACGCCCTCTTCCTGCTTTCCTTCGGGGCCCTGATCGCCCTGATGGCCCTGGCTGAAAAATTCGGCCTGCAGCGCAGCTGGATCGGCGCCTCGTTTCTGGTGGTCACCGTGGCGGCGTATGCCTTCATCGGCTTCCTGTGCCGGACCTCGAACGAGGTCGACTACTTCGTCGCCGGACGCCGGGTGCCGGCCCTCTTCAACGGCCTGGCCACAGCGGCCGACTGGATGTCGGCGGCCTCGTTCATCGGCACCGCAGGCGTGCTCTACCTGCAAGGCTTTGCCGGCCTGGCCTACATCCTGGGCTGGACGGGGGGTTACTGCCTGCTGGCGCTGCTGCTGGCGCCCTATCTGCGGCGCTTCGGCCAATACACCGTGCCCGATTTCCTGCAAGCCCGGTATGGCGGCCGCCTGCCGCGCCTGATCGGGGCCGGGGCGGTGGTGGCGGTGTCCTTCGTCTATGTCGTCGTGCAGATCTACGGCGTCGGCCTGATCACCTCGCACCTGACCGGCTTCGGTTTCGAGCTGGGCATCTTCGTCGGCCTGGGTGGCGTGCTGGTCTGCTCTTTCCTGGGCGGCATGCGCGCGGTCACGTGGACGCAGGTGGCGCAGTATCTGGTGCTGATCGTCGCCTATCTGGTGCCGCTGGTGTGGCTGTCGGTCAAGCAGACCGGCAGCGTGATGCCGTTGATGACCTACGGCACGCAGCTGGTGCAGATCGCGAAACGCGAAGCTGAACTGGCGGTCGATCCGGCCGAACGCGACGTCGTGCTGAAGCTGCGGGAGCGGGCTACCGTCGCCGACCACAAGCTGCAGGACGTGCGCAGTGCGATGGTGGCCGACGACGCGCAGCGCCTGCAACGCGTGGCCGAGCTGCGCAGCGACAACGCGCCGCTGTCGCAGATCCAGCGCGCCGAACGCGAAATCGCGCAGCGCCCGCGCACCGAAGCGCAGGCGACGCTGGCCTACCAGCGCGAGCGCGACAGCGCCACGGCGCGTGCGCAGCCCTTGGCCGGCATGGCGCCGCAGACCTTGCCCTTCGCCACGGGGGACCCGGCCGGCGACGCCGCCTCGAAGAAGCGCTTCGACGCGGCCCGCATCAATTTCATCGCCTTGATGCTGTGCCTGATGATGGGCACGGCGGCCATGCCCCATGTGTTGACGCGCTACTACACGACGATCTCGGCGCCGCAGGCGCGGCGCTCGGTCGGCTGGTCGCTGCTGTTCATCACGCTGCTCTACATGGCCGCGCCGGCCCTGGCCGTGCTGGTGAAGTTCGAGGTCTTGCAGCACCTGGTCGGCATGCCCATCGATCACTTGCCGCAGTGGGTCAGCCGCTGGTCGCGGCTGGATCCCAATCTGGTCTCGGTGAACGACGTCAATGGCGACGGCATCCTGCAACTCGGCGAACTGCTGCTGGGCGGCGATGTCATCGTGCTGGCGGCGCCCGAGATCGGCGGGCTGCCGTATTGGGTCACCTGCCTGGTTGCGGCTGGCGGTCTGGCGGCGGCCCTTTCCACGGCCGACGGCCTGCTGCTGACCATCGCCAATGCGCTGTCGCACGACATCTACTTCCGCGACATCCATCCCAACGCTACGGCGGCCAGCCGCGTCATCGGCTCCAAGGTGCTGGTCATGGCGATCGCCTTGCTCGCGGCCCTGATTGCGGCCTTGAAGATCACCGACATCCTGCAGTTCGTCTCGGCCGCTTTTTCGCTGGCGGCGGCGGCCTTCTTTCCCGCCTTGGTGCTGGGCATATTCTGGCGCCGAGCCAGCCGATGGGGCGCGGTGGCCGGCATGCTGGCCGGGCTGGCGGTGAGCGCGGGCTACATGGCCACCAACCTGCCGCTGTTGCGCACGCTGCTGGGTGTGACATGGCCGCTGGCCGACTGCCAGTGGTTCGGCGTCGACGCCATCGCGTCCGGTGTCTTCGGCGTGCCCATCGGCGTGGCGGTGATGGTTCTCGTCAGCGTCGTCACGGCCGGTCCCAGCGAAGAGCAGCGCCGTCTCATCGATCGCATGCGTTTCCCGGTGCTCAACGAGCATTGAAGGCGGTCAGCGCACTGGCGTCGACGCTGGATTCCCCGCTGCTATACTCATGGGCTTTCCTTGCTGTACCCGTCATGTTGACGCATCGGGGCAGCTTCCCACCCCTGAGCCCCAGTCACGCTGAACTGCAGCGCGACGGCGGCTCGGAATCCACAAGGAGTATTCATGCGTCACTATGAAATCGTCCTGCTGATCCATCCGGATCAGAGCGAACAGGTTCCAGCCATGCTGGAACGCTACAAGGCCCTCGTGGCCGCCGGCGGCGGCAAGATGCACCGCCTGGAAGACTGGGGCCGGCGTCAGCTGGCCTACATGATCCAGAAGCTCGCCAAGGCTCACTACCTGTGCATGAACATCGAGTGCACCAGCGAAACGCTGACGGAAATCGAAACCGGTTTCCGCTTCAATGATGCGGTCCTGCGCCACCTGACCGTGAAGAAGGACAAGGCCGAGACCAACCCTTCGATCATGATGAAGGCCGTCGAGCGCGAAGAGGCCCGCAAGGAACGCCAGGAGGCCACGGCCTGACGCCTGCAGCGGCCGGCGCACCGGCAGCACCGCCTGGCATCAACAGGTTGGTTCTGACGGCCACGCTGGTAGAGCGAGCAGCCCTGAGATACACCCCCGCCGGACTGCCGGCCCTGGACTTGAGCTTGCAGCACGAGTCCGAGGTCAGCGAAGACGGCCAGCCGCGCAAGGTCTCGATGGAGATCAAGGCGGTGGCGATCGGGGCGATCACCAGGACGCTGCTGGCTCTGGACCTGGGCACGGCCAGCTTCTATGCCGGCTTTCTGACCAGTTCTCGCAACAAGCGCGGTTTGCTGTTCCACATCACCTCGGTCGAGCCCTTGTCTGCATGACAGCCGATCGCAGGACCCGGATTCAACGATTTCGTTAGGAGTTTCAAATGCCCCCACCACGTGGTAAAGGTCGCTTCTCCAAGGACAAGCGTCCCAAGCGCAACAACCAGGCGCTGCTGTTCCGTCGCAAGCGTTTCTGCCGCTTCACCGTCGCCAAGGTCGAGGAAATCGACTACAAGGAAATCGACGTGCTGCGCGATTTCGTCGGCGAGAACGGCAAGATCACGCCCGCCCGCCTGACCGGCACGCGCGCCTACTACCAGCGTCAGCTGACCACCGCGATCAAGCGTGCCCGCTTCCTCGCGCTGCTGCCGTACTCCGATCAGCACAAGGTCTGAGGAATACACCATGCAAATCATTCTTCTCGACAAGGTCGGCAAGCTCGGTGGCCTGGGTGACGTGGTCAACGTCAAACAGGGCTACGCCCGCAATTACCTGATCCCGCAGAAGCTGGCGCGCCGCGCCACCGAAGCAGCGATCAAGGAATTCGAAGGCCGCCGCGCCGAACTGGAAAAGGCCGCACAGGTCAAACTGGTCACCGCCCAAGCTCTGGGCGCCCAACTCAGTGGCAAGACGGTGCGCATCGCGCAGAAGGCCGGTGTTGACGGTCGCCTGTTCGGTTCGGTGACCAACGCCGACGTGGCCGACGCGCTGACCAAGGCCGGCATGGCGGTTCAGAAGTCTCAGGTCCGCATGCCCACCGGCCCCCTGAAGACGGTCGGCGAGCACCCGGTCTCGGTGTCGCCGCACTCGGACGTGGTGGTCGAAGTGACTGTGCACGTGGTGCCCCAGGTCGATTGACCCCAGGCTCTGCGTTCTGCAAAAAAAGGCCCGCGATACGCGGGCCTTTTTTCTGGGTCTTCAGGCTATCGCGCCCAGCGCGACAGCCCGAGGTCCGTGACTGCCGGGGCCGGGATTCAGACCTTCTTGTTGGCCCAGGCACTGCACCAGGCGCCAGCCACCACCTGCTTGCCGGCAAAAAGCGGGCAGCCACCCGATGCATCGCCGGCTTTGCCTTGGTACAGGGCGCAGTTGCCACACTTCTGGTCGTTGGCATGCTTGGGGTACTTCTTGGCGTCGACCTTGGTGGTGTCAGCGGCGTAGCCCAGGCCCACGGCCTGCGGGTCTTTCTCGTCCACCTTGGCGCCCTGGGCTTGGGCTTGGACGGCAGCCAGGGCGCCACCACAGGCGGCCACTTGCATCAGGAACGTACGGCGATTGCTTTGCGACATGGGTCAATTACTCCGAAGGGTAGGGAAGGGAACGAAGAAAAACAGAGGGGGCCACGGCGAGAAGGAACCCAAGGGCTCAAGCTGCCGGGACGCTCACACCGAGGCAGGTGTTGCACCGACCCAGGCCGCGCAAACGCGGATCGGGTTTGCCATCGCCCGTCTTGAAATTGGCGTGGCAGCGGATGCAGACGTACATCTTCGAGCTGGACATCATCGGCCTGACACCGGGCTCAGCATTGGGCCTGGCGGCCGTGTACTCGGCCTGGGTCTGGCGCAGTTTGGGACCGGCAACGGTCTCTGTCGGGGGTGGCGTGCGGCGAGTGGTCATGGCAGATAAGGACCGGGTGGCGAAGCCCGGATCGTCGCGAAGTGCGTATTGTCCCCGAAATGTGACGAGCTGGTACTCCGGGCAGACGTGGATACCGTCCGGGCCTGCGCGAAGGCCGGCAGGGGCCCCGGTTCAACTGCGTCCCGAGAAGCCCGGGACCCGTACTGCACAGACGATGCCCTGCGGCGTGTTGCCCCGCCATGCGACCTGGCCACCCAGCAATTTGATGCGCTTGCGCACGCCGCCCAGCCCCAGCCCGTGTGCCCAGGCCTGGGGGTTGCTGCCCTCGCCGTCATCGGCCACCTGCAGGCTGAGCACGCCCTTCTCCAGCTGGAAGCTGACGTCGACGTGCGTGGCATGCCCGTGATAGAGCGCATTGCTGACCAACTCGCGCAGCACCCGCGTCAGCGCAGACCACTGGACGACCGAGAGCAACAGGTCCTGGTCCTGATCGACACGCCAGCTCAGGCTGGCATGGGCCGCCGCCAGCCGTTGGCTGAGGTCGGCTTTCCACTCGGCAGCGGCATGCGACAAGCGGTGTTCTGACGCCGCCAAGCCCCGCGTCAAGGTCTTCAGGTCCTGCAAGGTGTGGCGGATGTAGTCTTCCATCTCGCGCGTCTGCGCCTGGTACATCAGCGTCAGCAGGCGGGCTCCGATGTCATCGTGCAGGTCCTGGGCGATGCGCAGGCGCTCTTCCGACCGGCCGCGCTCCACCGCCTGGTCGTAGGCCACCGCCCGGCGCAGCTGGTCGACCACCCGATCGGCAAGACGAGCGTCATCGACGGTGAACAGGCGTTGTCCGCGGTGGGCGAAGCGCAGCACCAGTGCGTCAGCCGGCACCGCGTCGTCATCGGTGCTGCGCAGCGGAACGACCAGGGCCGCGCCGTTGCCCACCGTGCGCGACCGGCTGGGCACACGCTCGACCTGCCGAACCTCCAGCGGCTCGAAGAGGTCCTGCAGCAGGGTACCCAGCACCTCCGCGTAGCGCGCGGGCCTGGCCTGAACTTCCCGGGCCGCCCGGTACAGGTGGTCAAACGCGCGTTCGGTGGTCAGGATGCTGCCGCCCAGCAGATGGCTGACCAGCCACTGCCGGGCGCCGGCGTACAGGGCCAGCGCGATGAAGACCGCGAGGGTCAGGGAGGTGGCCGATTCCAGCGAGAAGACGGCAATGAACAACAGACCGATCGCGGTGGCCACCGTGCTGATGCCCGCCAGCAGCATGAATTCGCGCAGCAATTGGCGGCTGTGGTCCAGCGCAGGCACCATCAACAGCAGGATGGCCACGCCAACGGACCAGCCGACCGATACGCCTTCAGCCACCAAGGCCCCCGTGCCGGGCAGCCCTGCCGTCGCCGCAACGGCCACGGTGGCGGCCGCAAAAGCCAGTGTGGTGCTCGCGGCGAAGCGCCGCATGACCAAGGCGTAGGGATTGGGCTCCATTCGGTAGGAATGGCTGATGGCAGCCAGCGCGGCGGCAGCCAGAAACAGGCAGACCGACTGCGCGCACCACCACAAGGGCCAGACCGAACCCGGCTCACCGGCCAGCCCCGGGGCGCTGATCTGCGTGAGGGCCAACCAGGCCGGCAAAACCGCCCATCCGGCGCTGAGGGCCAGGCCGGCTCGGGGCAGGCGGCGCGGCGCCTGTGCCCAGGCCTGCAGCGCCGCCGCTGCAGTCACCAGATCGAGCGCGACGCGCCCCGGCAGACTGGCCACCCAGGTGGCAGCCAGCAGGCCAGGGCCGGGCGCGGCTTCCAGGGCCACGGCCAGCAGGTTCAGGGCCTGGCACACGGCGATCGCGGCGAACAGCAGGCTGCCGGCCTGGGGCCGCGCCAGCACCATCACGAAGCCCAGCAGGAAGACCACCAAGGCCAGGCCGAGCAGCGGCCAGAACAGCCAGCCCAGGCCGCCCGGACCGCGAGCTGCGGGCTGCAGCGTCACCCGACTGCCGTCGGCAAACCGCAACTGCACAGTACCGCTGCCCAGAGCGCGCGACCAGCCTTGCTGCTGGGCGATCTGCGCAGCGCGAGCGGCCTCATCGGGTTGCCAGCGCAGCGCGCGGTGCAGTATGCGTGCATCGACCGGCGTCGGCTCGCCGCCCGCACCGGCGATCGACAGCAGGACCTGGCCACGCTGTGCCTGCAGGGCGGCCAGCGGACTGTTGCCGAGGACCAACTGGCCCTGGGCTCCGGTGTGCCAGGTGCCGGCCAACTGCGGCATGGCAGCCAGCCAGCGCACCAGCGAGAAGGCGGCCACGCAGCCCAGCAGCGCGGTCAGAACCAGCGCCCTGCGGCGCCAGCCTATCCAGGTGCGGGGGCGGTTGCGGTCGGCGCCGGCTTCGAAGGCGCTCGGACCGAAAGCCGAATCACCCAGGCTGCGTTCGGTGCCTGCCGAGCCGCTCGGGGATGGCCGCGGCGGCGCCGTGTTGCCGGTTCCCGCCGTTGGATGCACAAGCGCCGCCGTGCCGCCGACCTGGCGCCGTCAGACCAGGCCTTGCTTGCTGGCCAGCACGGCCGCCTCGGCCCGACTGGACACATTCAGCTTCTTGTAGATCGACTTGATGTGGTCGTTCACGGTGAACCACTTGATGCCCATCAGGCTGGCAATTTCCTTGATCGTGAAACCCTTGCTGAGGTAGGTCAGCACTTCACTTTCGCGTGGCGTCAGGCGTTCGTGGTCGGGCGCCCTTTCCAGCGGAATGGGCTTGCTGGCGGTCAGCATGCTGGCGGGCATGAAGCCGGAATGGCCCGCCACGGGGTCGCCCGGGGCGCCGTGGCGAAAGTGGGTCAGCAAGCGCCGTGCGATGGCCGGCGACAGCGGCGGCTGGCCGCGCACGATCTTCTGCAGTTCCTCCACCAGCACTTCGAAACGGTCTTCCTTCAGCAGATAGCCGTCGGCGCCGCATTGCAGGGCCGGGAAGAGATGGTCGTCGTCGGAATACAGCGTGGTGACGATCTTGGTGGCCGGGTAGTGGCCCAGTTCGGCCAGCAGTTCCATGCCGTTGCCGTCGGGCAGTTCCAGGTCGACCAGGATCAACTTGAAGGGGTCGACGCCGTGCAGCCCTTGCGCACCGCCAGTCAGTGATATCTGCCGCCGTGCCGCTTCCAGGTCGCCGGCTTCGGTGATGGCGATCAAGTCGCTGAAGCTTTCGCGGACGACGCGGCAGAGAAAGCTGCGCGCCACCGGGTTGTCTTCGAGGATCAGCACCTTCACGGTCATGGTCGAGCTCTCCTGCGGGGCCGTCCCATGCTAGCGCCAAAAGCCGGGGTACCGGCGCGCGCTGACGACGGCGAGCTCAGTCATTGACCAGCAACAACTTCCCCATCACCTGGCGCGACCCCATGCGGGCGTAGGCCGCCCGGATTTCGCTCATCGGCATGGCACGGTCGATGACGGGTTTGATCAGACCTTGCGCGTACCACTGCGCCAGTTGCTGCATGCCGGCGGCGCTGGCCCGGGGTTCGCGCTTGACGAAGTCGCCCCAGAACACACCGACCACCGAGGCGCCTTTCAGCAGGGCCAGGTTCCAGGGCAGCGCCGGAATGCCGCCGCCGGCAAAGCCGATGACCAGGTAGCGCCCACGCCAGGCGATGGAGCGGAAGACGGGCTCGGCCAACTCGCCGCCCACCGGGTCGTAGACCACGTCGGGGCCCTTGCCGCCGGTCAGTTCCTTGAGGGTCGCGCGGATGTCCTGGGTGGCGTAGTTCAGGGTGGCGTCGGCGCCCATGCTGCGGCACAGGGCGCACTTCTCGTCGGTGGAGGCTGCGGCGATGACCCGGGCCCCGGCCGCCTTGGCGATCTGCACGGCCGCCGTGCCGACGCCGCCGGCCGCACCCAGCACCAGCACCGTCTCGCCGGCCTGCAAGGCCGCGCGGTCCATCAGTGCATGGTGCGAGGTGCCATAGGTCATGGCGAAGGCGGCGCCGTCATGGACGGCGAAGCCGGGCGGCAGGGGGATCACGCGGGCGGCCTCGACGATGGCGTGGGTGCCGAAGCCACCCGTGCCGGCCATGGCCGCCACCGGGTCGCCCACCTGGAGGTGCGTGACACCGTCACCGACGGCATCGACGCGCCCCGCGTATTCCGACCCGGGCACGAAGGGCAAGGCGGGCTTGAACTGGTACTTGCCTTGCACGATCAGCAGGTCTGGGAAGTTCAGGCTGGCCGCTTGGATGGCGATACGCACCTCGCCCGCTTTCGGTTCGGGCGTGGGGATTTCTTTCCACTGCAGGGCGTCGACGCCATCGAGTGTTTCGCAAAGCCAAGCGTGCATCGGGGTGTCTCCGGGTTCAGGTGCCGGCGATCATATGCAGCGCGACGGGGCCCCGGCGACGCGTGCGCGACACGGGGCGGTCTGGCGGCCGTATCGCTACAGCGCCTGGCGCTGGATCGACGCGGCCAGCGACTGCTTCAGCGTGTCGATGGTGTCGGCCAGGTGGGCGCGCGTCGGTGCGTCGGTTGGCAAGGGCGTGCCGCGCCGCAGCGGTTTCTCGGCCTGGCGCTGCGCAACTTCGAGTCGGGCCAGCAGTGTGCGGGCCTGCACGCGGGCATAGCCGCGCGCATCGGTACGGGCCGCCGGAGAGGGCCGCACCAGCGCGAACGCCAGCCGGTTGACGTAGTCGCGCTGCAGTTCGCGGCGTGGCGCGCTGATGTCGCCACCTTGCTGGAGTTCGCTCCAGACGTCGTCGGCCAGGCGCTGGTAGATCTCGGTCAAACGAAAGGCCGATTCGGCCTGGTCGACCTTGGCGGCGCTGTCCAGCACGCGGGCGGCCAGGCCGTCGCTCATCAGGTAGGCCAGCACGGCGCGCTGCAGGTCCAGCAGGCGCTGCGGCACGGCAAAGTCGGTCGGCCCGCCGGCGGACTCGGCGCGGTCCAGGTAGTCCGGCGCCAGGCGACGTTGCAGCGCGGGCGTAATGCGCAGGCCGTCGGGCGCCAAGGCCGCGCGCACCATCAGGTCCAGGGCCTCGCGCTGAACCCTGGCCGCAACCGGCTGCAAGGGGTCGCGTCCGCTGCCGGGGAAGTCGCGCAAGGTGGCGACACCGCCGATCTGCCGCGCCAGCACGCCCATCGCGCGCGTCACGTCGGCCAGCGCGAAGGCCAGGGAACGGCGCAGCACGGCGTAGTCGCGCTGCGGCGACAAGGCGCGGGTTTCCTGGCGCTGGAAGAGGTCGCGCGCGATCGCCAGGCGCTTGGCCGCGAAGGCCACCGGGTCGTTGCCCAGGTCGAGCTGGATGGTCTCCGGGTCGAGGCCAAAGAAGATGTCCTCGTCGGTGCCGAAGGCCAGCAGCGGTTCGCTGCTGCGCGCGGCGATGCGCTGCAGTTCGGCCTTCTCGGCATCGGGCGTGGTGCCGGCCGCCATCGGCTTGTAGGCGTACTCGATGGCCCAGTAGTCGTAGGGCCCCAGGGTGGTCTGGAAGGGCACGCCGCCGGTCTTGCCCGGGCTGGCCAGGTTGACGGCGTTGTATTCCATCACCGAACCGGTGGTGCCGTGCGCCCGCGTGAATTCGGGGTCGGCCAGCTGGGCTTCGGTGTAGACCCGTGAGGCGCGGAAGTTGTGGCGCAGGCCTAAAGCGTGGCCCACCTCGTGCATGATCGAATCCTTGACATAGTCCTGCACGAACTGCTGGGCCATCGGGCTGTCGGGGTCGAGCTCGCCGCGGGCCTCCATGACGTCCAGCGCATAGCCCAGTTGCTCGGCCGCAACCTCGCCGTGCAGGCACATGGCCAGCGCATTCGGCATCGCTTCGCCAGGTGTGTGCGTGGGCAGCAGTTCGAAGGGGGCGGCAGGTGGCGCCAGGCCGTTGACCGGGGCGGCCGAAGAAGACGTCGAAGCCGGCAGCACCTGCGCCCGCAGGCCGCGCAGGCTGCGCGCGGACATGCCTTCGAAGGCGATGTCGGCGTCCAGGATCTCGCCCGTGCGCGGGTCGACATGGCTGGGGCCGATGGCACCGAAGACCGGGTCGGCGTTCATCATCCAGCGCACGCTGGCATGGCCGAAGTCCAGTGTGTCGAAGGTGGCGTCTTCGGCCTGCTGTTCCACGGTGATGGCGTTGCGGATGCCGACTTTTTCGAAAGCCTTGTTCCATTCCAGGATGGCGCTGCGCACGGTCTCGCGGTAGGCATGCGGCACGTTGCGGTCGATCCAGAACCGGACCGGCTTGACGGGTTCTGACAGCGCTTCGGTCGGGTCTTTCTTCTCCAGCCGCCAGCGGTTGACGTAGCGCTGGCGGGGCGTCAGTTGCAGGTCGTCGGAAAAGTCGAGCACCGTGCTGCTGAACAGGCCGATGCGCGGGTCGGCGCGCCGTGTGGCCATCGGCGTTTCAGGCAGCGGCGCCAGTGAATAGTGCAGGCTGATCAGCATGCTGCGTGCATCGGGCAGGAAGCGCGGCAGGGTCGGCCCTGCGCCCAGTAGGGCCTGCAGGGCACCGAGAGGGGGTGCCATGCCGACGCCGCCGCTGAAATAGTGGCTCTGGGTCTCGATGATGCTGGCCTGCGGCGTGCTGCGCACGGCGGTGATCAGCGAGTTGTTGCGGTCCAGACCGTAGCCCTGGCGCAGCCCGCGCTGCAGCATCATGCCGACACCCATCAGGTCGTTGAGGAAGAGCGCGCTGGCGTCGATGAGCACGCTCTTGCGGTCGGGGTGGGGCGCGCTGGCCACCACGGTGGTACCCAGCAGGCTGTTGGAGTAGGCGTCGGCCACTGCGCGGGCTTCCGGGGTGCCGGCCTTGGCCACCACCTCGGTGTTGCGCGCCACCAGCCGGACCTGGTTGTGTACCCGCTGGAACTCGACCAACTGCGCCCCGCCGACGCCGTTGATCGGCATGCCCATCAGCCCGCCCAGCACCCAGGCCTCGCCGATGCCGCTTTTGATCTTGGGCGACAGCAGCAGCACCTGGCCGAAGTTGGCCGGCAGCAGTTCGATCCAGACCTTGTCGTCCTTCTGCCAGAAGGTCAGCGGGCCGTCGATGCGCCGGGCGTCCTTGATGACGGTGGCGAAGGGGGGTGGCCCGGGAGGCGGCCCAGTTGGCGGCGAGGCTGCTGCGGCGGCGAGCGTGCTGCTGCGGGGTGCGCTGGCTGCAGCCGTCGCTGCAGCGGCCGATGGCCCCGCTGCGCCTGTCAAGGCAGCCGGGGCGGATGCGGCGGCCGCCGCAGATGCCCTTGTCGTCGGGCCCGTCGGCAAGGGCGCACAAGCCGACAGTGCAGCCGCCAGGGCCGTCAGGGCTATCGAGAGGGGCAAGGCGGGGCAGGTGCGCATGGTGCGTGCCGGGGCGCCGGGCGCCTTGAAGGCTGGATAAGGCTGAAGTCGCATTGTCGAACAAAGCGCGCCAGCCCACAGACGCCGTGCGAGCAGCCTGGCACGCAAAGGGGCTCGGCCATGAAAAAGCGGCCCGCAGGCCGCTCGGCTTCCTGGCCCGTCAGCCGTTCAGTGGATGGGCTTGAAGCGCATGCGCTTGGGCCGCGCACCTTCTTCGCCCAGGCGGCGCTTCTTGTCGGCCTCGTATTCCTGGTAGTTGCCGTTGTAGAAGACCCATTGCGAGTCGCCTTCGGCGGCCAGGATGTGGGTGCAGATGCGGTCCAGGAACCAGCGGTCGTGGCTGATGACCATCGCGCTGCCGGCGAATTCCAGCAGCGCTTCTTCCAGCGCGCGCAGGGTCTCGACGTCCAGGTCGTTGGACGGTTCGTCCAGCATCAGCACATTGCCGCCCTTGGCCAGGGTCTTGGCCAGGTGCAGCCGGCCGCGCTCACCGCCCGACAGGTTGCCGACCAGCTTCTGCTGGTCGTTGCCCTTGAAGTTGAAACGGCCGAGATAGGCGCGGCTGGGCATCACGAACTTGCCGACGATGATGTTGTCCAGACCGCCCGAGACGTCTTGCCACACCGTCTTGTCGCCTTCCAGGCTCTCACGGCTCTGGTCGACGAAGGCCAGTTGCGCCGTCTTGCCGATCAACACCCGGCCGCCGTCGGGTTGTTCCTTGCCTTGCAGCATGCGGAACAGCGTGGACTTGCCCGCGCCGTTGGGGCCGATGATGCCGACGATGGCGCCGGGCGGCACCTTGAAGCTGAGTTTGTCGATCAGCAGGCGCTCACCGAAGCTCTTGCTGACGTTTTCGAATTCGATGACCTCGTTGCCCAGTCGTTCGGCCACCGGGATGAAGATCTCGTTGGTCTCGTTGCGCTTCTGGTATTCGACGTCGCTCAGTTCCTCGAAGCGCGCCAGGCGGGCCTTGCTCTTGGTCTGGCGCGCCTTGGCATTGCTGCGCACCCACTTCAGCTCTTCCTTCATGGCCTTGCTGCGCGCGTCTTCGGTCTTCTGCTCCAGTTCGAGGCGCTTCTCCTTCTGGTCCAGCCAGTCGGAGTAATTGCCCTTCCACGGTATGCCGGCACCGCGGTCGAGTTCCAGGATCCACTCGGCCGCGTTGTCCAGGAAGTAGCGGTCGTGGGTGATGGCCACCACGGTGCCGCTGTAGCGCTGCAGAAAGTGTTCCAGCCATTCCACGCTCTCGGCGTCCAGGTGGTTGGTGGGTTCGTCGAGCAGCAGCATGTCGGGCTTGCTCAGCAGCAAGCGACACAGTGCCACGCGGCGCTTCTCGCCGCCCGACAACAGGCCGATCTTGGCGTCCCAGGGCGGCAGGCGCAGCGCGTCGGCGGCCAGTTCCAGTTGCAGGTCGGTGTTCTCGGAACCGGCCGCCGCGATGATGGCTTCGAGCTCGGCCTGCTCGGCGGCCAGCTTGTCGAAGTCGGCGTTCTCGTCGGCGTATTCGGCATAGACCTCATCCAGCCGCTTCTTGGCGGCCAGCACGCCGCCGATGCCTTGTTCGACGGCTTCGCGCACCGTCTGTTCGGCGTCGAGCTGCGGTTCCTGTGGCAGGTAGCCGATGTTCAGGCCAGGCATGGGCACGGCCTCGCCTTCGTATTCCTTGTCGACGCCGGCCATGATCTTCAGCAGCGTGCTCTTGCCCGAGCCATTGACGCCGAGCACGCCGATCTTGGCGCCAGGGAAGAAGGACAGCGAAACGTTCTTCAGGATCTGCCGCTTGGGCGGCACGATCTTGCCGAGGCGGTTCATGGTAAAGACGTATTGGGCCATGTGCTCTGGGGGTCGTTCGGTGATGGATGGGGCAGTGCAGCAGAGAAGGCCTGCAACAGGCGCTATTGTCCATCGAAGGCCGAAACCGGCCCGTCCCTTAGAATGCAGCTTGCGCAGCGGCTTCCAGTCATCGCGGCGCGGTCGCTCCCGACGGTCCTCTCCATCACTCGCGCCTTCCGACTGGTGCACCCGCTCCGGGTGACAGCAGGCTGCGAACCACGGCTCTCCCCGAGCCTGAGTCAAACCCCCATGCTATTTACTGATCTCGGCCTGTCCGAGCCGCTCCTGCGTGCCGTTGCGGACCAGGGCTACGACACCCCCACCCCCATCCAGGCGCAAGCCATCCCGCAGGTGCTGAAGGGCGGCGACCTGCTGGCCGGCGCCCAGACCGGCACCGGCAAGACCGCCGGCTTCGTGCTGCCCATGCTGCAGCGCCTGATGGCCGAGCCGGCGCGCAAGGACGCGCGCGGCCGCGTGCCCATCCGCGCCCTGATCCTGACGCCGACCCGCGAACTGGCGGCCCAGGTGGAAGAAAGCGTGCGCACCTATGGCAAGTACCTGCCGCTGACCAGCATGGTCATGTTCGGCGGCGTTGGCATGTCACCCCAGGTGGACAAGCTGCGCAAGGGCGTCGACATCCTGGTGGCCACCCCCGGCCGCCTGCTCGACCATGCGCAGCAGCGCACGCTGGACCTGAGCCAGGTCGAGATCTTCGTGCTCGACGAAGCCGACCGCATGCTGGACATGGGCTTTGTGCACGACATCAAGAAGGTGCTGGCCATCATTCCGGTCAAGAAGCAGAGCCTGCTGTTCTCGGCCACCTTCAGCGACGAGATCAAGGCCCTGGCCGACAAGCTGCTCAACGCCCCGGCGCTGATCGAGGTGGCGCGCCGCAACCAGACCGCCGAGACCATCGCGCAGCTGGTGCACCCGGTCGGTCGTGAACGCAAGAAGGACCTGCTGGCGCATTTGATCAAGACCGGCGACTGGCATCAGGTGCTGGTTTTTACCCGCATGAAGTACGGCGCCAACCGCCTGACCGACTTCCTGAACGACAGCGGCATCAGCGCCATGGCCATCCATGGCAACAAGAGCCAGACGGCGCGCACCAAGGCGCTGGCCGATTTCAAGGCCGGCAGCCTGGCGGTGCTGGTGGCCACCGACATCGCAGCGCGCGGCATCGACATCGACCAGCTGCCCCACGTGGTGAACTTCGAGCTGCCCAATGTGCCCGAAGACTATGTCCACCGCATCGGCCGCACCGGCCGAGCCGGCGCCCAGGGTGAGGCCGTCAGCCTGGTCTGCCTGGACGAGGAGATCTTCCTGCGCGACATCGAAAAGCTGATCAAGCGCAGCATCCCGCGCCAGGACGTGCCGGGCTTCGAGCCGCCGGCCAGCGAGCGCGCTGAACCCATCGTGCTGGGCCGCATGACCATCGGCATCGGTGGCACGCAGCGCAACGGCGGCGGCGGTGGTGGTGGTGGACGCGGTGGTCGTCCGGGCGGTGGTGGCGGCGGCGGTGGCGGCGCAGGCCGTGGCGCAGCGCCACGTTCGGCCGCTGGCGGTGGCCGGCCGGGCGGCCCGTCTTCAGGCGGCGGTGGCCGACCTGCTGGTCCTTCGTCGGGTGGCGGTGGCCGCCCGGGTGGTTCGCGCCCGCCTGCGGGCCGGGGCGGTCCGCCCAAGCGCTGAGTTCGAACTCAGGCGCCGTGGCCCTTGATGTAGGTCTCCAGAAAGTTGATCTGCATGCCCATCTGGCGGATGTTGTCCTTGACAACGTCGCCGATGGAGACGACGCCGACCACCTGGCCGGCTTCCAGAACGGGCAGGTGCCGGAAATTGCGCGTCGCCATCAAACCCATGCAGGCTTCGATCGGGTCGCTGAGTTTCACCGTCATCGGGTTGACCGTCATGATGTCCTTGACGGCCACACGCGTGGCGTCCAGACCGGGCAAGAGCACCTTGATGGCGCAGTCGCCTTGCGTGATGATGCCTTTCAGCTGCCCGTCCTCGAGCACCAGCACGGCGCGAACCCGCTGGTCGCGCATCAGTTGCAAGGCTTTGACGACGGCGTCTTCAGGCCCGACGCTGACCAGCGTGGTGGGTTGCGGTTTTTGCTCGAGACAGGTCTTGACGGTGCTCATGGCGGGATGGGGTAGCAGGTTGGATGGTGTGTGACCCCATAAGGGTAACGCCGAATCAGCACCGGCGTCGCGTC
>Ga0136641_1000113_pt1 | contig 33747 bp, 44 predicted proteins | sample EliLak1302023Y_FD_115312 | JGI IMG/M metagenome (GOLD analysis project Ga0136641, IMG submission 115312) | Freshwater microbial communities from Elizabeth Lake, Yosemite National Park, California, USA - 13020-23Y | ecosystem: Environmental > Aquatic > Freshwater > Lake ...
CGTCTACCATAACTAGGACTATACACACAGTGAACGCACAGTGCAAATCGTAACGCCGTGATGTGGATTTGACAAGCCTTGAAGGTGGAAATTAGACTGCGAGCTATAGCGAGCGACAAAAAAAGATACAAGAAAGAAAAACGGCAAAAAAAATAGCCCGCCATTAGGGCGGGTAGTTAGGCGACCCAGAGGGTCGCTTATATATAGGTAATTTTATTCAATTTTCAAGGCACCGTAAACTAGGTTAAAAGCCCCCACAAACGGCGAAAGACCCCGCCTAGTACAAAAGTACCAGAACGGGGTCAAAATCGCTTACAGTGGCTCACAGAGCCACCTAGGGGGTGTTAAGCATCAAGTAAAGGCTGAGGATTTACGTCGGTCTTGGTATCCCAGTGGGAAACTGTGTGGGCTTCAAAGTGTAAGTGTGGTCCAGTCACATGACCTTCAGCACCAGACAGCGCAATCTTCTGACCCTTCTTTACTACGTCTCCGACCTTTACAAAGTCAGAAGAGCAGTGAGCATAGATGGTGTAGAAGGCACGCTTCTCAACTACATGCTTAATAATCACTTGATGATTACCAAAGCTTGGACCCCAAACTTGTCCGACACCAACAACAGTTCCACCCGCAGCAGCAAGCACAGGAGTGCCAACAGGGGTAGGGAAATCAACACCTTGATGGTGTCCGGCAGACCAAGTGGAACCCGGCTTACCATACGGTGTACCGATGTGTCCGTCTTTAATTGGGTACATTAGTTTTCTTCTTTCCAAATCGAGTATCATGTGGGTTAAGTGCATCAATAATGATAGTTATTACAGCAACAACAATGGCCTGATATTCGGCAGCCAAATTCAAATTTGTAATATTGTTCAATATCCAAGCGCAACCTGCGCCTAAACCAATCTTGCCAGCTTCGGCAATAGGGCTATGCGCTAGCCATAACAAAAACTTTTTCATTAGTTCTCCTTCATGTGTTGTTCAAACTCGCCTTCAAGTTTGGAGACCTTTTCCCCAATACCAATCTGGCGTTCTTCAATTTTGTTTAACTTTGTAGCAATGTCGTTAATTGCTTGGCGGATACCCCCACCATTAGGGCCAAATTGTTTCTCGATCCGATCTAATCTATCTTCCATGCGTATCGCCCTTACGCTATTGTCGGTTTGATGTTTTTCAATCTTGCGCCAAGAACCCCAAGCAGCACCAAAAACACCAATAATAAAACCAGTAAGAGGGAGTATGGAATTAAAAACTTGAAGTGTCATAGTGTTCTCACTTGAACATAAACAACCCCACCGTAACCTTTAAACCTACGGTCAGGGGAACTCATACGCTCAAAACTGATTTGTTCAATAACACAACTAACTTGTTCACCTGAAGTAAAATCTTGGAAAGTAATAGTGTCGCCTGTGCCTTCAATGGTTTCCAACTTTTGTAGTCGATCCCATGCACGACCTTCGTAACCGGTAGCAATGTTGTAACGGTCTGCTTCAAAATCATAGTTCATTACAGGAATTTCAAGTACACGATACCTTGGCATAGCTATCAAAGACTTTAACTGGTATGCCTGAAACGTTGGACCTTTGGTGGCATCGCCACTGACACGATTTAAAGTGAACCGTAAAGCCAACTGGTCTAATCCTTGGCCAGCAATTTGTGTGCCAATGTCTTGGTCTGCGATAGCGTCACTCGTTACACTAATAACATTTGTTACTGAACCATTTTTTTGGATAGTGGAAATTCCTACAGATCCTTGAACTGGTGAACCTAAACGAACGTTAACTCGTTTAAAGTGTTTGTTCTCTAAAGTGTTGTAACGTACTGCACCGGTATCAATGTAGCCTGACGATACTAGGTTGGTGGCATGCTGGAAATACAATGCGTTGTTGTTTACTGTGAACGCTATGCGCCCTGTTGTACCAATCAAAGCTACACCTTGACAATTGCCAGTAGCGGTAGAATTTAAATCATAAGTCCAAGCAAATTTGCCATCAGAAACTTGTGCAGACAAATCAATACGTAGTAGTCCGCTTTTGCCATCAATGTCGTTAGTTACTGTTGCGTAAGCAAACTTGTCAACGAAAGCAAAATTTTGCACTGTATCGTCTGGTGTAGGTTTTTTGTAAGTTAATGGACCGTAAGTTACATAACCGTGGCCATAAAGGGAAGTATCAATCTTACCAATGCGGATGCCACGATTAGTTCCAATGACCATGAACGAACCAAGGTATGTTCCAATGGATAGCACATGTTCATCGTTAGGGAAATCAGCGGCAGAGTCAGTTGATGTTAATGCTGGTATTGCACCACTGGTATCTAATGTTAATTTTATGATTGTGGATGTGACACCGCTGTATCCTGAAAGGTAGATAGCGGTTGGGCCTTCAGCAATAGAAGTAAACTTCCAAGTTGCTGTTGGATGAACATAAATAGGGTTACTGTTATTGTTTGTTAAAACAACAGTTCCACTAGTAGGTGTAGCGTAATCAATGTCAACATGGTCATGAAAATAGTTAACAGTTGTAGCATTAGGTGTCCCTGAAACAACCCAAGTGTTGTTGTAATCAGTGCCAAGACCTGCAACAGTAATTGTGTCACCTACACGAAAGTTATGTGCAGGGGTCACGCGCAAAGAAGCTGTTTTACTGGAAAGACTTGTCCCTGTTACTGTGTGCGTTACTATGGGAACAATTTGGAAAATGTAATTATTTACACCAGCAATAAGACGTTGCTTTACCCAATTCATTGCAACACTAGTTACAGTGCCAATAGATGTTGGGTGAGTAAAAACAGATGCACCACCAGAATAACCAGTTAAAGCACCTCGATAAATACCAACAGCGCTAGCAGCATAATAGTTAACACCATCCGTAGCCAAAGCGAGGATAGTGCCAGAGCCACCCCAAGTAAGAGTAGTTTTAGTACCGGCAGAAGTGACTCGATACAAACTAGAACCATCAGAATAAATAACAACATCTACACCGTTGGCATCAACACCGCCAACCATAAGAGCATTACCCGAAATAGAAGCAATGTTAGTTACATCAGGAAGTAAAGTGACCTGACCTGGAGTCCAAGGATCCAAACCAACAGACTTATTGAAACGGTAAATAACATCCTGACCCTGTAAGGGTTCCTCAAACTTGATACCTGAACCGAGATGAAAACTGTTTTGTGACCGAAGCCACCAGCCCTGCAAAGTCTGTTCACCAGGTGACTGTGTTAAGTCAATTTGTTCACGTTTGTATGGTGCAGTGATCCTGCGGTAAGGGTATTTGTTTGAAGCTGCAATGAAGTATGGTTCTCCACCGATAGCTACATCGTAAACTTGTTTACTGTTCCTGTAAGATGGATTGACCGATGCAGGTAAACCAATCGGATCAATCACACCATCTGTAATTGATTCCGTTGCCATTACGCTACCTCGTAAAATCCACTGATGTTTACATAACGGTTAGCTGCTATAGTTACAGTTCCAAGAGTTACAATACTTGAAGTTAATGCAAGTGAAGTTAATGGTGTGTTTGCTGTAACAGATGTTGCAGTAGGAACATAGACATATGCAGTGGTATTTACAGGATTAAAAGTTGCATTGATTGGGTAGTTAGTTGAAGCAACTGAAAAGTATCCATTAGAGATTCCACCTTGAATTGGTTGAACTGGAAGGGTAAAAGTAAATGTGCCTGAAGGTGTAATAGTTCCAGTGGATTGAACAATAAAGTTGAAGTAAACAGTTTTACCAATTTGGATGTACTTAGAACTATTAGAAGATCCGTTTAGAGTCCAACTCAATGTTGGTGTCCAAGTAGTCCAAGCGCCAGGGTTAGTTAACTTGTTATTAAGATCCGTAGTTAAGTTAAGAACTTGAGATTCGGTAACAGTTAAACCAGGTGCGGAAGTAACACCACTAGCCAAAGCAGAACCAGTCAAAGTACCTGCTGCGGCAGGAACAGTAATATCGGCAGAGCCATTAAAAGCGACACCGTTAATGTTACGAGATGTGGCAAGAGTAGCGGCAGTACTAGCATTAATAGTTCCACCAGAAATGGTGCCAGAGTTTGTTGTGGTACCACTTAATGTTGCACTGGCAACAGTACCACCATTGATTGTAGGGCTAGTTAAAGTTTTAACAGTTAAAGTCTGTGCTTTATCTGTACCAACAACATTGCCATCAGAAACACCTAGGCCATGAAGATTAAAGTACTCAGTAGTTGTACCATTAGCGACACTGTAACGACCAGTAGCATTGTAATGTTCCTGCGTTTCACGCATGTCGCGACCAGAAATAACATGCTTAACATTAGCGGCACTACTATGAGCAACAGCAGTAGTGCTATCCACCGCACGAGTAATAGTTAACGTAGTACCAGCAGCAGCAGTAACATCAACCAATTCCTCACTAGAAGTGTCATAGTCAATTGCTAAAGTATAAGGATACGAACCAGGAAAACCTAAAACCGATCCAACGGTTATAGTTAAATCTGCCGAACTAATACCAGTACTAAGAGTGGTATCAACAGCATTAGAAGCATAGTAACGAGCAACGGCCATAATAGTTCCTTATCGGGTGTAGTGAACGCGAGATGGGTAAAGTTCTTCTTGACGGCGAATAGCAGTCTGTAAACGGTTCTGGTATTGAGCAAACAGGTAACGAGAAACCTGAGTACCAGCACCCGAAGGGTTAGACTGATCAAGTGCATCAGCTTCCACAGACATGGCAGTAACGCGAGGAGCATCCAAATATGCGGCAGTACGCCAAGCAGCACCAAGAATAATGACTTCACGTTCAGAATCAGACAAGCCTGAATCAGTAAAATCATCAGAGGGTAACAATAATTCTGTAGGTTTCTTAGTGTAAACAACTTGTACAGTACGACCGGGAACAATGCCATCATAGATTGATACAGACTTGGAAGTGCTAAACGCAGCGATGTTAGCAGTTTTATCTATACGCCATTTACGGATTGGTAACCATTCCTTTGAAGGACCGATGGTTTGCCAAGAAACAGCCAACACATTCAATGCTTCCGCAGGAAGTGGATAAGTGTTACGAGCTGCCACAAATGGGAATGTGGTGTAGTAAACACCAAACAAGTCAGGGTATACGGCATTGATAGCACTATTAATGTTTTTTTCTACAACACCACGAGGAAACGCAGGGTTAATAGTTACCCTAGCGCCACTAGTATGAGATGCTACAGTAGTGCCACGATAGCCACGGCCATTAGGTGAAACATAACCAATGTTGTTGGTTTGATCAAAGTTGTCAATCCAAATAAGTTCATCATCAATCTCGACCATACCACGAGACAATGTTGTACCGTCTTGTACTTTAATCTGATAGTAAGGATCTGATGTAACGTAACTACCTGATGCTGGGGTATCGGTGACAGCAGCGTTAAGGTAGGTTGCTTGGTCTTGGCGCTGTGTGTAACCTGCAAGGTTGATAATAACTTCGTCAGTTAGTTGTGCAAAAGTTGTCATGGAATTCTCGCTGATGCTTCATTCTCACCAAGACCAGAAGTGCCGGCAAGATAATTTAATACACCTTGAAGTTCAAGGTATTGTGTTCGGTTTGTGAAACCAGCTTTGGTATTTAATGCACCAACAATGGCTAAACCTGTTGTACCGGCATAAACGTTAGCGGCACCCTGTGCATCTAAAGTGGGTACACCAAAACTGTTTAACGTTCCTGCTAAACGGTTCATGTGATACTGAAGTGTTCGACCTGGAATGTACGCCATAATGTACCCACCTTAAAATAGAAGTTTTGTTATTTACCTTTTGGCATTGGCCGTCCGCCAACACCTGAGTAGCCACCACCGGGTAGGTCTGGTTTGCCAGTCTTGTTATCGCCTGATGATGAACCGATACGTGTTGCGTTGCATCCACATTCTTTACACATGATTACTTACCTTTCTTGGCTTTAACGCCAGATACTTTCTTAAGATTTGGATTTGCTTTCAAAGCAGCAGGGCCAGCTTTACGAGCGCCAGCAGCCAAAATAGCGCCAGCGTTCTTCATCGGAATACCCTGCTTCTTTGCAATAGATTTCTGTGCAGACTTAAAGCCCATACCTTTAGCCATTACTTGCTCCTCTTTTTAGCGGCTTTCATATTGTCAATTAAATTTGGGTAAGGCCGACCAGCAGCCTTAGCACTAGCTTTAGCAGAAGACTTCTGCTTCGGTGATAATGGTTTACTTTTCTTTGCAGGATTTGGAGTATCCCAAACTTTTTTAATTGCCATTACCATTTCACCTTATTAGCCCAATAAGCCGCAGACATTTTGCCTTTAGCAATGTTGCTCGCATGACGAGCCTTAAACGCTTCATTACGTTTCGATCCATCAGGGGAACCTTTAACACCCTGCTGACCAAAATGAATAGTCTTAACCTTGTCGCCCTCTTTAGCGACAACAACATGCGACTTAGTTGGATGATTGGGGGTACGCTTTGGCTTGTTGTAGCCAGACACACCTGCACGAGCCAAACGAGGATCTTTAGCGGTAGCCATAATTAGCGACCTTTTTTAATCTTTGCTACTAACTTTTTGTCAGCTTTAGAATCCTGTTTTGCGGTAAGACCCTTAACATCCATAGCCTTGTCACCTTTAGCGAACTTAGCTTTTTGCGCAGGAGACAAACCCTTAGTGGCTTTTGCATCCTGTTTTTTGTCAGCCTTCATTTGGGCTGGTGTCATTTTTTTGACTGCCATTAGATACCTACTTCTGTCATTACTTGGCCGTGTGCCTTAGTAAGTTTGTTTGCCGGTGGCATTGTGCCTGCATCGTATGCCCGACCAAGTTTTTCACTAGCTTCAACTGCCGCCTGAACTTGTTGCAGTTTAGTTCCAGCAGGCTGGATACCTTGCGCTCTAGCAGCAGAATAGGCATCTAGTTCGCCGTTCCATTTCCTGCTGGTCATTACCTTATTGGAATCGGCATCGCCTGCGTTGAGTTGTAGGTTTGATGCGCGTAGGCAGTCACCCCAAGATGAATGATCCTGGGTTCGGCAACCTGTTCGACATGCCATGTTTAACTCCTTAGAGATGTTTTATCTATTGCTATGTTTGATTGCTGCAAGCAATCTCCATAGGATTTATGGTCTTGAGTCGGGCAACCAGTACGGCATACTGACATTATGCCAACCTATAAGTTACATACGCTGTACCAGCATTATTACGCCGACTAGCAAACCGTGCAGAAGTGGCAGTAGGGATAAGTGCAGAACCAACAATTGTGTGACTGGTTGCACCATTTACAGTAACAGCACTGCTAGAAGTGTTAATGATTGAAAATTCTATGTAAGTAGAAAAGTCACTTTGCCAACCTGCTTCCATCACTGTGAGTGTTGGTAAAGTTATGCTAGTCATTGAACCAGTAAGGGTAATAATTCCACCAGCAATAGCGGTGAATGACATAGAACCATTTGTGTTGTAAGACTGTGAACCACCAGCACGGTAATAGGCATCAGCAACAGGATCAGTTAAAACTGGTTTCGTACTTAACACCGTGCTACCTGTGCCAGTAGAACTAATAACACCAGTGCCACCATTAGCCACAGCAACAATACCAGTAACATTTGCGGCAGTACCTGTAGTGTTTTGATTCAATGTTGGAATGTCTGAAGCGAGTAAAGCCCTGAATGATGCTGTGCCATCCGCACCATTTGGTGCGGCGTAAACAAATTTTTGTGTCTGCGTGCCTGACAAGTTAGCGGCAGTTGTTGCACTACCTGCAGTTGTGGCTGTGATAGTGCCAGTTAGTTTTGAACCATCAGTAGCGTAAAGCAATGCCGCGTTAGTCCACGCTAAAGTACCATTACCAATTTTAAATTTACCTGTGTCAGTTTCGTAACCAATTTCACCTTGCGCAAGAATAGGGTTTACTGAAGTCCAGTTAATCGCCGTATCTCTACGAACCTGAATCTGTGTAATTTGTGCCATGTTAGTTCACTTTCCGTGCATAGGTTTTAATAATGTTAAATGTTCTATCAAACATTCTGCTTGCGTAATACTGATTACCAAGATAGTTAGGGTGAAGATCCGCACCATGAATGTAAATCTGACCATTGCCCGGCGTACCTGTAGTGTCACTATCTGTGTTAGTTCCAGTAACCCAACCTTCAGTGTAAATGTCCACTACACCAATAACGCTTGAATGTGCATTAGCGGCAGCTGAAACTGCAGCAACATTTGCCCTTGCCTGCGAACTGGTTTCTGTATTAGATCCACGCGTGAACACAATAATTTTAGTGTTAGGTAAATTGGTTTTAATGTAATCATAAACATAGGTAGCGTGCGTACCTAGTTGGTAACCAGCACCTGTGTATGGATCATCATTCGTTGTGCCCTGAATAACTACAAGATCAGGGGCAATAGTCGTGATAGGTGTTAGGCGATTAGGCGCACACCAATTTTCACCATTAGCACCACTAGCAGTTACATAACCAAGAATAGGATCAACATTAGTACCCTTCACATAACCAGTACCTGCCACAGACAAATTGTAATAATCCACATTAAGCATTTCGCCATACTGAACAGCTAAATGGTTAGCAACATTAAGTGAAGAAGTTAGCGTGCCACCGTTGCTACCTGCTAACCATGAAGCATCAAGAAACGCGACTTTTAACAGTTGCTGGTTTGTTGGAAAAATAGTTTCAGTGACACTACTTAAACCTATGCCACCAAAATCAGCGTAAGCCAACATAACCCTAATGCGCCGTTGTTTCACAGATGGTAAAACTACTTGATAAAAACTATCTTGGTTTACTGGTTGGTTAGGTCTTACCGCTAGTGCAGTGGTTGGTACACCATCAACCCACACCCAAATCTGTGCATAGAGTGCTGAACGGGTGTTGTACCTTATGTCAAAATTCTGCCCATAGTAATCAAATTCAATACAAAATGGGTTAAAAATTAGATCACCAACACTGGTTAATGTTGCATTATTTTGATAGTAAGTTGTGCCAGTACCGTTTGTGTATGTGGTTGGGTTTAGTCCCCTAAATGTAAATTTACCACTGTCGTATGGGTACACGGTTGCGCCACTAATTGCAGTGTTTGAAGTGCTAGTTACTAAGCTTGTGTTTGCTGTAGGTATCGCTGTGGTGGGATTTTTTGCGTTCGCTAAAAACGCTTCAAATTTTGCCCTAGTCGTAATCGCTGGTGACTGCCACGCAACTTGATAATCAACAGTGTTTGAAGTTTTAACTAAAATGTCTTCAGCGTTACCACCAGCGGGGACACCAGTACCACCACTAGCCAACACACCCCAATAAGTTGTGTTAGTTGGTGTCCTGCCAACTGTGCCATCACCTAAACAATAGTAACTACTGTTGTTGTACGAAACTACATCACCAGCGTAATAAGTTGTGCTAGAAGAATAAACGCCCTGACCAGTGAAACCTAAAGCAAATTTTTGCCAATAGGTTGCGCTAGGTGGTGACACATTAGTTACAGCAAGAATGCAAACATAAGTTGAACCTTGATAATAAACAACATCATAGGGTGCATAATTTACACCAGTTGTGTAGCTACCTTTTTGTGTGTAACCCTGACCGTTTGTACCATTATTACCGTTAGTACCATTTGTGCCGTTTGTACCTGCATTGCCTTTATCGCCTTTAACGCCCTGCGCCAAATACTTCCAAGTGCCAGTAGTAGTGTCATAGTATTTTAATGCACTCATGCAGAACCACCATCAATAGCGTTAATGTAAGTAACATCATTAGGATCAGCCCACAATTGTGAAGTATCAGTTGGGGCTGAAGTAGAAATTTTAACATTATTTTGTTGGGTTAATGTCATAGACACCCACGCGCCTGCGCCACTGTTAGCGGTTTGATCCCAAAGTTTTAAAGCGGTCACGCTGAACCCCCCGTAATAGTCCCACCAGCAACAGTGCCTGAAATAGTTGGGCTGTTTAAAGTTGGGTTAGTGCCAAAAGATGTTAAAGCAGAAGTTGTTGAAGCCGTGTTTAAAAGTGTGCCGGCAGTGGTGGGTAAAGTTTGCACAATACCAGCACCAGCAACAGAAGGTGCTTGCAGAATTGAATTACCTGAAGTTAATCCAGACAAACTAATTGCACCAGAACCACCAACACCAGCTGTAACACTTACCTGTGTTTTAGCAGTGATCCCACCAACACCATTAGTTTTTACAATAGTGTTTGCTGTGCCATCAGTAGCCACAGGTGTTGAAGTAATTGCACTTGTGCCGTTACCTATTAGGGCATTACCTGAAGTTAATGTTGTTGCACCAGTACCACCATTGCCTACAGCAACAGTGCCAGTAACATTTGTTGCTGTTGTAGCGTTACCTGCTAAAGATGCTGTAATAGTTCCAGCAGTAAAGTTACCTGAACCGTCACGGGCAACAATAGCGTTTGCGGTGTTGTTACTGGTAGCAGTTGTTTGTGTGTTTGCAATAACGCCAATAATGCTACTAGCCGCCACAGTTGTGTAACTTAAACTAGCCCAGTTAGTAGATCCGTCACCAATTTTAAATTTGTAGGTATTTGTTTCAAAACCAATTTCACCAGAATCAAGAACAGGATTTACTGAAGTCCAAGTAGTAGAAAGTCCACGCCGAATTTTGATAGAAGTAATTTGTGCTGAAGGTGTACCACCATCAAAAATAGCAACTTGAGCATTACTTGTGGAAGTGTCAGCCCACAACTGGTCATGATTAGTTGGGGCAGTACCAGCAATAACAACACCAATGTCACCAGTGTTACCTTTATCGCCCTGTGGACCCGTAGGTCCTGTGGGCCCAGTAGAACCTGTGTTACCGATTGGTCCTTGAATACCTTGGACGCCTTGGACACCCTGCGGTCCAATAATGCCAACCTCAACCACATCAACAGTGGTAACAGTGGTATCAAAAACACTAACCGTAGTTGGAATTTCAACAACAGAAGTAACTTGCTGACTGTAATCCGTCATTGGCTCACCTGAGCCTTAACAGTGAACACCCCTGTAAGAAGGGTAGTAGTCACACTATCGGGTGAAACAACCTGTAAATCATAATAGTAAGTTCCAGCGGGGACAGAAGCAGTAACAATAGATGAAGCTGTTATTGTAAACTTCCCGTCAGTAGAACCAACAACAATACGACCATTAACAGTCGAAAGTTCAAGCACAACTGTACCAGTAACCCCACCCTTACGCAACTGCATTAAAGCAGAATAACCAGCAACATTGACATAAGAGTTAGAAATTTTCCAAGTAGGAGCTGAAGTAAAAGTATCGCCCTGCGTAAAGTTGAAACCATTGTAACGACCAGGGTTCATTGAGGTACCGTAACAATCTGTGAGGAGTAACCATACTTGATAAGATTTTGACGTTCTGCTTCGTCAATAGGATAAATGTGTCCACCTTGATAAAAAGTAGTACCAGGTTCCAACTGGTCAATGCCAGGGGAACGGTAATGAGAATAAGAACCATCAGCGTTTTTAATTACCGTATCTGCACGAGTAATCTTGTAACGCCAAAACAAACGGTTATCGCCGGCAGGACCTTCATCTACTGTAGGTGGAATAAAGTAGTACTGGGTCACTGTCTGCTCCTTAGAAACTTGAAAGGTATGAAGAGTTACCCCCGCCCATTATCTGACGGGGGTAACACTTATGAGGGGATGTTAGCTAGCGATGCTTGAGCTGGTCTCAATACGGTAAAGCGAAGCTTGACGGTAGATTGAGAAACCAAGAACACCGTACCATCCGATTGGACGGAAACGCATCAACTTGTCAACAACTGGGCCAATAACCACATGTGGCTCTTCGGCAATCGCTTCAGCAAGAGCCTGCTTACCAGCAACAAGTGTGCGGTAAACCTTAGCAGTTGGCTGGAAAGTGATAGTACCAGAAACGACACCAGCGTTAACAACAGAAACACCAATGGTCTTGCCATCAGAAGAAACTGAAGAAACGCGAGCAGATGTGCCAACGTTTGTTCCAGTAACTAGGTAGCCTACCTGTGGGGTTCCTGAAGATGTTGCAGCTGTTAGCGTGATTGTGGACGCACCAGAAGCACCTGCTGAACCACCAGTGTTGGTGAATGATCCTGTACCAGTGGTGGCACCTTCGTATGAAGGAACACCTAGAACAGTACCATTGAACAAACGTGGAGATTCAACGTACATAGCACCTTCGTAAACGCCGATACTGCCTGGCCATAGTTCGCCTGCACCTGATTCGTTGTATACGTGTGCTTCACGCCAACCACCAGCGCCGGTCTCGGCACGAAGGTCATGTGAAACCTCTGGGTGGATACCAGTCCAGTATAGGTCGTCAACACGTGGAACAGCCTTGTTGGTGCGTAGTTTGGCAACAGCCTTACGTACGTCTGCTGAAGTGATACCGCCAGTAGCCTGAGTTACAGTAGCGGTTGAAGTACCGTCACCGTAGATTACGTTAGTACCCTGACGAAGCACAGTCTGTGCAACTTCATCAATACTGTCAGCCATGTTGAAGGCGATGATGTCAGCGATTGCTGGATCAACGTCAGAAAGGCTGAATAGTTCTAGCTTGCGAGTTGCAAGAGCAGCGTTACCGTATTCAGCAAGGGTTACTGGAACTGGAGTGGTGTTACCGAAACCGATAGCATCAGGATCAACGGTCTCTGAAAGAGCCGTTGTTGCCTGAGTTAGGTCGTTGTATAACTGGAACACTACAGATGAACCAGGCATAGCCTGCTGTACTGGACGCTTATCTGCTACATCGCGGATAAGTGGGACTGCACGAAGTGCGAATTCGACATAACGGTCATATGCTGCCTGTACCAGTGAGGTACCGAGCGAATTTCCCGTTGTGTCAGTGTAAGTATTAGTTGAACCATAAGGGGTGTTCGACATATGCTTACTCCTTTACAATAGTTTGAATGAATGTGGCTTAACGGTTTCGGCCCAAACCGACAATACCCATCAACGACATCAATTCTTCTTTAGTTTGAGCGCTAGCAATACGATTTGCTAAATCCTCATCACGACTAGGGGTGATACCCGTAGAAGCAGAAGTGTTAATACGTTGCTCGGTAATTGCGTCTTGAGACAATTCCGTTGGTTGCGACTGTTCCTCGGTACGGAAGCCAAACACATCAGCGTTTTCTTCTAACCAAGCAGCAATCTGTTCAGGTGCTTCAATGTCGCTAGGAATAAACTTAGCAATCTTTGAATTAACACCCTTAGTCTCCAAAACGTCTTTGACAGAACGTTCACGAAGATTAGACTTGACAGCAGTCAGTTGCTCTTGCAGAGCAGTGCGTTCCCTCTCAGCTTTTTTCAAAGCTTTGCGAAGGTTTGCTGGACCACTACTATCCTGAGTTTCTTCTTCGTAGTCGTAGTCATCATCGTATTGGTTGGCCATTACGCCACTCCCTTTCTCTTACTGTTGAGCGTGAACCAAGAAACATACAAGGGGGAGTATGTTTCTGCTTTCACTACCAGGCTTCTGATACACACACATGGGCTGGTCGGTCTGTGCGGAGTGGATGTGGTGGGAGTCGAACCCACGTACCGTTTCTATCCGTCATGCGGATTTAAGAATCGGGCTAACCGGTCACACCCTCGGACTTAGAACTGTCCTGTCATTCCTGAACCAAGCGACCCTGAATCAACATTGGAACGACCCGTAAATCTTTCTTGTTCTTGCTGGGATAACTGTTCGCGTTTACGTCTAGCCGAAGCCAACCCACCAAACACTTCCTGCTGTGCAGTATCTTGACTGTATTGGTCTCCACTAATCTGGCCTAGAGTGGTCAATCCTGGGGTTATAGCGGCTACCTGAGCCATCCCAGCTTCAGCATTTACTCCAGTACCAACACCGCTAGCATACTGCTCATACTGGCTTACAGGGGCTTGTGATAGGCCCTGTCGTAAAGCAGCGGCACCGTACTCAGCAGCCTTTGCTTGACGTTCAATAAGTGGGGCAGCAGCAGTAGGGTCAAGCAGATGAGCAATCATGTGGCTAGGATCTAAACCATACATTTCCTGCAACGCCTGCTTGTAGTAAGGATCGGTATCATCTATTGCTTTTTGGGCAGCAGACACACGCTCTTGCAACTGCGAAGGATCAATGTTATTACCAATGAAATCAGCAAAATTAGATGGACTATCGTAGAAACCTTTAGGTAAAACTGAAAGAATTTTACGGTAAGCATCCTCTGTAGAAATGTACTGATTTGGTGATAATGGCGGTAAACCTTTTGCTTCACGGGCAAGATTACCGGCAAACCTTTTAGAGTATGCATCATACAAACCCTGCAAAGAAGGGTCTGATGGTTTGCTTTGCATGGCTAGGTTCATTGCATCAGAACTGTAACCTTTTTGTGCGCCAGCAACAATGCTGTTAGCCAAATCAGTCATGCCGTATTTAGCGAACAAAGCCTGCATAGTGGTAATAGCGTTTTGTTGGTTTTGCCAGTCTGCTGAAACTTTAGTAATTTTAGCATTTTCTGTTGCAATTTCAGCAGCAGTAGCAACTGGCTTTACTGGTTTTGGTGGTTTTATAGGTGGCATGATTAACTCATCAATCCAAAGTTTTTAAGAATAGAATAAGACAAAGAACTTAAAGTATCATTAGCGTTCTTAGTCGTAGCCCAACGAGGATCTTGGCGAAGATTAGTCTCAAACTGCCACAAAGGTTGAGCCATTGGCTGACCCTTACCATCAAGACTTGTTAAAGCTTTATTGATAGTGTGATCATTTAGCCCAATGCTAGATGAAGGAACTTCAAGAATGTTAGACATGCTGTTGATGTACGGTGAAGCAATCTGCGAAACAGTCATACCTTTATCAATTTGGTCAGCAAACGGGGCATACTTTGATTTAGCCAAATCTTTAATTTGGGATTCAAAGTCTGTCTGTGTAGCAGTTTTACCAATAACACCTTTAGCGGCATCCGTGTACCAATCATCAGAATGTTGAATACCGTAATCTGCACCAAACTGTTTCAAGTTATTAATAGTTGTGGCAGCAATGCCACCCTTACCAGTAATAGTTCCAAGGGTAGCGATGTGAGTATTTAACCAAGTTGATGAAATGCTACCAGCGGCACCACCAGAAGAATGTAAAGCAGCATTAGCCAAATGCTGTATTTCTTGTGGGTTTAATGCCATACCAAGATCAACAGCAGTTTGTTTAATTAAAGTAGATGCTTGAGTTGTTTGATCTTTCCAATCACCAGGATCACCAAGTTTTTTGGTTTGGGCTAAAGCCCAATTAGCCCCATGCTTTAAGTAAAAGTCTGTGTTACGTAATGCTGCCGCAAAAGCGGTAGGTGTCATTTGATCTGCAACTGCTTTATTAAACAAAGTAACAAGTGAAGGATCGCTGTTAATAACAGCCATTTGTACATTGTAATCATCAGCTAACTCGGTAGCAGTTTTTTTCTTAGGTGTTGACACCGGTGGAACGCCAGTAGGTGGAACGCCAGTAGGTGGATTAGTATCAGGCGGTGCAGTAGTACTAGCAGCAACCATACCAGCAATCGAAGTAACTTGCTTTTCAGTTAAAGGCTTACCTGCTTTATTGACAGCAAACTCAACTGCACCATCTGCGTTTACAGTTATCTGTGAACCAGATTTAGTTTTGTAAATCTTTACGCCATTGGTTTGTGTAGTGACAGTAAGGCCATTGGCAAGTTTTGTTGACTTGGCATCTTTAGCAGTACCCTGACCCCAAGTGGTAAAGTTATCTGTAGTAGTAGTTCCGGTGGTGCTAGTTTTTGTTGTGCTATCAGTTTTAGTGTCTGTAAAAAATTGTGCAGCAATAGAACCAGTACCCCAAATTTCTTCAGGAGAACGATTATCTTTAAAAGTTTTTGTATAACTATTAGCGGCTTCAATAAAATTAGTTTTTGCTTTATTGTATGCTTTAAGAGTATCTGCATTAGGGTTTTTTGCATATGTTTCAGCAGCTTGACTCGCAGTGTATGCAAAAGTTTCTGCATCACTAATTGCTCTGTTACTTAAAGTTGAAGAAAGATTATCGCTTAATGCATTTGAAAGTGCAATTTTATTTTTAGCAAGTTTTGCATCAGCCAGCGCTACTTTAGCAGCTTTCGCTTTTGCTTTAACAGCATCAGCTTTATTTTGAGCATCAGTTTGTGTACGGCGGGTACGTTCTGCTTCAATAGCGGCAATCAAAATAGGGTCAGTAGGGTAATCACTATCGCCAGGTTTTGGAAGATTCTTGTCAGACATTAAAGACCAGCACCCCCACGACTATTCATAACTTGGTTAAACGCATCAAAATAAGTAGTTGCTTTTTGGTAATCCACATAACCAGGATTCTGTTCAGCAATTTGTTGGGCCAACATAGCATTATCTGTGCCACCAGTAGTAACGCTAGAAACGTTACTGCCATTACTTGTAACAGTTGTACTGCTTGCATTTTGACCGGCATTAAAAGATGCTAGGAAATTTTCTAACTCTTGCGCTGTAGGCGCACGACCAATAGCATTTTGAAACGCTTGAAGGGCGAACCCTTGGGCTTCCTGCAAACTATAATGCTTAACACTTGTAGTAGTTCTAGGCCCAGACGGTTTAGAAGCGCTACCTGTTTTAGTTCCTTTAGGCACCAATGGTGTTGGTGTATAGCTAATCATTAAGGTAATCTCCTAAATACGCCATTGATAATAGTAGTCAAACGCGGTTCGCTTTGTGACAAACTATTCAAGTAAGCATCCCAGTTAGCGTTCTCGTCAGATAAAGTAGTTTCAACGCGGTAGCCACGAATAATGTTTTTCGTTTCCTCATGCTTTGAATAATCCTGCAACAAATTGTAAACAAGTTTAGATTGTTCAGTCTTAGGAACTTGACCACTTTGGGCTAAAGTTTTAAGATCCGCAACAGCACGAGTAGCAATGCTACGCTTCTCAGGTGACTGGAAATCGTCAGCCCAAATAGGGTTCATTAGTTTAAAGTTTTTAACCCACTCAGACCAATTAGCGTTCTCAGCATCAATTTGGGCTTTGTTATCACCAGCAGCAACCGTAGCATCATCATGTAATTTTTTGTTAGCAAAATACTCATTGTTACCAGCAGAAGTATAGATAGAATCCATAAACTGTTGCGGTGTACGCTTCTGACGAAGGTGCATTTTAAGAACCTCATCATAAATAGCTTGTTTATCACCAGTAAGACCAGGTTCTTGCGGAACGAGGAACGCTGCACCAACAGCATGTTTGGACTTTAATAATGCTTCATTGTCTTGAAGCCAGTTGATTGCCTGATCTGTGTAAGGAGTAGTAGCACCCTTAATAGTTCCCTCTGAACGGGCAACCGTGTAAGAAATAGCATCATTACCATGCTTACCCAAAAACTCATGAAGTGCTGTAGGGTAATCGTTTTTAGACTGAACTAACTTGTAAAACTCGTCACGAAGTTTAGGATCCTCTTGGCTCACCTGCGGTGACAACGGTGAAACCGTACTAAGCAAACCTTTAATCACAAGAATACTACGAGCATTGTTTTTAATGCGGTCAAGGAACGCCTGCTTTTCGGCAGGTGAAGCGTTCTCATCAGGCAACTGATTATGGTAATTAGCAGCAGCCAATGCCGATAGCATTGCTGAATGGAAAGACGAATCTTGCTCATTAGCGTTCAAAGCTTTAAACCATGCACGTGCCGGTGCGTTAGGAATCAAAGAATCAATAACACTGGAACTAAAACCACGAGAACCAATAACAGTTTTTACAGGTCGAGATAGTGAAGGGAACAAAGCAGTCAACGAGTTAGCAGCAATGTTTACAAACGGTGAAGTGCCTGGGGCATTAAACTCTGGCAAAACAGTTTTAAATGAACTTGTATCACCACGAACAGTGATAGGTAGATTGCCAACAACAGGTAAACCTAGTTTAGCGGCAGCGTTCATAACGCCTGCACCAATTTCACCAACAAACGGTAACGTAACAAACTTGTTACCTTGATCATCTTTCTGGATGAAACCAGGATCATTCAATGCATGTTCAACAAGCTGGTATGCGCGGAACGCTTCAGGGTTATCTGCCGTTAGTTTAATGTAACGTTTTGTTGCCTGTTCTTGAGCAAAGTAGAATGGCAGAAAGTTACGGGCAAGTACTGAAAACTGTGTACGCAAAGCAATGTTGTGGATTTGTGGAAGCATAGCGTGGCTTGCACGAGTCATTGCTAAACGCAAACCTGTTTCTTCACTAATTTTTCCTGCATCAATCATTGGGCGATAGAATCGCATTGCTTCTTTAGTGTGCAAAAAGAATAGTGGTTGACGTGAAAGTCCACCAACAATCGGATCAATAACTTTTTTAAAACCACCCTGAATGATACGGTTCATAACATTAGGACCGATGTAGTCTGCAAGTTCTGGACCAATAACAGATGCAGGTTTAGCAGCCGAATCAATGTCTGCCAGCTCTTTCAAACTGGCTTTTTCACGGTTAGCGATTTTAGTTAACAGTTCCTCATGGAAAGTGCCATCACCGCCAGTTACAGTATTTCGCAAATCGTCTGTTCGGGCAAAAGCAAAATCAGATGAATCCTGCGCTGTATACCGCGAAAGCATCATGCGTTCATTAGTGTACAAATCATTTGCAGGGTCAAGTAGCGCACCAGTAGAAGGATTAACACCAACAATACGCGCTTCTTCAAGTTTAGATGCTTCAGCCCATGCTTCATCTTGTGTTTTACCAGACTTAACTAAACGTAAAACGTCTTGAGCAATAGACTGCGCTGCAACATTTTGAGAAGCCTTTTGGTTAGCTAGCATCCAATGAATGTCAAAATCATTATTGTGTGCGCTGTACTGGGCAAAAGTGCCATCAGGGTTAACTGACTTAGGTGCGCGAACACGCTGACCCAAATAGTGCATCAACTGTTTCTGTTTCTCAGCAAAATCAAGATCAGTACCATGACCAGCCATAGTCGAACCAGAAGCCATGTGACCTTTAGTTGCTATAGCAATCTGTGAAGCAAGTTCAAGATCATCATCGTTGGCAACTTTACCAAGTCCCTTGGCTATAGTCTTACGAACAGTTTTACCTGAAACAGCATCAGCTTCATTGGCCAAAAAGTCTTTAAGACTACCACCGCCAGCTAACGCAAGAATAGCATTAGACATAATGTGTTCATCTTCACCGGCAATAATTTTGTAATTCATTTTTGCTGCAGCACCAGCAACTTTTGCTTTAGCAACTTCAATAGTTCCATAACGAACAAAAGTTGGAATCAACTCGGAAGCGGCAATACGCAAACCAAAACCAGTAGTCAACAAAGCCAAAGGCTTAAAAATACTATCGGTCCAATTCTTTGCAACAAACTCATCAACAGTTCCATAAGTTTTACCAACAGAACCCATACTACGAACAGCAAGTTTTACTTGACGGAAATCAGGATACGACCATTGACCAGTCTGATGTGACCATAAAGCGGCAGGAGCAGACTTGTCTGCATCGGAAACCATAGAAACATCATCACCAGTATGAAAACCGTGACCATAGTTTTGTGAACTAATTGTACCCTCGCCACGCATATGCATATGATCAAGTAAATCCTCGACAAGATGCGAATCGTTAGGCAAACCTGCTGCTTTAAACATTTCGTGGATACCATCAACATAGATGGTTCGTGCCGCACCAAGGTCCCCAGAAGCAATAGCGTTAGCGTAATTACCTGTAACATTACGTGCCACTTTATCGCCAAGCGAATAACGCATAACACGGTAAACACCTTGCAACGCGGCAGGATCAGAAGGATCAAAAGTTTTAGTTGAAAGGTCTAAAGTACCAGAATCAATAACAAACGGTTGATACCCTGAAAATGTGCGAACTTTCTTGGCCACAGCAGAAGCAAACGCTTCTTTACTTAAAGGCCGAAATGCTAAAGGGGCAATCCATTTTGCTTGACCAAGATCATCAACACCTTTGCGTGGAATAAAAAAGTTAGCAGCATTACGGTATTCAAAAACAGTATCATTAAGAGTGTCAGCAAAAGGTTGGCGTAATTTATCTGAAGCTTTAGATAAAACTCCACGAGCAACACTGCGCGAAATAATCATAGGCGAACCAGCAATAGCAGATTTAGTCATAAAGTCTGCTTCAAACTGTGACTCTAAAAATGCTTTATGCAAACCCTCAATGTTATCTGCATGGGTTCCACCATAAGCAACAATAGAATCATTAACTTTTGCTAAATTAGTAGCAACACCTTCAAGTTCAGGGAACTTGGCAACAATGTCACCAGATTCCATCCCAACAAGTTGCTCCAAAGCACGATGGTATTGACGACCTGCACTAGAAGATAAACCACTAGCAACTTTACCAGCATTATAAACTGACTGTAACTGGTCAGCATCAAAAAGTTTTAAACTGTTGCGCTCAAGGAACTGTTGTGCGCCCACAGAACGCATAGCCCAAGGGACACGGGCGCCACCCTGAGCAACCCAATCCCCAGATTTAACAGCTTTAGAAAGAGAGCCAAGTTTCATTAACGGATCTAAACCAATGTCAAACCCTGCATCAACAGCGCCAGAAACAAACTTACCCCAGCCGGTATCAGTTTGACCATGTGCGCCAAAAAGGTTAGCAACATCTCGACCCATAGAAACTTTGTATTTTTCGTTTTCTGAATCAGCATAAGAGTTGCGGAACTCATCAAGGTTGCCACCAATTTTACGCAAACCCATGGCGGCAAAATCTGCACCTGCAACAGCGCCAGCACCACCGCCAGCAAAAGCACCAAGCGTAGCACCACCAGCGACAGCAAGAGTGCCGAGTAAGCCAGTAAATATACCGTGACGAGTGTACAAAGAATGAATGTATTTGTAGTCGCGTTGAACCTCTTGTAAAGGTTTTACTAAAACTTCAAGACCCTTAGTAGCACTATGAACAACACCATCCCACCAATGAGTAGGGTTAGGGTTCTCTGCAGTATAATCCTGTGCCGCTTGCACAGTAGCAGAAATGTGTGCCGCGTGTGATAACACAGAGGCAGTGTTTATAGGATCAGATGATTTAACAACATCAGAAGCCAAACCTGGCGAGTTGACAATGTGAGGATTGTCTTGCAAAGCTTTGTTAACAGCATCATTAAAGTTAATAGGTTGATTGCTAGACAATTAGAACGCTCCGTTTAATCGTCTCGCCAAAGCTTTCAAAGCAGGGGAAGAACTACTGTTACCAGCTAAAGCCTGAATGTAACTCTTAGTATTGTCGTATGAAGTAACATCAGGGTCAGATAAACCAAGTGATGCTGTAGTAGGACCAGGACCAAGATCAGCGCCATGTGTAACAAAACGGTCAGGGTATTGGTCTGGTGCATTTAAAGGAACAATAGGTGTAGGCGCAACAGTTTGTTCTTGTTGACCTGCCGCAGCAATCTGTGACGCAGGAACAGGGTTAGGAGTAGGAGTACTCGCTTCCATAGGTGCGGAAGACTGAGTATTCATCATCTCCTGACCCTGCCCATACGGTAAACCAGAAATGTATTTAGCTGATTGTTTATGTGCGGGACCACCATCGGTTCGTTGGGATAAAGACCCTGGGCCGGAAACTGGTGCTGGACTTGTTGGGCGTTGATAGCCACCTTTACCTGCCATGTTTCTCACCTGCCTGTTTAGTTAGTCGAATGGTTGTTTTGCACATCCAGCATTAAGTCTGGAAAATTATTTAATTTTGTTTTTACGATCAAAAGCCTGAACAGCTTTTGCTTTGGCTTCAACTTTAGGTGCAGTAATTTTTGAACCTACAGCGCTGAAATCACCATGAACACTAGAATTATCTACTGCCTTGACGCGCATTTTTGGTTTCATCATGTCGCCCATGATTACTTGCCACCCTTGTTTGTTCCGCCAACACCCTTAGGTGCATAACCGAACTGTGTTTCTGACTTACCTGGTTTGCGAACCCCTGAAGGTACGCCTGACTTTTTGACTGGCTGAACATTAGCCTTGCCAGCAGAACCCTGCGTGGCTGGCTTGTTCTTAGAACCGAACGCCATCTCTTTCTCCTTTATCCTGCTGGTGTCATTCTTGCAACGGACGCTGCAAGAGTTGGATTTCCTCGCGAGTTTAGACCCGCAAGAAGTTGTTGAACGGCAGGACGGCCACCTGGACCCATACCTGCTTGGCCTGGAACCACTGTAGGTGCCATACCTGTACGTGGATTCAATTCGGCACCACCAGCACTAGGCATACCGGCTTCAGGGGAACCTGGAACAGGCTCGACCCCTACAGGTGCTGGTGGCGGTTCTGGTGCAAACGCGGCAATAACCACTTCCTCTAATGATTTACCTTTACGGCGACCATCAATAATGCTTGCAACCTTAGACAAAACCTCTGACGGATCCCCACCACTTTGAGCAAGCATAGGAATAGCTTGCGCATAACCAGCAACAGCCTGAATCAAAGCATCTTGCAGTTTCTCAATTTCAATCTTTTGTTCTTCCATAGTGACGTTAACTTCCCAAGGCATCTGCCTACGCAAAAAGTCACGACTAATAAGTTGATCGCCACGAGCTTGCAAACCAAACACAAGAGCCTGATTAGGGTTAAGGCCAGCCATAAGACCATAAGTCACATCAACGATGTGTTCCCCAGCAATATCTTTCTTAGGGGTGTAAGTAATTTCGTAAGGTGAACCTGCATCCACACCGCGAACAGTTTTAGTAACATCACCAAAAATGGTTTCATCAATTTGGAAACAAATGTCAATAACGTCACGGAACGTACCAGCCAACACAGACTGTGCAGTCTTAACTTGTGTATCAAAACCACCCATAAGGGCTTCAACACCACGACCAGTGACAATGGAACCAGACTGATTACCTAAACGACCTTCAGGATACCTAGCACCAGTACGTAACTCTTGATCCAAAGCAGCAGACTCTTGAAACAAACCCGGTGGAACATTAAGATCAACACGGCGAATCTTCTCAGGCTGTGCAGAACGGATAGTCGCATCAGGACCAATCTCCAACACGTTAACATCAGCAGGCAAAGCAAAAGGTGCCTGAACAGATTTCTGTGCGGCTTCAAGTGATAGTGTAGCGAAACGGCTACGAGCAACCTGAACCCACAAAACATCATCAAACTGGCCACGAAGATTCTCATCAGAATCGATACCAGGTCGAACAGCACAAACAACCATAATCTTACCAATAGGGTTCTTTGTTTTCGCTACAACATAATCTTTACGTTCAGGTAAAAAAAGAACCGTTTGGTCTTTATCATGGTAACGCACCAACTCTAGTTGGGCATTTTGCCCACCCTGATGGTAACGACCACGAATAACAGATTCATGTTCCGGAAACTCCATACACAAATCTTCAATAGTCTTCAAGTAACGCTTACTGTAAGACAATAAACGACCAAAACGGTCAAACTCTGGATACGAATTGTATGGATCATCAACCCGGATAATAGGGGTTCGAAGTTCATAATCAATCTCAACAACAAACGGAACCATACCGTAAGTGATATAACGGTCAGCACCAGTAAACATGTGCGTCTGCAAACGAGACTGGTCACGATAACCAGCAACAATCATAGTCCGCTTATCGGCACGTTTACGTGCAGCATCAGACACAACATTAGTAGCATTACAGTTAAACGCAGGAAGTGGTGCAATAACTTCAGCCACATCGCGGGCAGCAATATCAATAAAGTTAGCCACCATAGGCTTAGGATAATCATCAGGGAACAAACCAGGGAAAACTTTATTAATGTTACCCTTACGAACCTCACGCACATCAGACCAACGCTGATCGCGTTCCGCTGAACTACGGCGAAGATACTTCACACGAGTAGTAATCTCGTCCATAGTTCTAGCCATTAAAAGCTCCCTGCCATTTTCTGTCGCCTAGCAAATTCTTCCAAGTCAACGACTTGGCGTTTCTTCAAATCATTTGGTGTGGCAAACGGATTACGCACCCAGGTAGAACCAAATCGTCCACTCGTATTCACATAATCCCTAATCTGTGTCTCAACAAACCATAAAGCCATCGGGCCATCCTGCTTATTTTTAGTACCAGGCGACCACGTAACCAACTGCTCAATCAGCGACTTAACACCCTCATTATCTGTACGAGGAAGTTCAATCAGATTAGTGCCTTTGATTAATTTGTTTTGCTGATCAAGTTGACCAAACAAAGGACCCATAGAAGCCACACCATACTCAAGATCCATTTTGTTAGAACCCGTATAGTGGCTAATCAACCGGACACCACGCGAAGCGAGGAACTGGTTAATTTGTTCATCCTGAGTCAGAAACAACTGAAAAGCGTTCTTCTCAATAACCCAAGCCTGCGGATTATACTTAATAGTCCACGACTCAATCAGTTCACGAATACGTGAAGGTGTGGGTGCAGGCATACGAGACGCATCAAGTAAATACCGTTTTTTCGTCTGCCGATCAGCCGACACCACAACACCGAACGTGTCACCCGACATAGCAGGGTCCAAACCACAAACAGTGTAGAACCCGTCAATGTTATCAGGGTGACCAGCGGCACCCACTAAAAGTGGACCGCAAGACCTCATACCGTTAACAGAACCCCTAACAGATTCAGGGGAAAACACAGCTTCAGACTCAACATCTTGTTGCTGATAAACCATAGCCCACGTTTTAGGATCAACAACACTACGGCGTTGACGTAAACGGGTACCATCCCAACGCGGGAAGAAACCTTCATCATCGGGTTCCACAGGATCATTTGCCCAAGGGCGATCTGATTTAGGCCACAACGTTTGCCATTTATGAGGATCATCATCAAACTCAAGAACAGCCGGCATAGCCAAATAAGTCCAAGGAGAACCATTATCAGGATACCTATCGGGATTACGAATTTCTCGATAAAGATCAATAGGGTCAACGCGAGTCCCCACGATTAGGATTTTACCCGTAGGGCCTACGCGTGTAAGGACTTCTTGCTGTATCCAGCGGATTTGTTTTTCGTATTCGCCTGCGTTTGAGAGAGTAACAGTATCGTCTAGGATAATTAAATCGGCACGTGCGCCATAGATTTGTCCACCGATACCTAGGGCTTGGAGGGTGGGATCTTTTTCTCCTGAGTCGCGCTCAAGGTAAATTGAGTCGCTTGTCCATTTGTCGGCAGTAGCTTTGAAGCCGTCTGCTGGCGCGTAGCGCCGCTGCAACTCCATGTAGCTTGGTGAAGTTAATCGTTGTTTTACAGCGTACAGGAACTCTTTAGCCATTTCGCGGGTTTTGGAAACCACTTTGATACGGATGTTAGGATCGGTACAAATCCGGTAAGTTATGTAGTCAATGCTGACTGTCATACTTTTAGCATGTTCTGGAGGCATGTTCACCAAAACGTACTGCGGCAAACCCTTTTCATACGTCATAGAATCATGGACCCAAGAAGGGTCCCTGTTCTCAATAAGATCAATAACGTTCATCTGATGTTCAAACGTAGCCGAGTTCAAATACTGGGTACGGAAATCCTTGAACGAGATACTTTTATCCTCATCCGATACATGACCCTTGCGGGCCTGAATTGCGCGAAGCAACTTTACCTTACGAGAAAAATCAGGATCCGAGTTAATGTAATAATAGTACGTCTTCTCAGACTTGTTTACACCGGCGCAAGCATCCGCGACACTAAACCCGTCCTCCAACAGTTCCAGCAAACGCACCTTCGCATCATCAGCTGACATAGTACCAACAGTACGATGCTGCGAATTTCTTTTCGGTGAAGTAGCCATAACATCCCTTCGGCTTCGACCATAGGAGAAAGCCGACATTAGTAGTAGCCTTAGGTTAAGACCTTGGTAACAAAACTAGACTTAATTAGTAGTACACAATAACCGACTGCATTAAAGGTTATTGTTACTGTTCGCTGCACTTAACGTTTCGCGAACCGAAGTGTAAACGCAGGTTCGGGGTTTCAAATAATTAAAACCCCTCACTATATACTAAGGGCGAATAAAACAACTCTATCCCGCAATGTTACCAAAATGTTATAAACAAATTATAGATCCCCCTACAAATAAACAAAAATACCCCCAACAAAAAACACTTTAGAAAAATTCTTTCAAGGGATAGTACTATAGTACCCCGCGCGTAGTTAAAAACCCCCAGGTCGTTGGTCAGGCTGTCGCGTGTTGTTTGTGTTGGTTATTGTCTGCCACTAACTAGACGGTATTGGCTAGCCACTAGCCACCAGATAGGCACAATGCTAGGTGAGTGTCTGCTTGTTATAGATACGACAATTCGTAGGTGTCTATCTAGTCGCGGTTAGGTGCCGAGTGTGTTGGTGGTTGTTGTTGTGTTTGGCGTGTCTTATTGTGGGTGAATTCTTGTGATCTGTTTACCGGAATTTACTTGTGGTTGTTGGTTGAATTCTAGAGCTTGACCGGTGCCGCAAAATTTTTTTATTTTTTTAGTGTTTATTGTGGACAGTTCGTGTCTAATCGCGTATGGTTTAGGTATTGGCTAGCTATTAGGGGTTAGTCGCTTATAGATAGGTAAATAAAATGACTAAGAATACTGAAGAAAAATTCAGCCGCGTTTGCCTAGCGCTTGAATTCTATTTAGTGCTACTTAGTGCCTAATTGTGGGCGCGTGTCCGTTGTCGTGTTGATTCTTGACACGATAGCGGGCGCGGGTTTACCATTAACCCAATACTCCGACACGGGGACGCCGTGCCGGATCTTTATCAGATAGGAATGATTAAGAATGACAACAGAAACACATGACGCGCCTACGGCGCAACAATTGCCCGACACGGCTACGGCGCGCATTAACCAGGTTATCGAGATTACGGCGCGAAATTGGTTTGATAAGTCTGGCGGGAATACTTACTATGCGGCATATGTAAACGTTTGGAATAGTGCGGAATATCAAGGTTGTGAGCGGTTTATTTTACCCTTTAGTATTGGCAGCGAGAGTCAAGGTAAATATGACGGTTTGCGACAGTTGTTCAAGTTGGGCCTAATACCTAGTGAGCGTGAGCATGAGCTACGCGCGGCCGGTATTTTAGTGTTATTTAATGCTAGTGATCGGCCTAAGCGGGATCTGCCTACGGTTTCATCGTGTGAGCGTGCGGGCATGCCACGCGTGGCGCCTAATGTGCCGGTATTCATTGCTAATTAGTTAGCGATAGTCAGATATCGGCGCTTGCTGTCGGTATCTGGCTACCGTTACCTAATCGGGGTTGCGGGTTAGATAGATAGGATCTAAGAATATGGAAGAATTAACAATTAACGCGGGCGTACTGCATGAACTTTTAACGGGCGCGTGTGTAGCTGTAGCGGGCGCTAAAGATACGCGGGCGGCGCTTACGGCGGTACAATTAACGGCTAAGCGCGACACGGTACGCGCAACGGGTACTAATGGGTTTAAGTTAGCTTATGGCGAATACAAGTTAGCCGATATGCGCGAGTACAGTTTCGGGGTATTGTTACCCGCGACAGAATTAAAAAATGTGCTAACACTATTGAAGACACATAAGCGCGACAATATAACCGTGTCCGAGAATGGCATATTTGTAGTTGCCGGAAACGTAATTGCGGCTACGCCGTTATTGTCGAATTATCCCAACATTGACGATATTATTCCGACAGAATGGGCGCTACCTACGGGCGCGGGCGTACCGGCGCTTAGTTTTGATCCCGTAGTGCTGTCCGATATGGCTAAAATTCCGAACACGTCCAAGCGGGTTAGCGTTTATTTTAATTATGAAAAATTTGCTAATCTGGCGATGTGGAATAACGATTCCGGCGTATCCTGGCGTTATGTGTTTATGCGCTTAAAGTCTGCCTAGTGTCGGTTAGTTAGGCACTAGCACCTAATTGTTAGTGCCTAGCTATCTGGCAGATAGTCAGAATCACGCCTACGGCGTGGCAATAGATAGGGATAGATAAACATGGGGCAGATATTAGATAGTGACTATTCGGGCGGGGATCTCGCCGAATACGTCACGGCAGCGAATGGCGAGATAGTAGCGCCGGATCACGCCGGCAGACTACGCGACACATTAGGCCGTTACGGGTATCGGGGGCATTTCACGGGCGCTTATATATGCTACACGTGCGGGCATATGTGCGAATGTGGTGATTACTAATGAGAGATCCACAATTCACTACTAAGCGCGGCACACTAACGGCATATGCGCTTATGTGCGGTTATATACAGCGTCAAGAAATTGGCGCTAATAGCGTGACACTAGGCGGGCAAGGTGCGGGGAATTATTACCCATATTATGTAACAATGGCTAGTAATGCCGGCATAGTCTCGCATGAGTGCTATCTAACTTTACTAGACGCTAGGCGCGCTTATGCGCTAGCTTGTCGAGAATTGGCTATCGTAACCGCCTAATCTGTCGCCGGATAGTCTGGCATTAACTCATCTATTTGGGGTTAGTGTCAGGCTACCTAGCCGGCAGCTAGGGCAACACATTGAAAGAATCAAGCATTATGGCCAATAACGACACGCCTACGCCACGACACGGCTACGACGTGACCAGTGAAGCGACAGACCTACGCCGCGAGCCGGCGGGTGAGGGTATGGGTATTAACACGACACGCCTACGCCGTGAGCCAGCTTTGGCTTATTGTTATGTGGCCGAGTGGTGCCAGTAGCGTTGGGATTGCTTGGATTGCGGTATGACCGGCTTACGATCCGATAGTCGCTATAACATGCGCGACACGGTTAGGGTTGCGTTGCGGCATAATTGTCGGTAGCGTGTGGTAAGGTTTCATTGTGCCACTGGGCCATAATGATTACACAATGAAAGATAGGAACAGATAATGGATAGCAACACAATGTATTGGAGTGAGTTACTAGAACTCACACATGAGACACAGGTAGCACGATTCAACTGGTGCTTGTGCGAAGACAATGAGGGCAACGAGAACCCTTACACCGATTGCCCAAAGGTTGGTGCATAATGCTTAAAGATGCAGTGTTTTGTGTCTATTGCGCTTGGTCAGGGTTAGTAGACAGAGGGGCAGACACTTGCCCTATGTGTAACCGTCAACATTTAGCTGACTTGAAGCAAGATGTGGAAGTGAGCGCGTAATGGCTAAATGGCAAGCGAGTAAGTCGGATATGTCGCCACGTAAGGGCTACATTCCAGAGATCAAAAAACCGATAATCTGCTACTGCCCTAATGGGGTATGGTGCGATGTCGAAGAGCACGATGATGAAAGTCACGATAATTGTAATTTATCTGACTGTAAAGAATGTGACGGTAAATAATGAGTAAACCAAGAATAGGTACCGCTGTAACCGTAGGGCTAGAAGCCGGTATTGTGGAACACATTACCGTCAATAACGGTAACACACTTTACATAGTCCAAACCGATACTAGGCGTGTAGCCGTCACGGAAGCTGGGCTAGAGCGCTCTAACGCGCTACTCAGTAATAAAGAATTAAACAAGATAGATAGGGCAGCTGACTCGCGTAAACCGCTAGCGCATGCCCTATTGTTGGCTATTAAACCTGATAGGGATCCTATTTGGTATGACGCAGCATGTAATGGCGATTCTGATCCCGAAGCGTGGTGGCTAGATTTCAACATCGAAAACATTGACATTCCCCGCTTGGGGCGCGCTCTCACTATGTGTGGTACATGCCCTGTAAAGGAACAGTGCTTACAAGTAGGCCTATCGGATAGCGAAATAAATACCGGTATTTGGGGTGGCATGCTACCTGGCGAACGGATCATCGCTCGTTATGGCGCACCTAGACGTACTCGTGGCCAGCGCGACAAAATGGCAACAGCTGTCAAGGTTCGGCAACGTGTCGAACTTTGGTTACATCAACAATTACGGAAGGAATTTACGACATGGTCAAACAAGTAGAGTTATGGAAAGCCCGTAGACGGGGCAAGAAGCAGGCTAGGAGCGATTTTGAGCGCGATCTGGCACATCACTTACACCTTAGTGTGGGCGTGGCTACGCCGCGCTCTGATCGCTCTATGGCAGCATACATTAAAAAAGGTTTGGGCTACATGGCGTTTGTGCCATCTGAACCGGTCACGTGGGCAGAATACGCTGGTGAACGCCAATGAGTATTGAAATAACTCCTGCTATGCTTGAGGTAACACGGCGTTACCTTAAAGCTGGCGAATTTACCAACATTGTAGAGGATAAAAAAGTGAAAACTTTACAACAAATTGTTGAAAGACGATTAAAAGACGCACGAAACAATGCCAAAGAGTTTGATAAGCGGGATATGGTTGACATTTGCAAAATCTGGTGGTCAATCGCTGGTATGTTACAAGCAATTCTAGATGAAGCAAAGGAAAATGGTAATGACACAGAAAATAACAATAACTAAACAAGAACAAGAAGCATTGAAAGAGATCGAGGCGTACTGGCGGGAAACTATTGCTAGTCAGATCTTTGAAGCTAGTGAAAAATTGAAGTTGGATACGCCGCAGGAAGTGTATGAAGCTTGTGAAAACATCGCTAAGGGTACTTATGATTACGGAAATTAGTGTGTTAGCAGGGCTAGCAGTGGTTCTCACTGCCGTGTTGTGGGTGAACCGTAATGACCGGTAATCTGGAAGCAACACTCGATTACGCTCTATACGACAGTTTGTGGGCGGAATACCGTACCCGCTGCTCGTGTTGTAAACGCGAAATTGTGGCAAGTAGCTGGGAAATGTTGAAAGTTAAAGTCCAATACCACTTGGTCAGCATGGATTGCACATCTAGTGTTACAGATTAGACCCACAGAGATTAAAGCAGTAACGGATTTGCTTATGCAGGAGCATGATGATGTTGAAGCGCTGGCTAAACTGGTGATTGAAACGATTGACGGGCTACGCGCAAAGCGCGACATGTTTGCCATAGTGCATTTGCAACCGTCACTAAAGCTGGTCAAGGTAGTTGGTCTGTACGCGACACAGTTGCAGGCCGAAAAGGATTACCCTAAACGGATCCATCGGTACGATGAAAAAGATCATGCCTACATCGGTAAGTTTACTGATAGTAGTGTGCTAGAGTTAGAGTAGCGATCCTATCCGCTGCCCCTAACGAAATAACCCCTGCCGATCCTATCCGGTGGGGGTTATTTCTTTTACTACACGGCTACGCCGTGACATAACAAAACCCTACCGCCAGTAAATCAACGGTAGGGTTATTGCTATTCTTTGCCAGCTTCCCCTCTGGACAAAAAAATTATTCAGTTATAGTTTTACTTTAACACACTATTCTGTCATAGCTTGCGCTTGGGCGTTGCTAATTGTTTTACGGTAGTTGCCACCCGTGTACGGGCTATCGCCACCTAAGAATTTGACCATACGGTTTAACGCTCCTGTGACGCGCCTGTGTACGGTACTGTCAGAGAGTTCCACAGTTTCAGAGATCCGTTTATAGGTGAGTTGTTCCTGGTATTTCATTTCAATCATTAGCCGATCCAAAGGATCTAACTGGTCTAACGCTCTGCGTACATCAGCTATGCTGGCCGCTACATTGTTACCTGTTGCGGGGTCACTACCACCACCTGATACTCGTACTTTCATGCCGGTTTGTTGTGCTTCTATTTCGTCTAGGTTTGTTATGAGTTCTTCTAACACTCCACGACTGTAAAAGTATTCGTCATGGATTTCGTATCCTGTTTTGCGAGCTTTGGCGGCTCGACAGATTTTGTCTGCTTCCCGCTGGAGCGATTTTGCTAACTGTCGGATACCTGATTTGCGATCCCAAACTTCTTGGTCTGGGTCTAGCCATTCGGCTATTTTTGGTTCATGTTTTAGTGACCATAGGAGAAGTTCTTGTTTCAGGTCTTGTGCTTCAAAATAAACTGCGTATCGGGGGTGTATTTGTTTCGCTACACTGGCAGCGATCTCGGTTACTTCTTCAAGTAGTTCACTATTCAATTTTGTTTATCCTTTATTCGGTTTCTGGTTCATCGTCAAAGTCCACAAAGCAACCGCAACCGCCGAGGTCAAAGTCGTCAATGAGTGAAGGTTCTGATGTTACTTGTTTTCTTAATTCTTGTAATGTGATGTATTTTGTTTCCCCGTCTCGCTGTTGCTTCAAGATAGAAACATCTCTACCGAGATAATCCCGCATCTTTTGTTCTTGGTTTTCCCACTCTGCGTAGCGTTCTGGCATAAGGTATAAAAGTTTCTTAAACTGTCCTTGGCCAGCACGAACGCAACCACCACCACAGTTGTTATGGGCAAAGCCCATACCGTACAGCCTGGGAACTTCAAGACGTTCATCTTTAGCCCAAGCAATTAGTTGTGGTTTAGCCAAATAGGGTTTATCGGTTAATGGTGCTTCTGCTTTGTATGGTAAATAGTTTTTAACAATAGATGGCAAACGGTGCGTTTCTGTCCAGTCAATACCAACATAGACAATAGTATCTTCGGGATCGCAGTTATCCTCTAGCCATTTACGAGCTGGTTTTTGTTTCAATTCGTGTGAACAATTTGCTAAACGGGAGTTACCTAAATAACGTTTATCCTTAAACACTTCCCAAATGTCTTTACCAGCGTTGAGGTAAATGTATTGTCCACCAATGTTGGCTACGGCATCGTCAATGAACCGATAAGTATCTTCATCTTCGCCCACATGAACTGAAGGGTTATGTCCTTTAACGTCAGAGAATACTAGATACAGATCTTCTGTACCGTATTTTTCCGCAACTCGTTTAGCGCAGGCCCAAGAGCCTATGCCGCCAGAGAACATAACTACATGTTTCATTTATATTTCTTCATCATCTTCAATGAACACATCATTGAAACTGCGACTAGGTTTATCTTCAAAGAAGTCCTGCCACAATACCCGCTGGTGTGCTTTTTCCAATAAGTCTTTGCGGATCAGATTGTATGACTGTTTGTCGCAAAATTTGTAAACTTTCCAAGCAACAGTACCTACAAGGTCATAAACTTTTAACATTACTTCCCCCAAGTCTTTCCAGAAACAGTAAAAGTACCGTCACGATGAATAGGAATAATCTGTGGTGTAACAGACTTACCGTCTACCCACAAAATACCAAAACCTTGTTGCCAGTTGTTGATACCAGCTTTAAGATACCCTGCCTGCTTCGCGTCCATAAGGTTGCCAACTTCCATACCCCACAAGGTACGGGTAGGAATACCGGCGACTGCTTCAGTGTGGTGCGATAAACCCATACGGTGTGTATGCCCACAGACAACAGATACACCAGTGCGCTTCGCTAGGTTTAGTGCTGTGGTGCCAGAGTTTTGGCTAATGTTACCTTCATCGCCGTGAAATAAACGCCAACCAGGGGCAAGTTCATACGGTTTCTTGTGGTAAGTGATACCGAGGTCTGGGAACCGTAGGAAGTTCTCTAACCCTAGTTCGGGTAGTCCGAGTAGCCCTGGCGCTCGCATCATTACAGTGTTGTATAGTCGATCTGTGTGGTTACTGCGAATAACATGCTCTACTCGCAGGGACTCAAGCACCGCTACTGTTTCGTCACGGTTCTTGGAAATAGATCGTTCGTATTCTAGCGGGGTACCTTGCGCCCAACGACTAATGGTCTGGAAATCCATCTCGTCACCAACAGAAACTACTTTGCTGGGCTTGAAAGCTTTAATGAACGCAGCAACATTCGCTACTGCTCGTTTGTCGTGGTACGGAACTTGCAGGTCTGAGATTGCTACGATTGCTTCCACTTGTTACTCCTTGGGCCAATTGCCGTCAAGCACCATAAGTGCTATCAGGGCATAGTTTGCTAGGTCTACATAAGAATCCCGCAAGGACTCGTTCTGGGGGTCTACATCGTTACTTGTTAAGTGCATGATACGACTAATTTTGTCGTGAATACGGACAATA
>Ga0136641_1000114_pt1 | contig 33220 bp, 34 predicted proteins | sample EliLak1302023Y_FD_115312 | JGI IMG/M metagenome (GOLD analysis project Ga0136641, IMG submission 115312) | Freshwater microbial communities from Elizabeth Lake, Yosemite National Park, California, USA - 13020-23Y | ecosystem: Environmental > Aquatic > Freshwater > Lake ...
ATATTAACTTAAAATTAAGGAAGCTCAAAGAGCTTCCTTAATTTTAAGATTAATCGGTTAATCTGTCGTATGACATAAAAATTAAGGAAGTTGTGACTTCCTTAATTTTTAGTCACGACGGTAGCCGAGGCACTCACTTGACATGCTGACCCCGCTCATAAAACAACACATACGTCGTCTCCCCAACAATCGGCACTGGAATCGCGGTCGGTGTATCATCATCATAGATATACCACGTATTCGTAATCTTGTCCTTGCACTGAGCCGTGTAGTGGCCACCGCCCGACCCGCCATGGTGGTCCACAATAGAGCGCAGTGTATAGTTGGTCACAGCATCCTTCTCGGGAGATTCCTCCGAGAAGAGTGCCCGTGTGTTAAATGGCTCGACCGCCGGCACCTTCACCTTCGTGTGAATCTTGCGGCCGTCATAGGTGAATCGCTTCAGACAGACAATGAGTGTCTGTGGAAGCCGCCAAATCGCAGTGTCGCGGTGTGCAGTTGTCCGCACAGGAGAGCACTTGTCGCAGGAATACCCTTCGATATCCTCTCCCTTCAGCTCCTCCTTCAGCATCGCCGTGAGATCAACCGGATTCGCATCATTCTCAGCGTTGCGCGTGGGAACGGCCGCCTTCAAGGTATTGAAGGTCTCCCAGCGATGGCTCACGTGGCCGCATGTGAGGCAGCGGGTGCGCATGTGAAGAAGACCATAGAGGAGGTCTACCAGAGGGCTGTATGCATTCGAGAACTCCTTCTTCCAGACCTCCAGTGCCTCCACAATCCTCTTCTCTGAATCAGTCACGGGCGGACTCTTCATAATCTGCATATCCACCTCAATGGACACACTATCGTGGAGTGTCTCCAACATGAACATCAAGAACTCGTGCGCATCGTGTGGTGCCGTCGTTGCGAAATGCTGATAGACGGAGCCTCGCACACAGTCTCGCATAGCAGCCCAGAAGCCGGCGGGGCGCAAAACGCCAGGTGCTGAGCCGGCCTCTTGTTGCTGGAGAACATCCGCGAATGATTTGGAGACTGCTTGCTGAAGCTGGCGTTTCCCGGTGGCGTCCTTCCGTGTCAGTGTATCGTAGCGGCCATCTGTGAAGATCCACGGAATTCGCTCAATGTGGCGCAGGGCCTGGAGTGTCGCATTTGCATAACATGTAAGACCGAGATTCCTGAGACCTACGACACCCTTCTTATTTAACGCTGGCGGTGACAGTGACATTTGGATGGGGTGTGCGGAAAACTTGAACCCTCAATTTTAGGAGTGATAGTAAGAAAAGATGGCCGCTCCCTCGTTTGCAGCCTATGAGTCACTCTATGGCGTAGGGGTTCTAGATGATATTCACAACTACTTTCCAGCGCTTCTCTACGAGCCAACAACCTTCCAAACAGTGCCTGAGGTTCTTGCTTATGTTCAGCTACAGACACGGCGGCGCTTTGACCTCTTCTCTCTGGGGCGGGCGGCCTATATTAGAAATCAGCCGCGAGTTGCGGCGCCTCTCTACAGGCCTGCCCGATATGTCTACGAAGAAAATGTCCCTGTGAATACAGCAGCTATCTTAAATCTCTTCACCACAATGCTCAATTCGCCAACGCTGAATCCTGGCTTCATGAATGCGGTCATTGTTCGGCCCAGCGCAGAGACAATTCGTGCCAATACGACGCTGTCTACTACCAGTGATGCTGACACGAATGCGGTGTGTGCAATCTGTCAGGATGGATATGAGGTGGGTGTTGAGAGGCGTTCACTGAACGCTTGTCATCACGCATTTCACAAGTCATGTATTGATGTATGGTTTCAAGAAAATGTGAAATGTCCCGTGTGCCGTCATGATATTCGTATTCTTGCTACTGCTACTGCTACTGCTACTGCAGAAGCATCACGTGAGGGTGATTCCAGCTAGGTCCTCAGGTAGAGTGGTAACCTGTGTGGAATAGTAGCTCTCAATATCCTTCATTAACTTCATCTCGTCGGCCAGAAGCAGATTGATAGACACGCCCTTGCGGCCAAAGCGGCCAGAGCGGCCAATGCGATGGATATAGTTCTCGCGCTGCACCGGCAGCTCATAGTTGATTACAAGACTTACCTGCTGCACATCAATGCCGCGGGCAAGTAGATCCGTGCTGATGAGAACGCGGATGCCGCCCTTGCGGAACTCTGTCATGCGGCGGCGCCGCTCCTCAACCTCCATCTCTCCGTGAATGAACGAGAGCGGGAAACCCTGTCCAGACATTTTTTCTGCCAGCCACTCCACCTTCTGGCGCTTGTTGCAGTAGATAATTGCCTGATTGATATTGAGCTGCTGGTAGAGGTCGCAGAGAACCTCATACTTCCAATCCTCGCGCGGCAGCTCAACATAATACTGCTTGATACCCTCCAGCGTAACCTCCTCAGGCGGGATGAGAATCTTTACAGGATTGGTGAGAAGCTTCTCCGCAAACTCCACGACCTCAGGAGGCATCGTCGCACTGAAGAGCGCAACACGTGTCTCCTTCGGAAAGCCAAGACCCAGGATGCACATCACCTGCTCGCGGAACCGGTCCTCCAGCATCTGGTCCGCCTCATCCATGATAAGATACTTGATGTGCTGGCGCTGAATGGCGCCGCGGTGCATGAGGTCATAGACGCGGCCAGGAGTTCCAACAATATACTGCGCACCCCGCTCCAGTGCACGGAGGTCTGCGCTAATAGGCGTGCCGCCCGTGGCAGAGTAGACAGAGAGTGGAAGCTTGGAACCAATGTGGGTGGCCACATACTCAATCTGCTGAGCGAGCTCGCGGGTGGGCACAAGCACGAGAATCTGCGGCTTCTTAATCGCCGGATCTACGTGGCACATCGCCCCGATACTAAAAGCACCTGTCTTACCAGTGCCCGACTGGGCCTGCGCCAGAACGTCATTCCCATTCTTAATAGGAACAATGGCCTTCTGTTGAATGGGAGAGGGCTTCTCAAAACCATGCGCATAAATACCGCGGAGGAGAGGCTCGGGCAGAGCCATCTCATCAAAAGACTCGTAGGAAACAACGGGGGGTACACTCATTCTTATACTTCCTACGCGCCATCTTCTTAAGTCAAATTTGCACCCTGCCCCTCCTCCGCCCTAAAATTGGAAAACATTTCTCTTCGGACCTTTAGTAGAAAGACTATGGCAGACGCAGCAGCTACTGAAGATGTCTATGAAGAGGGTGATATTGATGTGGCAGAGGATTTTGCAGCCATTGAGGAAGAGGGTATAGAGAAGGATGACCGCGCCGTCATCCCTGAGCCGCTTGAGGTCCTCTACAAGTTCCACCCCGAATCCATTCTTGACTATGCGGATACTGTGGCGGCCAAGATTCCTCTCCGCGTTGCGCTCGGCGACTCGGACACGGTCGTGGACCCTTACCATCGCTCCCAGCCGTTCCTGACGATTTTCGAGAAGACCAAGATTCTTGGATTTCGCGCAAATCAGCTTTCACAGGGGGCGCGCCCTTATGTGGATGTTCCTGAGTATGTGACGAAGGCGATTGAGATTGCGCATTTGGAGCTGGAGCAGCGCCGTCTTCCGTTCATCCTGAAGCGACCCATGCCTGATGGCAGCTTCGAGTATTGGCGCCTCTCGGATCTGATGGTTCTCTAGAATATCCGCACCCTCTCCTCGGGTGGCACATACAGGTCATCACCCGTCACAACACCGAATAACTCATACCATTCTTCAAACTGGTTCACAATGAAATTCACGCGCAGCTCAGCCGGTGCATGGACGTCCAAGAAGAGGCTCTGAATGGCCTTTTTTGACCGCTCCTTCACGCGCCAAGAGACCGCATACGCCATGAAAAAATCCCGCATCTGTCGCTTTTTCTCCTCTTCAGATGCGTCGCCAAGCTCCTGATGAAGAGCATCCAGTGCAATCGCCAGTCCTCCCAAATCGGCAATATTCTCCGAAAGTGTCAAAAATCCGTCAACGGGGTGGCCAAGAATCTTGCCACTATTAAACAGTTTTACAAGCGCGTCCGTCCGTTTTTCATAATCCGCAGTATCCTTCTTCGTCCACCAGCTCTTCTTTTCACCCTTCTCATTGTATTCCTTCCCATCCATGTCAAATGCATGGGTAATTTCGTGGCCAATCACAGCCCCCAGCCCTCCATAATTCCAGCCAATGCGCTCCTTGGACCGCTTATAGAACGGCCACTGGATTGAGCCCGCAGGAAGAACAAACTGGTTTCGCTCATTGAAATAATAGGCATTGACTGTGTAAGGCGCTTCATCCCAATTCTTTGGGTTGGCCGCTGAGCCCATGCGAGAAATCATAGTGACCGTGTTCATTTCAGAAAGAAGAAACATATTCAGGAGGAAATTGTCGGTGATAAGATCTGGAATCTTGATTGCAGGGAACTCGTCTGGATTTGAAATGCTGAAGGTCATTGCTCTGAGTTTGCGAATTGCGAGTTTCTTAGTCTCCTCCTCCAGCCACTCCACCTTTGCGAGACGGGTCAGCGCGTGTTTTTGTATAGTCTCAGCAAAGACCGTGGCATCCTTCTTTGTTTCTAACTCCACATAGTCTTCAACATACAGATAGGAGAGCGGAATACGAAGAAGCGTGCGCACAAGATTCAGCGTCAGCTGGTCTTGCGGCAGCTTCTCCACCTGGCCACGCAGCCGTTTACCGAAAAACTGGAAGTGGAGGTCGTCATAGGGTGGCGGCAAGACCGGCAGAGCGTAGAGAATTGTGTGAAGTGTGAACAAATTGCTCCAGCTGTCCAATGTCCACGTCTTCAAACACTTTTCTATCTGTTTTATAAGCCGCGTATTGTAAATGCGCACGGTCTTTGATTTCCAGTTGGCAACACCATAGGATGTGAACAAGCTGTCCCATGCAATTCCAGGGAAGGCCTTGTCCAGCTGGTTGCCTTCTATATCCTCGAACACATCGTCCTTGTATCGTTTGATAATGCCCGAAAGCGACGCCTCCGTCTGGACGGCCGTGCGCAGGTCGTCAATAAACAGGCGCTTCCCCAGATCTTCGCACAGCTTCACATAAGCGAGAAGAGTCTGTGTTTTTCCAGGGGCTGTGCCACTATAATAAGTATCGTCGGGAAGGCCGAGCGACCCACACCCCACCATGAGTGTATATTCACTCGGGTTTCGCCGCTGGAAGATAGTGACATTCATAAATGTTGAAATGCCTTGCCGATTCATGCTGCCAATCCGCTCCATAACATCCTCTGGGCCGCGGATACAGATCATGGACCGTATAGTCTTTCGCAGAAATGCCACGCTGTTTTCTTGCTTCTCTCGCCGCATAGACGAGAGCATGAAACGCCCAATTACGTCCATCATTTTCTCCCGCTTTGTTGTCGGTGACGCACCTTTCTGGGCTACCGTGTAACATTTTGCTAGGAGAGTCTCCAGTTGCTGCTCAATCAGACGCTCCACCTCTTCACTCACGCCAAAGGATGTGCGAAAAGGCGGAATAGACGCATGCTGTAACCAGTGACCGTTCACATGTTTGTAGAAATTCTTTCCGGGTTTGATAGAGACTACAGGTCCAGGCAGGCTAGTATTAGATGGCTTCAACCGTCTGGTTACATTTTTCTTTTTGTTTTTCATAGAGACTCTCTTTCCTACTTGATGGTTTTACTTTTGTAATATCGGAATAGGCTCTTCTACCTATCTGCTGCTTTTTCACGAGAAATAACAAAAGTCGTTTCTCGTGAAGAGGTGATATAGTTTTTTCCATTAACCCCCTCCCTCTTATGTTTTATTTAGAATTGTTTTCTGACTTGCCTCTAGAATCTCAGTTACAAGAGGATTCACGCTCTTATTTGTTTCCCAACTGCAAATCTCATACATACATCTATCAATAAAGATATATGTGAAGTGATCACCGTTAGTCTCGAGGAGGGTGTATCCGCAGTTCTGTAAGTGACCAGCTGTAAGTGTGGTAAACAGATGGGTATCTGGCATCTGCGACCACTTCACCATAATTAGACCCGGGCGGTAGCCAGTATCTAGAACGGCCGCAAGGACACTGCGTTCCCACCCCTCCGCCAGTGAAATCTTCAGGATGTCTATACGTTTCTCGCCGTCCATTTTCATCGTGTCTGTGCACTGTTTTACACAGTTGTCAACAGAAACAGTGGAAAATGCCTCCGTCTTTGAATTATAAAAGCCGGGAATTCCTACGTAGGACCGGACGTTCTTGGGAAGAACCCACTTCGTATCCACGCTCTCTGTGAACGAGCTGGCCTCGGTCCCTCGTTTTCTATCCTTCAGTATCTTTCTCACTTCATCCCACTTGGCACCGTCAGATTCGTTGAAGTTCCACATGTGGACAGGGCATCCCAGGGTCTCTGCAATATCTAAATCAGCAACAGCGCTCGGTGAAGAGCCTACGCTAATAAAAACAGTTTTCACACCCTTCTCACTATAGAAATCCCAGAGGTTTTCAAGCACCGGCCATTTATCTTCGCCGAAACCCACTAGTTTTGTCTTAATAGTTTGATCCTGCATATACTTATTCGCAAGTATTACTGTCTCCAGTGTTTTCCGCAATTCATACACTGAATGAAGATAGTCATCGGCTCATCCGCCGACCTCGTCTGCATTTCATAGTATGTGCACTCGCGCTTGTGGCAGCGCATACAGAGGAACTGGTCGGTCGCCATGGCCTTGTTGCCCTCCAGCTCCCTCTTTTCGCGCTGCTGCCGGCGATGGATGAAGTCCCTCCAGCGCTCATTACACAGCGCGTAGGTGTTGATGGAACAGACGGCCTCAATTGAATACTTTCCGCTCCGCAGATCGTCAAGCAGCTTTGTATTCTGAACATAGCTTGATGGCACAAGATTTCCAAGAATGTGCCGCATCTTTGTCAGATAGATATGCTTGAAGAGCGAGTTGTTCCAGTGGCATGTGACATGGCGGCCAAGAGCCTCCGTAATGGATGCGTTGTAGATAGAGCGCTCTAACTCCTTTACATCGAGGTCGGTTATACCAGCCTCTCGCAGAACAAGCTCAATCTGCTGGATGGCAAGCTCGCGCTTCGGGAAGAGATGGGCATTCGTTACAGACTCCTTATGAAGGTGCTCGTCCTTTGGAATATGAAGAATTTGGGATGTACCGCTCTGAAGGGCGGCGGCAGCACGCTTCTTCTTACTGATCTTGGCAGGACGGATAGGTAAATCCTCTACCTCAACATCGGCGGGGCCTACTTCTGCCTCTGCCTCTGCTTCTGCTTCTACCTCTGCTTCCGCATCTTCCTCCTCATCATCCTCTGCCTCCTCATCATCGTCCACCTCTTCCACAATAATCTTCTCTTTGACACCGGCCTCTACTTCAACCTCATCGACCTCCTCTGCATCTTCCTCCTCTTCCTCGTCCTCCGAATCAATATCCTCAAAGCCGCCAAACATCTTTGTATAGAAGGCCTCATAGTCCTCAGTCTTGAATGGCACCGGCTTCGTATAGGTTGTCGGATATGTGGAGGCTATCAGAACAATGTCGCCGAAACAGAGGGTGTTATCAAAGGGCGGGGGGAGCTCATGCTTATTCTCCGTTCCAGCTTTGCCAGTTGTATGTCCAAGAAGAGTAAGAGTATATGTCTTGTAGCGATACGTTCCCAGAATCTCTGGCACTTCCTTCTTCTTAAGATAAGTCTTCACCGAGTCCAAGCTGATAATTCCATCTTGGGCAGGAAGCTTTCCTTGCTTTACCTCAGCCTTTTGCGTAAGAACAATACATGCTGTGGTCTTACTCATTTTCTTGAATACGTTCCTCGCGCTTAAATGACTCGTCAAGTTTATATGGTAGGTATGAGTCTTATCTGGAGACCTTCTAAAGAATCTACTATGATAGGAAAAGAGCTAGCAATTTATAATTTTGGATCGCACACTGGCTTTCTTGTAGATAATGACTGGCGCTGCTATCATATTCTTGAGAGACGGTCTCGGGAAGATGGTAGTATAGAAGAGGTTGTAGAGATGTGTGAAGATGATTATGTGCCGCCGCGGCTACTTACTGTAGAGACGTATCTACTTACTGCTTATTCTCCACAGGGGCTGTCTCTGGAGGGTTGGTCACTACAGTGGCCTCTACTAAAGGTACAGCGCCCGATAAGTCAACCACGACTGAAGCAGGTGCAACAGGTACAGCAGGTGCAACAGGTGCAACAGCCTCGGCCGCAGCCTCCACCTTATCAACAACAGCAGCAACGGCATCGGTCACAGATGCAAGGGCGGGGACCGCGGCCTTCACCTGTGCAAGGGCCGCCTCCGCACCCTCCGCCATCTCATCTATCTTCTTCGGCGCATCCTCAATCATCTTCACAACAGTGGCCTGTTTCTCGGAAACAAGGCCAGCCGCGGCGGCAGTTGAGACAGCCGAAGTTGCTAGACATGAAAACCAGCTGAACCATGTGGCAGGCTTTATCTGAGACACGAGAGACGTGAGGCTGAGCTTTCCGCTGAAGATTTCGTGAACCGTCTCGAGAACCGCGGGGAGACCCGACTCGGCGACGAGCGAAAGGTGTGCGTAGCGATCATTGACCGCCGCCTTCTGGTCGGCCGAGCATTCGGCGAGTTCCTTCTCCTTCAGCTCGGTGAGCGCAATCACCATGGCCTTCATAAGAAGAGCAATTTTCTTATCATGCGCGAGGCCGGTGAGGGCCTTTGAGTCAAGACATAGTTTTACGCCGGCCTTTATTAAAGAACCGGCATTAAGAGGCTTTGTAGCGGAAAGCACAGTTTTCACGTCAACGACGAGGGCAGCTAGAGGGTCCATCTACTCTGTATCTAAAGAACTTTTTAGGCAAGTAAAAACGCCCCGTTTGTTTTTTCACGGTAGTTTAGATGTTTAGTCGTATCTTGATAGCACTTGCGTTTGCTGTTGTGGCCTTTGTTGTCTACCTTCTTCTAAAGGCCTATAAGCCGTCGTGGTTTGGTTTTGATACATTTGAGTCTATTCAGGCGGCGGCGCCTTCTATCCAGTTCCAGCCCCCCGCTGAACCTCCCCGCATAGTGAGTCCCTCTGGTCCGAACCCGCCGAATGCCGCGCCGGCCCGCCCTCTTCCCCAAGAGGAGGAAGCGCAGGCTCCTCCGGACGTAACGGCGCGCGACCCCCTGGACGATCCGAATAGTTCAGAGAATCTCCAGGACAATCTGCGCCACCCTGAACGCAGTTTTAGCCCTGGGCTGAAGCCGACTGACGTGGATAGGTCAGTTGTGAGCGGGGTGGCGTCATCTAGGTCTATGACTTCATCCCAGGCGCTTCAGACATTTGCCCCCGAGATGGCCCAGAATGGTGGAGAGTTCATGCAGGGAATTGCGGCGAATGATACGATGAGTGATACGGAGTTTGCCGCATTTTGATGTGTCGTGGCTTTAAGACTTAGCATTATATATAGATAGTAAAATGGCGTCTGGTGCACCCGATCTTGAAGACGGGAATCTGCGCTCATCGCATCGCGAATCCAGTGCTGTTAAGCTCAAGTTCGCAAACTCGTTTTTACACGATCTGGCAACCCAGTTCGTGGAAACACGTATCAAGGATTGTTGTATTCGGCAGCGGCTCCAGCCAGATAAGGAGCAAATTGTGAAGAGGGGCACGTTTTATGTCATGGAGAATGAGTCCAGGTCGGATCCTGGATTCCTACTACTTCTCCCCAAGCAGCCGGCTGTCTTCATGATGACGAGACCTAGCGGTGCCAACAAGAAGATTCCCGCATGGACCCTGCGTATGCGCACGGATGTGCGGCTAGGAGATGGTGGTGGGACGATGCTCGTCGCGACACTCGATAAGATTCAGCACACTCTTCGTCTAGAGGATGTCTGGATCTGGAAGGGAGAAGATATCTATAACACGAAGAAGTTTTCAGAGCGGCGCGGCTTTTTGAAGACGTTTATAGAGGATTGTTGGACGCCTGATTCCCGTCTTATGAGCGGAATTAATTGCACGGTGGCAAATCCTAAGCCTCTCGCTTCATTGGCCGATGTGGAGGGTTGTTTTAGTGTTGACCTTATCCCCGAGCTTGCTGGAAAGCGACGATTTTGGTTTCAGACAGCTGCACCTCCGGTTGCGCCTGTGGTTCCTGTTCCGATGTTTCGCACAGCGGCGCCCGTGCTCCATGATGTGATTCCGGCAGTAGGACGTGTAGAGGCATATGCGGTTCCGTTAGAGAGTCTTCCTGATGTATATGACCTTTTCTTGGAGAATGGGACTGCGCTTTCACGTGCGGCTGTTCAGCAAATTTCTCTGAGTCAGAGGCTGAAGGCGATTAAGGGGCGTATCCCTGTTATTGCGGAGTGGAGATCTGAGTTTGGCCGATATGAGATTGTGGAAATTAGATTGTCTACCTCGTTACTAATTTAAGTCTAACTGGTAAATAGAATGGAACGAGGAATGTTTCTAGGCCCGATTGGGCATCAGGTGGCGAAGTCTGCTACTGCCTCTATAAAGAAGGATATCAAGAGTAAAGTGCCGGTAGTTCCTAAGATGCCTGCTCGCCCTCTCCCTGCTTCCCCTCGTCCTGCCGCGAAGTCACCCATGGCGCGTCCTGCGGCGAAGTCACCCATGGCGCGTCCTGCGGCGAAGGCGTCTATGGCGCGTCCTTTTTCTCTTGGAGCTAAGGTAGCAACCCCTAGAAACGCCGCGTCTGTTACTAGGTCGGCGATGATTGCAAAGACTGCAAAGATTGCTAGATCCGCGAAGGTTGCTAGATCCGCAAAGGTTGCTAGATCCGCGAAGGTTGCTAGATCCGCGAAGGCTGCTAGATTCGCAAAGGCCGCTAGATCCACAAAGGCTGCTAACACCTCTACAATGTCGGGTTCGAGAAGCTCTAAGCTGGTGGCCAGAGGGGCCGCATCAGCGATGGCCGCCAAGACTGCCAAGATTGCCCAGGGTAAATTAGACGCTACCCGCGCGGCAACTGAGAAGCTGAAGAAGACCGCTGATGCCAAGTTAGTTGCCACGCACGCTGCGTCCGCAAAGGCGGCAAAGAGTTCCAAGCTCGCGAGATCTAAATTCAGCGCCACAAAGGCGCTTGAGACAGGAGCGACATCGTCAATGGTAAACACAAGTCCTTATGTAAATCTTTCTAGCCTATATGGTGGAATGAAGATGACCGGTGGCGGCTACCAGTTCGGTGCTGCAATCACACCGGGCCTCATCAACAACTATGGGCAGGCCGTCGTCTCCAGTGGCAAGCCCCTGATTCCTGACTTCTCAGCTGCGTCCAAGCCCGACTCTCTAGGCTACTCTGGCCCCAAGGGACTTCCTGGACTGTCAGGTGGGCGCCGCACTAGACGTCAGTCTGGTGGTCGCTACGGATTCGTCTCGGCAGATGGTGCGGCAGCCGCCGGCCCTCCGTCTATGGGTGGACTTGCCCCGATGTCTCGTATTCCGTGCGAGGCCGCGACGCCGAATCCGCTGAATCCTAGACAGGGCGGTGGCGGTGCTCCTCCGCTGACAGGTATGTCCCTCGGCGGCGACAACCAGGCCTACTATGCCCCTACAGCCGGCTATAGTAATCAGGCGAGCACATGGGTTGGAAGCACAGGTGCCCCTTCCATGATCCAGACGCCCTATGAGGCGAAGTCGATGAACCCCGCTTGCCTGAAGACGGGTGGTGGTCGCTCGAGACGTGCCTCTAAGAAGAATCGCCGTAGCTCACGTAGAACTAGATATATGGCTCGTGGGGGCGGCGTAAAGGAGGATGCGCTCAAAGTTCTCAAGGACAATAAGCTTAATGTAGAGGATTTTCATTCGAAGTTGATAGGACGTGGAGGCAAGAACCCGACTACACTTAACGGATTCACGTTTAAGGGAGTTGGACATGTGAATTTATCACTTATGGCGAAGAAGGAGGGCGCTAACGATGATACATATGTAGAAATACATTTTATGAGCGATCATTAGTCGTCGCTAAACAAACACCCATTATCATCCGCGGCTCGTAAATCCACGGTCTCATCCACACCATCCTCCCCTTCCGCAGAAATCGTGTAATTACACTTCCGATAATACGTACATCTCTTACGCCATTGCGAACGATACACTCCGTGTACATCCACAATGTCTACAATCAAAGGCGCAACAACCCTCTTATTCGCCTGAACACGCAGAATACGGCCCGTGCTCTGCTCCACATTCTTACGAGGACTCGCTAACACAACACAGTTCAGCGTCTTAATATTCATAGCCTCGCTCGCCATTGCATAGGATGCCAAGAGGACTTGTGCGGTTGCCGCACCCGCCTCGCGCACTTCCTCTTTCATTCCACCGATGTAATATCCCATTGTAGGCGCATGCGGTGCTGCAGTAAGCAGCGCCTCAATACTCTTCAGATGACCAATCCGCTCGCTCAGCACGAGAACACGACGCCGCTCATCTGAGCAAATCTCCAAAATAAGATCCGCAACCTGCTTCGTCCTAGGTGCGCATTCAACGACTTGTGTAAGAAGTTTCCCCATCACGGGCTCCTGTTTCCAATTCACTGGGACATTTGTGTATGTATTGTCCTGGCAGTCTACATAGACGGGCTGGACAATGACACTGGGATCCGCCTCGCGCACCTTCTCCCAATACACGGGTATTCCAAGAAACCACTCGAACACTTTCGTCAGCCCATCCTCTCTCTTGGGAGTGGCAGAGAGGCCGAGCATCACCTTCGTCTGGACCTTCATGAGTGCCTTAGAGAAATGTGAAGCGCCCAGATGATGGCACTCATCAAAAATGGTAAATCCATAGTCTGCGAAGGACTTCTCTGGAAAGTCCTGGCCGCAGAGAGTCTGAATCATGCAGAGGGTGCAATCGTATTTGTCCGATTCAATCTCGCGCCGCCCAGCCTGACAAATTCCGATCCGCAGCCCAGGTATCAGTGCCTCAATCTCCCCCTTCCACTGGTTCATCAGAAACTCCTTGTCAACAACCACCATGAAACGCCGCCCCAGCTTTGCGGCAATTGCGATGGCCATGAATGTCTTTCCGCGACCACAAGGCACACAAATGAGGCCGCCACCTCCGCCACCTTCCTTAGTCCCGGCATCTACAAACTTCTTGATAATGTCAACCTGATAATCGTAAGGAGTTCCGCGAAAGACCTTCGCCATCTCTGAAAGGGGAACGCCATCCGAGAGAATGGTGGCATCTGGTGGGCCAAACACGTCCTGGCCCCAGCGGCGTGGCAGGTAGTATCGCTGCGGCGATTCACGGTAGATACGAAAGGAGAGGTCCTCGGCACCCTGATAACTACGATGGACGATGGGCGCAACTTTCAGCTCTGTCTCAATCCGCCTTTTTTCAGCATCGGTCAGCGCAGCTTTACGAATGGAATATCCTTTTGATGTAAGAACTTTTGCCAAGTCCATCTCCTGTTAAGATACAGCGATAGAACTTTGAGTGCCTGCGACTAATTTTAAGTCTTATTGGTAGATGAACAGAACCGATACAATTCTCGTTGGCCTGTCTCTATTTATATTTCTGGCGTCGCCGTTTTTCCCCACTGTCCTCTACAAGATGGCCTTCACAAACATGATTGTGCCTGGCCTGCTTTTACTGGTCCTTCTTTATCTAGTAAAGAAGAGTCCTATAGGATCGGTGACGGTTCTCCTGGCCATCATGTCCCTCTTTATTGAATACAGATACAGAGTTCTGGCCACGAGCATTCCCCGCTCAGTTGACCCTCCTGCCGAGTATGAGAAGCAGCTGGCCTCTGCCCCCCCGATTATGCCCGACGAACTCCACCCTCCTCCGAGACAGCCTAACGACAATCGTGTTAGCTATAAGCCAGCTGACGATGCGACGCACGAGTTTGAGGCCGTCGGCCGCTCGGTGAATGGAAAGAAGGCTCTTCCTGGTGTGCGTCTTCCCGAAGAGACAAACCAGTTTTTAATTGAGCACAATGTGGCTAAGTAATATTATCTAGTCAGCGCGCCTATCAAAAACCCCGCAAAACAGAATAAGACAGCTGTAAAGACGAGCCATGGAAATTCGCGAACCCACGACGGGAACGAATCTAATATATTCAAATTCCCGTCTCTATACCAAATATATGCGTAGGCACCGCCAATCACAAGGATGAGCGAAAGAATAATTCCCAAGAAAGCGGCAATAATTTTCTCCATCTCTCCTGGCGGCAGAGGTTGCTTACCACCCGCAGCTTTTCTCTCTGACTCTCTCGCACCCAGCAACTTCGTCATGGGCTGAGGTATTCCTGTAGATGTATCGATTGTAAGTTTTCCACTCGCTATATCTCTATCTGGGTCAAGAGGAACGCATTGATATGCATTTGTGTTATCTACGCGCGTCGCCGACATTTTTTTGCTCTGTTCAGCATCAACCGTGTTAATTCTGACGGACGCGCGGAATGCATCGGGTGTAAGAGGGAGAATTGTTGTTGTCAATGTGACATCGGTGGGGGGCTTGAAGGACGGCCATACGCCTCTATTTCCAGCTACCTGTGCTAGAGCATCTAGGGTGGCCGCATTTACAAGGAGTCCCTGGTAAAAAACAATGCAGAAGGCATTGAAAGGGGCCGGCTCCAGGCAGGTTTTATAGGTGGCATAGTCTCCTGGATTCGGAATACACTGGGAAAGAGAGAATGGACCGTTTACATTTTGTCCAGCGAGGGCTGCGATATAGAGGGGGTCAATCACAGTGGTCGCCTGACGAAGAATAGGAATTGACATAAAAATGTATTTGGGGTCGGCGGTTGAGCTTGCACTCTGGAATATAATGGTCAGATCAGCCACATTATTTGCAGCTGTCGCCTCCGAGAGAATCCAGCTCTTCGTCAGGGGGGCCGTGATTTGCGCCTGGACAATCTTGTAATTGAGACCATTGTAGCGAATATAGGTTCCTGCATCATTCGCCTCGTCAATGCGTGCTTCGCCTGTATTGATAAAAATAGGCGCGTTGGCCCTCGGTCCGAGATTGAACTCAACTGGAATTGTATCTATCACACTTTCATAAAGATCTCGGTTTTTGACCGTCGGAGGTAAAACTGGGAAAGATGTATTTCCTGAACCACAGCGGCGCATATCTAAATTAGTCGTATGACATTATTTTAGATAAAATTAAGTCACGAAGTCAAATGAGCCCAGGAACATATGTGGGCCCATCAAACCGATAGAGGGTAGCCTGCGCAGTTTGTCCCGTAGGGACTATTTTTATCTCTTCGCCAGACATGAGTTCATCACAGCCCACGTCATCTTGGCAGTCACGGCGCTTGTAGTGAATAGGAAGAGGAACGGGGTTATTTGTGTCCGTTCTTGTGTAATAGTTGAAACGGTCCGAGCGAGACGCCACACGCCGACCGAACAGCGGAAGGAGCTGACCATCTCCCGTTTTCAGAAGACCCATTGATTGATACGACTCGGGTAGACCGCGTGTGGGCGTATTGAGAATGTAGCCTCCGTCGGGGGGAGGGAGCATGCCGCGGGGAGGAAACTCAGGCCCATTGTCCCAGCGTCTCTGGGGTCTTGGCGGACGGGCATACAGATCGTTGGACCCATCTGAGGTCATCACATTGACACTGACGGGCGGCTGCTGCTGTTGCTGCTGCTGTGGTATGATTATAAGAGGGGTGTATACATACATAAAGACTCCTACAATAACAGCAACAACCAGTATAAGTATACCGGGTGTAAGACAGAATACACCTGGTGGACATATATTTCTAGAGCGAAAAACCATCTACTACCATATGAACTGAAAATTAAGGAAGCTCCTTGAGCTTCCTTAATTTTAAGATTCATCGGTTAATCTGTCCTAGGACATAAAAATAAGGAAGTTGAAACTTCCTTAATTTTTAGTCACGACGGTATGGCCTTTTATAATCCGTTACACGACGTTGGGTCCAACCGCCATAGACGCAGTGACGGCCTGCTGATCCGCGTCAGGTAACTGTGTGGCATCCGGCGTCAGCGCCGCATTTACAGACATGCCATCCTCACCGGTGATGAGCGCAGGGCTCGGGCGAGGATTCGTATCAACCGATTCCAGACGAGCCATGCTTGTCTCAGGAACAACAAGCAGACGTCCCTTCTCGCGAACATATGCAGGGATGCTCACACCAGACAGTCCAGCGGGCGGCTCACCACCGCTCACATCCATTGTCTGGAAGTTCTCTACGCTCGACGAGCCCATGGAACCAAGAACGCCGGTCGTCACAACACCTGACACGTCGTGTGCGCTCGACGACGGCATCTTATTTGCAATACCCTTGAGGCGATCAGAGACGGCGACTGCACCTCCACTCTGAAATCCGTCAACCTTCAGTAACTTCAAGAGCATAAAAATAATGGGGGCCGCAAACAGGATTATATCGGGAATAACCAAGCTACCCGTCATGCCGTATGCTGCCGCCGCTGCCGCAATTGTAAGAACAAAGGGGGGAAAGGGCAGATAGAAGAAATTGTGAAGCACCAGTAAAACTGCCACTATCTGAAGAATAACACTCTGCTTCATCTACCGGTGGGACTAGAAATTAACGAAGCTACCTTATAACGAAAGAAGCGGAACAACAACCCGTTGTAAAAGCCAGAAGGTGCCACCTGCTGTAAAAGACTTGAGCAGAAGGCCCAGCACAGTCAGCTCACCTGTTCCCTTCACAAACGAGGGGATATATGTGCCAATGATTATATTTATGATTGGAAGACTGAATAAGAAGACAATTAGACTGACGAGGATCGGGACCTTCATCTCGTCGAAAATCTTATTCAACCATGACTTCTTCGGGACACGTCTCATCGGCGCCTTAGGGGCCTCTGGAGTCCATGCGGCCGATCCACCGAGAGAGGATGCTGACGGGAGACCCTGGGGCTGAAGAGCCGCCTGGAAATCTGCCTGTGTCGGGTGGGAGTGTCCAATCACATGTGCAGTTGCGGGGCCATTGTCCATTGTGTGCTGGAGTGTAGAGTTCGGATTCGGCGATGAGATGACATTCCCCGAGGAGGGCGCAGCCGGAGGAGGGTCGTTATTCATATCCGCCATAATCTTATTAATCAAGTCACCATCGCCGTCAAGCTGGGGGGACGAATCAAGGTCGCTGATGAGTGTTCCTGCTGAACTCATAGTTCTCACCTAACCACCGATTTTCTAAACCAAGGCAACGCGCATATGGCGATGCTAAAAGTTAAGAAAGGGCAAAGCCCTTTCTTAAACATTATGCCTATCGCCCAACAAGTCGTAGGACATAAATCTAAGGAAGCCATGGCTTCCTTAGATTTTAGTCACGACTGTGAAAAATGGCTCAATCACACCCTCCTTCGGGCAGTCTACAGGAGCACTCCTAAACTGATAACACTTTGAGCCCAGCTGGTAAGTCGTCTTATTCACTTCGTCAACGGGCGGCGCCTTCTGAACTATACATTCGGGGCCGTGGCACAGAGGTCGTAGAAGAGACATAAGACCAAGTCCAAGTATAAAACTAAACAGCGTATTAAATGTCTTGCTCTTCAAGAATTCAAACATCCTGCTGATTGACGCTATTTAAATATGTATACTCAGCAGATGTTAAAACACTTCAGCATAATACCGTTTCTCATCGGCATTGCCTGCGGAACCTTCATTCTGTTCTTCTTCAAGCCTGAGCCTGTGATGATGATGAAGTATCCTCACCCTACCAATGTGGATGGTCGCACGTATAAAGATAAAAATGATGTATGTTATCGTTATACGAGTAAAGAGGCGAGTTGTGATGAGAATGAGGCCGCGCTCAGACCGTATCCTCTGCAGTGACATTAACGCCTTCCACCTTGTTTGGCGCGTATAATCGCGGCCTTCTTTGCAGCCTCTTGCTCCTCCTCGGTAATTACTGACTCCTTCGCCTCAGGGGGTGGGGCGGCTTCCACTTTACCCTGCTCACGGAAGGTTGCGCGCAGACCCTCCATGACCTTTCCCACAACATTCTCTGATTTCCAGTTGCCAGGGTCAAGAATCTTCTTGTTATCGGCGCCAATACCTACACCCCCACCGCCTGCGCGAGGATCCGCATAGACGAGGGAGTCTTGGCCAGTTGCGAGCAGCTTCTCCAGTAGTTCAGGATGCTGTTTGAACATATCCGTAAGAATGGCTGTCCAGAGCGCAGTGGGATTTTTTGCCGGTGTAGTAAACTTCACCGTCTGGATTCCAACTGTGCGAGCTGAGCGCGTCTTTAGAATCTTTGCACGGACCTCGACCTGCCCCTGCTCCGCCATTCTCTCAGCCTCATATGCCTGATAGGCGCATGCATACTGCGTCTCTTTGTGAATGAAATTGACTGGCCAGAGGGGGCTAAGAATGCCGTTCTGCGGATCTTCGGGGCGGAAGAAGAGGCGGGCGGTGAGGCCGGATGTCAGGCGGACAGATGCGGCACCCTCGGCACCACCACTCTCTGTCGCGACAGCCTCCGCCACTGCCGCAGCTGCCTCTGCGGTTTCTTCATAGCGCCCATAGAAGAGGGTTGCGGGGAAATTGCGCCTCTCCAGGACGAAGATTCCCTCAAGAATCATGTCCTTCGATCCCATAGAGTTGTGGGCGCCGAATAGTTTTCGCGTCTCATACGGCTCATCAAAGTGAACATCACTTATCTTGGGAACAGGGATTGTCTTTACTCCTCTAACACCAGAGCGGGCATCTACGCGCTGGAGCTCTATATCATTCACGCGTCTATTCGCCAATAGAACAGGGGTTATATTTCCGGTCGTCTTGTAGTCATCGTAGGCGGCGATAAGTTTGCGACGTTCATGCTCATAGATGACATCAAGTCCTGCAAGTTTATCGGCCCTGAATGACTCCATTTCACTGCGCTCCTCCGTAGTGATAGGTCTGTAAGACTTCATCTTTATAGAACTTTCAAGCTCGCCCGCCTTGTTATATATATTCAGAGAGCCGTCATCGCCAATACGATATTGATCGGACTTTTTGTTTACAAATTTGTAGAATGCCTTAATCTGTGTGGCGGTCTTTGTATCATAGGGGACGGCGGCAGGAATTTTGGGCTTGGACTGAGGAGCAGCTGGTGCCTGAGGAGCAGCCATTTGAATAACCTTTGTCTCGTCTGCCATCTCTACCATCTCTGCTATTTCTTATTAAGCAGGAGGTTCTTCACCAATGTATACGTAACGTGGCACTCCTTCAGACTCAAGTGCGTTCTGGTTTAGCACATAATAACCGGGCTTCAAATTTTTCTTGACCGTCGATATGGCCTGTGTCGGAACCTCTTCAGATGAGGTTTTATATCCAACAGTAAATTTCACAATACCGTAGCTCACAATCGCCCAGACAATACAAAAAAGCCAGACCGGAAACCAGGTGTGTTTCTCCGAGTTATAGAGACCAAATTCTTTCCAGCTTCCATCTTCATTGAACATTATTTTGGGTTTTAGAAACAGCATTGCAACAACACCCACCATGTATAGTAGAGCACTGAAGAGAAGAACCCTCATCCTGTGTTAACGGTGAGACTTAAATTTAACGAAGCTCGAAGAGCTGCGTTAAATTTAAGATCCATCACCAAATTAGTCGTAGGACATTAATTTTAAGGAAGCAATGGCTTCCTTAAAATTAAGTCACGACGTTAACATCAGAGTTTTCTTCAGTTTTTCAAGATACAAAACTGCGTCCATCAGTTCCTCCTGGGTATGCTGGACCCAGTCTAGGAGGCCGAGGTCGGTGCGATCAAGAGTGACGCCGTATTTCTTGATGCCGATTTCAGACCTTTGCTGGAATGAGGAGACGACCGAAGCGACTATACTGTCGCTCGGCGCCACCGTCACCAGGGGACGGACCGAAGCGACTATACTGTCGCTCGGCGCCACCGTCACCAGGGGACGGACCGAAGCGACTATACTGTCGGGCTTCGGTATTCTCTCGGACTTCTGCACATTGTCGGACTTCTGCACACTGTCTGGCTTCACGTCTGATGCGGGGTTTGTATTCATCTACCTTCACTGGTTCCTCGGGCTTAGACTGGCACTTCAAGTGCTGGCTGCACAAGCGGTTTACAAGAGGGTCCTGAACCGCCCTCCTACCACACGGCTTACCACTTTTCAGCGTTGCACCGCAGACATAGTAAATCATGTGGCCAACCCGAACCTTTCCTCTCATAAATTCTTTGGAGGCCTCTTCAAAGAATTCGTGAGTAAACATCTTACATCTCATGCGCCGCCGGCATCTTCAATTTTATTCATCATCGCCCGCGGGCGCATTATCATACCCCTCCCCTTCATCGGCGGCCGGCGCCCCCTCCATAAGACCCACCATCTCGCCGCGTTCTCTGCGCTCTCTCTCGTATTGGTCTTCATTGTGTTCACGAATGGCTTTGGAGCCGCCGACTGCCCAGTCTCCCAAGCCCAGACGTTTATTAAGAAGCTCGACAGCCTTTCTCTCGGGGCTCATACTGTCCAGCTTGCCGATCATGCGCATTTTCTCAACCTCGTCGCGGCGGGCAATCATTGCGCGAATTTCATCCGTCGTGAAGTTCAGACCCTCCATCCTGAATCGGCCAAGACAGATTGACAGAATCTGCATTGCGCCCTTCGGCTCCGTTGGTCCAGCCTCTATCTGCTCTCCACTGGGAACAAGATTAGGGTCGGCACACTCTGCCATTATTCCCATAATCATAGCCTGGAGAAGATAGGGAAGACCAATTGAGCCTCCTGGAACGAGCGGTGTGCGAATCTCCTTCTGGAGGAGAGGAAGACAGACAATCAGCTTCTTGCGCGCCGACTCAATCTTTGCGCGAGCCAGTCCCACGTAGCGCTTCTTTGCTTCGTCCAAATAAGAAAGGTGTGAATTCAGAAGGCCCTCAATATCCTCGTCTGCCACGTCGCCAAGTTTGTAGGATTTCTGGACTCTGAGTGAATTGATATTGAATTTTGTCTTGAGACGCTGGAAAGGGACGAGGAAATAGGACTGTAGACTCTGGACTAAGTCGGCAGGAGGTTGTGAAACCAGCCGTTCAAGCGTCCGCCCCATCTCACCGCCGAGGCGCTCAATTAGGGTCTGTTTGAATCCTTCCGCCATATTGGAAAGCGGCCCATATGCAGTCGCAATATCCGTCTCCTCGGGCGCCTTGTCCTGAGAAAATGTCTGAACCGCCAGAATTGTATTGGAGACGGCCTCGGCCCAGCCATTGAAAGGCTGGGGCACCAAGTCGCGCAGCTTCTCTAAAAGATTGATGCCCGTTACTGGCTGTATTGTCTTAACCGGCGAAACGGAATATCGCTCGTGCGACTCGTCGAGTAACTCCTGGAACCGCTTTCTGGATGTATCAATCTGCTGAGAATCAAGCGCAACGCGCCCCTCCTCTGGCGTAAGGATGTCAGAGCTCCGAGGAAACTGGAATCCACAGTGGGGGCAGAGGAAATCGTATCCAGGCTCGTGGGGTAAACCGCGGCGCGGTCCATCAAAACATACCTGTAAGAAGACGCGGTAGAGAATGGAATCGGATGCAACCACGTTCAACCGCTCTTGCTTGCGCGTGTCATAGTGAACAGCGAGATGGCTTCCCTTCGGTCCCTTCATCGTCTTGCTCTGGGAGAAGGCCGGAAGCCCAGCGCCCCTTTCGTCCCAGAAAGACGTCGGTGTCTGGAGAGGGTGGTAGCAACAGGCCGCCTCGATGTAAGGAGAACCCGTCCCCAGGGCCGTCGTCTGTTTGGCAATTTCGTGAGCCAGCAGAATCCAGCCACGACCACGCTCCCTCGGTCCAGCGGCGTCTGCAACCACGACGGGACCCTCTAACGAACCCGTCCGCTGCTCAGGCGTGAATCCAGCGGGGACAAGTTCACTCAGCACGTCGTCATCTAGCACGGCCTCCTTCTTCTTCTCTACATACTCGCGCCGCAGCGCCATATCCTGCTGGACGTCAGAGTTCTTCAGAGCGTTTCCACAAGTAGTCATAAGCAGCTTAGCGATTTCCGTCTGGCGCTTCGGTATACTCTTCTCACGCAGAAAGCCAGTCAAGTTCCAGGGAGGCACACTCTCCGTGATTCCAGCAATCGCACACGCCAGGTAGTCAACACCAGTCGTATTCTCCTTCTCGGCCGAGGGGAATCCAGTGAAGCCAGGTTTGCTGCAGCCAGGTAGACGGTAGCGGGTCGTGTAGCTGGGAATGCCAGTCTGAATCTCAACCAGTAGATACGCGGCAACGGAGGTCACTAACACCTTACTGCGAAGAACATCATAGTCCACTGTTCCAACGCCCTTCGCCTTCTGGGCCTTCTGGAACTTGGAATAATCATCTCTAGAGGGCTGTTTGGAGAGGTCAACCTCAACCCGCTGTGCAATCTTTCTGTATCCCTCGTTAGTGACGACGACTCCCACACGCCCAGCAATAAGTTTCGCAGCCTTGTAAGCATCGGTCTGGATCTCGGTCGCAAACGCAATGTCCTCTACTTTTGAGATGGGGACGCCGAGCGCCATATCAATCTGGTCCTGAGCAAGCGCATCCTTGTCTACGAGAACAGCGCGACCCGACATCGGCCGGCCCTCGTCGTCATATTCTAGACTTGTATCATAATCCAGTTCCGAGATAGATTGGCCACAGTTGCCGCAACAGAAACGACCATGGAACTGGTCGCGACTGAAGGCGAGAAGGAGCTCCTTGTGGAGCGTGTCCTTCTCTAAGGGCTTCAGATACTCCTGGAGAAGAAGGCGCTCGTGAACACAGATGGCCTGTTTGCTGCATATTTTGCAGTGAATCCAATTGTCCTTTTTCTCGCCTGCGAATCGTGTGAGAAACTCCAAGAGGGACTTCATGCGCAGTGTCTCGTCCTTGATTTTGCGAATCATTGTCAGCGACGTCACGTGGGCGCAGGGGTTGACAGACCGCACATCCACATTCGCATATTCTCTTATATTTGAGCGAGGAATCGTGGGCCTCTCAACAAGAAATCCCACCTTCTTTGCATTCTTTTCTACCAGGCGGGCCGACTCATACAGGCGACGCAGGAAATCGCCCCGCGCCTTTTTGCGGATTTCGCCCTGTAGAGGAGCTGGCGCCCCCGAGAGCACTGCGAATGTGAAATCATACATATTTACAAAAAGATAGGCAAACATTGCAATGTCATTTTCGCGATAGCTGGGATATCTTGACTGGAACTCCAAGATTGCCTTCTGGAAGGCTGGCTCGCCGAGGAGCTGATCCACCCGCTGCTTCACTACCTCTGGAAGAAGAAGAGGGTTATTCTGCAGCGTAATGGCCTCCACCTCCGCCTTGGACTTCTCGTTTATTGCTGCGATACTGGTTCTCACAAGGGCGCGATAATTATCGAGCTTCTCCACAACGACCAGCATTTGGTCAAGACTGAGCTCTCTCTCTGTAAGACCAAATGAGGCGAGCTTGTTGAGCACATCTCCCAGCCCCCTGCTCTCCAGTGGCTGGCCCTGGAGCCAGTCCTCTATGCTAATATTTCCAAGAGAGGCGCCTGTTACATTAAAAATTGCGCCGGCAGATGGGACCTCTGAGACAGGCTGCTTGTATAAAATCCACCTCATCCACATAGGCGTCATAAGACCTCTACCCATATCTAGCGCCAGCTTTCCAGAGCGGGTAGTTCCTAAGTCCCTATCATATTTCATAGGAAAAAGCAAGTAGCTGTCAATTGAGAGATTCTCACCCGACTCCACGACGCGCGGCGCCTCCTTCTCACGCAGGCGGCCCATGCGAGGCCCAGACCCTCTTAGAAGACTCATACGGACTTTCATAATCCAGTCAACACCAACAGTGGTTGTCTTGTCCCCTCCTAGCTGGTCTAGGTCAAGTCCATCTATGCTATTCTTCTCGTCAAAATTGGGCACACTGCCGCGGAAAAACTCCGTATCGGCGGTGAGCGGCTTCACCGTCTGGCCAGCCGGCAACCAGCTCTGGAGGTAGCGCGCAAGATAGCCCTCCCAGCTGAGAAACCAATTGGGGAGGGCATTTCCAACAATGGGCTGGCCCGCCAGTCCTCCCAGCTGCGTGTTATAATATTCATTTGTTGCCCCGATAACATCCGACAGATACTCCACTGAGATAGATGGGCTTATACTTGTCACAGGGTCCGCCTCTTTCCCCATTATATGTTCGGTCGAGTGATCCAGATATATCACGCGTTTCACATTTGCAACAGGGCGAGAAAGGGGGACATTACCAGTCGTCAAGAGTTCATTGAGAGTTCCATAGAAGGTATTTCTTCTACCGACGGGCTCTCCAGAGCGACTATAGATAACGAGCTGATTTCTGAGAAGAATCATTTGCTCTACGAGCTTCCTGATTTCAGACTGTGTATGGGGATTCTTCTGTTTCTTGATGCTCAGGGCCGAGAGAAGATCCTGGAGCATGTCATTACGCTGAACAACATCGGGATAGAAACGCTGGGTGGCCTGGATTTCGCGAATCTCCATAATATCAGGGACCTCCAGTGTATCCATAATTTCCAGACCGGCCGCCTCCTCCTCTGTTACAGGGGCGGGCGGGGCCTCAGCCACATCCTCTTCAGGAACCGCCTGGGGCGGCTCGCGCACACGCATAATGATAAACTCCTCATCCTGGGGAACACCCTTGAAACCGAAAACAACCGTTTTCTCGGCCCCTGACGAATCCTCTAGCACAACGGCGTCATTCTCCTCGTCAATTGATTTGATTCGGTAAGTCACCCCCATCTCGCCGTTCTCCTTGATTGTTTCCGCGAGGTGGCCCACTTGGAAATCGTGCTGGACAACGAAGGTATCTGACACCCTCTTCTTGAGAATATAGGCGTTCGTAATTCCAAGGGCGGGGTCAAAATCCCCATCCACAACTTGGATAGTTTCAAGTCTGTGAAATGTGCCATCTGGTAGAATTTTTATGGTATCTTCATCAAGATAGTAAATTCGTCCACGAAGCCCGTCAAGTGGGCCGGTTGCGGTTATATATATGCGATCGCCTAACTGAAAGCCAGGCTCTTCTTCTATTACAGGCGCTTCCTCTGTCATACTGACCCTACTCTACTCCAGTATTAAAATTGAAGATTCTACTCATACTTTGTCCGCTAGTTCAAATGTCTTTCGAGATCTCTATCTTCAAGACACTCCGAGAGTCGTATCCTTCGTGGGATGTTCTGAAGACCTATCTTACATCGGAGGAAGGTGGTAAGTTTACCGTCCGGGATTGCGAAAATACACCGTTTGCCATCATTCAGTATAAGAGGGGTGTCACTCTTCTAGGCGAGAATGGTCACTGGCTTCGGTCTGTTGTGTGGAACAAGGAGACCAATCTTCCTGTCTGCGTTTCTCCCAGAAAGGCGAATACTGGAATGCCACCTGTTGACACACCACTTCATCTTGAGGAGTTCTATGATGGTGTAATGGTGAACGTGTTTCGGATTCTTGGCGCCGATGGAAACATCAGCGAAGAGCACATCACGACCCGCTCTCAGTATGGGGCGGGAGGCACGTTCTATAGCCAGAAGACATTCAAGGAACTCTTCAGCGAGGTGGGTCGGCCGCACATTTGGCCAGCCAAGGATCTTCCTACCGAGGAGTTTCCCACCACATTCATGAGTTACGTGCTCCAGCACCCTGAGCACCGCGTAGTTGCGAGCGTATCATCGCCGAAGGTTATTATGGTTGAGTGCGGAAAGGTTGCGGCGGACGGCGCGGTCGTCTACTCTGAGCCCTTCTACAAGTATGTGCCGCCGACGACATTCGCAAGCGAGAAGGAGATGAATGAGCATATTCGCACGGAGTCAATCCATCGCGGCTGGAGGTGGCAGGGACTCGTCTTCCGCGACACGGCGGGCAATCGCTGGCGCATTCGGAGTTCTACATACACCTATCTGCGGAAGATGCGTGGCAATGAGGCGAAGCCGCTGGACCGCTTTCTGCGCCTACGCTCTACAAACAGTGTGACAGAATACCTGAAGCATTACGGAGAGGAGCGCCAGGTATTCTGGGACTTTGAGACCACACTGCGGCGGCGCACGAAGGAGATATATGATTCATATGTCGCGGTTCACAAGTCGCATGAGAAAAAGCTGGCAGACCTGCATCAGCCTGACAAGACGGTTGTGTTCAAGCTGCACTCGCATTTCCTCGCGAATCTGCGTCCTCAGAGCAAGAGTGTTCGGATGCAGGATGTGATTGACCTGGTGAATGTGCTGCCTCTCTGGGAGCAGGCACTTCTGTTCAAGCAGGTTCTTCCACCTCTTCCACAATCACCTATTGACCAACCGCAGCAGGAACAAACGGCTCCAGAGCAGCTCGCCAACTAGCGAACATATCAGCACATCCCTTCGCAGCGCGCGCCACTGCGGCCCTCGCCGTCACCTGCTGTCCATCACGCTCAACACCAACGCGCAGAAGCATCTCGTCGCGTAGAGGGTGCGGGACCTTGTAACCCACGAAGCTGATATCCGTCTCTGCACCATCTCCCGCAACCATTGCATTCTGCTCAATCCACGTCTGGAAGAGGTTGCCGAGTGTATGATCCTCTTGGCTGAACAAGAAGTCAAATCCCTGGAGCGACCCATCCGCCGGGACAACCTTGAGATTGTCAGGTAGGTCGCCCACATTAATCGTAGCATACCGCATACACCGTGCCTGAAGGACGACAAGAGCCCGCGCGACAATTGCCTCAGGGCTCAGAACACCCACACTCTCAATCGTGAAGTCGAAACTATAGGGCTCGCCATCCTTCTCTAGGAAACAGCGATTCGCCTCCATCGTCTCAAACTCCCGCTCCAGCTCTCCCTTGCGCGTAGGATTTGTCTCCAGGTCGGCGAGATTCACCTTTTTGCTTGAGGTCAGCCAGTTCGTGAAGACCTCCTTCTTCTTTGCCGCATCCAGATCGGGCGTATACTTATATGAGCACTGGCTCACAGGGATATAGCGAGCATTCTGACGACCCGTGCCTACCGCCGCCATCATCTTACACTCCAGCACCTCCGGCGGCTGTGCGCCAACACGACCCTTGAGAACCGTGATGAGCGACGTATCACCGGTCAAGCGGTGGGGATGGAAGAACTGGCGCGACGGGACGATGACGGGCTCCTGGTCAGGGCCCATCAGCTTCTTAACAATAATGTCGTCAGCCGTGATATCCACCGACTCGGTTGTATCATTCTTCACATTGATTTCAAACATATACTCCTCCGGCTTCCAAAGGAGCGGCGCCCCTACGTGAATAGGCAAAAGACCGATACGATGTGCTAGCATCTCATTGCTCATAGGCGTGCTGTTCTTCGTGATGACGACATCGGTGGTCTTTCCAGACGAATCCTGAATATCGGCGTTAAACCCGACTGTCTCAACCATTGTTAGCACCGCCCTCCGTAGAGTATTGGCATAGGAGACGTGAGTGGGTGCAAGAGTAAACTGGAGAACAGTCTCACCTGTCTTATTCAGATTCTTGAAGGGCGAGTCACGAGCAAGTCCTACTGCTGCAGGAGCAACAACACGAATCTTGGAACGAGCAACTTTGGAAGGGGCAGGAGCAGACATTTGGGCTTGGGCTTCCATCTGCATCAGAGCACTCAATTTTGCGGAGGAGTTGTAGCGCTTTGCTTCTCAACAGATTTTAATGAGCCAGAGGCAGGCCACCAATATTTGTTTTTATAGCAACCGGTGCAAATGGTCCAAGGCTTTTATTCAAGAGCTCGCGCAGACCCCGTGGAAGGGGGATTTCAGATTCATCTGCGCCGATCCCTCTCCGACTCGCCCCCAGCTCCCAGACTGGCTGAAGACAGTTCCTACTCTTGTTATTGCTGGTGAGCCTGAGCCGAGAACGGGGAGTGATGTGATGAACTGGTTGTATGAGAAGAAGATGAAGGAGGCGGCGGCCACAACCTCAAAGAAGACTAACTCGGCCGACGGAACTCCGGGAGGGGAGCCTGCTGGGTGGAGCATGTTTGAAAATACAAGTTTCAATAAGTCATTCGGCTACAGTTTCAATGAGGCAGATACATCAACGGGCGGAGATGGTGGAACAATGATTCCTGGCACATTCTCTTTCTTGAATGGAAACGCCTCACCAGGCGACAGGAACTCGCAGGAGTTTCCCGGTTCAACGAATCAGAACGCGCGAACGAAGTCCAAGAAGGAGGAGATGTTTGATAAACAAATGGAGAGCTACCAGCGCTCTAGGGAGGAGGGTATGCCCAAGGGGCCGGCTCGGCAATAAAATTGAGCCAAGGCGGTCCCTAACGTTTTAAAGATTAAGCGATAATATTTACTAGAGTATGTCGTTCCTGGGGGCTTTTAATACGCAGCTTATCCGCTTCTTTGAGGGTCTCAGCGAGATATTCCCCGAAGAGCGTGATATTAAGGCATCCCTAGAGGCTATTCATGGCTTGAAGAAGATTAATCCGAAGATGATTCTTGAACTCTTCTTTGAGCATGTCTACAAGCCCATGTCCGAGCCTATCAAGCGTGAGGATGAAGAGGTGGTGATTGCATATGCGAAGTCAGTGATTTCCGAGCAGTTTAACGAAATGTCAATTGCGCTCGTTATGTTTGATAAACACTGGCCCTCTCTCAGTGATACAAATAGACGGAATATCTGGAATTATCTGAAAGTTCTGTGTGTTTTGTGCGAGAAGGCGAAGGACCTTTGAAACAGCGTAAAGAAATGCCCCACTCTCTTCCAGAAGCCAAATAGATGTCCGAGACCATCTTCAATAAGAAGTTCTCAGAATTCTGCGATGATCTGGCGGGAGCATGCCCCGAATACTCTACGGATATTCAGATTGCGAAAGAGCTGGAGCCCGATGAGCGTGTAAGAGCTTATCGCGCCGAGGTTCTGAGAAAGAGGACGCGTAGCCCGACAGTAAACCCTGGCCGCGTGCTTCCCAACGTCACGATTAAGGACCCCGTGTGGACGGCCCTGTCTGATAAAAGCAAGAAGGCTATTCTGGAATACCTCGCCCTTCTCGACGTATCCTGTGTGATGCTTGCGGTGGATCTGAGCGGTGGCCAGAACGAGTCTTTTTCACAGGATTGGGTTGACGAGACGATGCGCGAGTGGCGCACGAAGATGGACCGCGTGGATTTCAAGACGATGGCCGACAAGTTCACGAAAATGTTCGGAACGGAGGGGGGCGCGCTGCCGCCGCTGCCTGAGAAGTTCCTGAAGGGGAAGCTGGCGAAGCTGGCGGAGGATATGGTGCGCGAGTTCAAGCCTGAGGACTTCGGCATGTCGGCGGAGGATCTGGCCGCCTGCGAGAAGGATCCTACCCGCGCATTTGAGATTCTGATGGCAGCATCAGGCGAGAACCCGCAGAACCTCCAGAAGGTGATGGGGCGCGTGGCGAAGAAGCTGCAGGCAAAGATTCAGAGTGGAGAGCTGAGACCGCAGGACCTGGCCGCCGAGGCCGAGGAGCTTATGAAGGATTTCCAGGAGAATCCGGCCTTCGTGGAGATGCTGAATAGTTTCCGCACGGCTTTCTCGTTTGAGGAACCCGAGGCTGCGAAGAAGTCTGGTCACGATGGCGAGGGACGTCTTGCACAGGCTCGCGCGAGACTTCGCAAGAAGCTGGAACAGCGAAAGAAGAAGTAATTTCAGTCTTCCTGGCAGAATGCCTATGCTCACTGAAGGTGATCTTACAAAAAGAAACCAGGCACGAATGGCATTTGCCTCTTATATAAAGAATAAAGAAGACTTTGCTAACGGCTCAATAGCTAGAACACTAAATCTTTTACCAAGTGATTTGACAGAAAAAAACATAGGAGCCGCATTTACATCCTATGCGGAGTATCAACTTTATCTTCTTCAACCTCATGGGTTTATTTTACAGATTCTAAATGGAAATAAATCAGTATCAGGAAGCACGGCAGGACTAACGCAAATAAGTTTTGCTGGAATAACGGATTCGCAGGCATCTATTTATGGATTAGATGATGCATTTGTGCCGATACCTATGGGTGGGATGGTTTTTAACTTTTTTGGCACGAATTATAGCAGTTCTGTAACATGGAATACAAACAACGCACTGATATTTGGGCCCACATTTAATGGTAACATAGTAAGTGTATCAAATGTGACAGCTAATGCGATATTACTTGGTAACTATGATAGAATATGTAGGAGTCTCTATTATTCAAATAGTATAACATCAGATTATTCAATTACCACACTTATTCTAACATTTACTGATTATTATACTGATCCTGGTACACCTACCTATAAATATCAAATACGTCTCATTAGAGAAAATACAAGGGCTCTGCGGCAGTTTGTAGAGGTGTGTGTTGTATCAAGTCCACCGAGTCCTGGGTATTCTTCAAATCCCGCAGTATCCTATCCTTCTGGTACTGGAGGGGGTGGAGCACCCATCGATTCTAGCGGTTATTTTATTGATAGTACGAAGAATTCACCTTACAATATTACAAATGGAACAGTATCATGTTTAAATCCGTGCGGGTCAACCTTTTCAACGGCGAGCCCTCCCGCTGGAAGCTCTTTTGTATTCTCGAGTGACTCAACTGGATCATCCTGGACATTTACCAATAATTCATCTGTCAATGTGTAACGTCGTGACTTTATATCTAAAAATTAAGAAAACTATAGTTTCCTTAATTTTGAGTTCATATGGTAGAGTGATACACAATGTCAAAAGGATTATGCGACCCTTATATCTGGGAAGACATTCGTTCAGTTCCGAATGCCTTCACCGGTCTTCTTCCACCGGCCGACCCGTGTGTGAGCAACTTAGTGAATACGGTTCTTTGTGTGTATAGCGTGGCTATTCTTCTTGCTGGTGCACTCTTCTCTAGAGGTCTCACAGTTAGTTTATATGTACTGGCCGCCGCCACAATTCTTCTTATCCCCGCCTTCATGGCATACGGCAAGGCATCTACTCTCGTAAGCACGAAGGTGGCCGAGCCGTTCAGAGACGACGTGGTGCCTATTCAGAAACCCCGAGCGCTGACTGACACCACATACCCGACAGACAGAAATCCGTTCATGAACGTGCTTCTGGACGAGATTAAATACAATCCGACACGCCCTGCCGCCGCCGAGATTGGCGAGAAGAATGTGAAGATTACGCTTGATGACTTCTTCCGCGTGGAGTTCACGAGCGATCCTACGGACGTCTTCGGACGGTCACAGAGCCAGCGCCAGTTCATCACCATGCCGAGCACGACCATCCCGAATGACCAGCACTCTTACCAAAACTGGCTCTATAAAATCCCTGGCAAGACGTGTAAAGAGGGGGGTCGTGAGGCATGCCTTCCCGGAACAGATGGGGGGAAGCTACCATGGGTTAATTTTAGCTAAGAAGCGCCTGGGTTTCCAGGGCAGGCGTCTTTCCGCATTTAACCTTGCGTAGCGTCCGCTTTCTCTTCTCCTGGAGCACTGTCTTCGTGCAAATGGCAATTGCGACGCCCTCGCGCTGTGCCTTCTTTACTTTCAAAGTTCTACCGACTTTTTTTACGCATCGGCAAAACTTTTCAGCGAGCTTCATTTACTTCTGTGTAAGAAAAAAATAGACGGTAGCGTCGTGATAAAAATTAAGAAAGTCATTACTTTCTTAATTTTGTATCCAACGACTAATTTGGTGATGGAACTTAAATTTAACGGAGCTCTGTGAGCTTCGTTAAATTTAAGTCTCACCGGTATTCAGAGATGTTCCAGGTGAACCGGTCAACCCATACCAAGGATGATAACTGCGGAATTGAACAATACTACAGACAGTCACTTACGGCTGGCAAGTATTACACAACGAATCTTGTCCCCGATGCTCGCGAGGTGAACCCGCTGGCTGTGAACAATCTGATTGTATACCCGCGCGAGGGCTTCGGCCTCAACAATGCCGCTATCGATGCCGACTCTGTTCTGCGCAACCAGCCCGAGTTCAAGAACAACCGGTGCAATATCCGCCCCCAGGCCCGTCCCTTCTTATCCGTCCCGTTTATGGGCGGCGGCCGCGGAAATCCCGACGTGGAGAGTCTGCTCATCCACGCCGAACAGGTGCGCCAGGGCAAGGAATGCGGCACGATCTCTGAGCAGCAGTATGACGGTGTGTTCACCCCGCTCATCCCCAGTGTGAAGGACAATATCCAGAACCCGAAGAACCTCGTTACGGAGGTAGCATCCGCTGGATGGATTCGTGGTGGCCTCCCCAGCCGCTCTTACATCCGTGACGTGAACTGTTAATCCCTCTTTGACCAATTTTTATTGTTAAAAAGAGTAGAAATGAGCTCATACCAAGAGGCATTTGAAAAGACCCCGCTAAAGACACCGACTGAGCGGACCGAGAATCCGCAGAGTTATGACCAGGCCGTCTATGCTTACCAGCACAAGAAGGAGGCTCGCCACATTCTCGGTCTCGTCGGTGGCAACGAAGTATCCGGCATCAAGGGAAATCGCGTAGATCTGGAGTCTGACCTCCTCGGCATTACTCGCCCTACTACGCGCGGCAATGAACGTCTCCACCAGCCTCTCCGTATGAAGCAGGCCACCCTCGAACGGGTCAATGCGAAATACACTACGCCGCTGACAATCAACCTCCAACCTGTTCACCTACCTTCATACCAGATGTGGGCATACCCTGCCACTCTTGCGCCTGAGCCTTTCAAGCAGGAGACCTGCCAGAACCCTGAGAAGTTTTGAGCTAATAATAGAAGGAGCGATGGTCAACAAGAATAAATTAACCCGAAAGCGGAAGCGCATAGCAAGAGAGATTATTGCGCCCACTATACGTCGGCCTAATGCGACCTCTTCATCCTCTCATATACAGGTTCCCTTTTGGGCATATAGTTTACGCAATAAAAAGAAAACACGGAAAAATAAGTGATATCACGGTAGATGAACGACGGGCAGCCTTCAGTAAAACAACAGGCTCTTACACGCTTACGGAACGACGATTTTCGTCATACCGATGACATGAGAATAACGGGATATTCTTTACAGTATTATGTTAATGCCCCGGGCATCAACTGTCCCGTCTCCTTCCCCGTTGACCCCACCATTCGTATCCAGAAGAGTGGCGCGAGCTGGAAGGAGGGCCAGTGGAAGACGGACGTGGAGTCGGATCTGAAGAACATCAATCGTCTTGGAACCCGTGTTCGTGGGAATACGGAATCCTACCAGCCCAAGACCAACGTGATGAATGCAATTCCTCTGCGCCCCGCCCCCGACGAGAGTTTCCCTCTTGGATTCAACCGTCTGACGAACCCGCCCTGCACACTGCGGGCCACTGGGTGGAATCGCTGGGAGGTTCTGCCCCACAATCCTCAGCTGACATATGAGACGCCGTTTGACTTCTTCATACCGTCGCGGGACCTGGATAAACAGAAGTTCAG
>Ga0136641_1000115_pt1 | contig 33212 bp, 32 predicted proteins | sample EliLak1302023Y_FD_115312 | JGI IMG/M metagenome (GOLD analysis project Ga0136641, IMG submission 115312) | Freshwater microbial communities from Elizabeth Lake, Yosemite National Park, California, USA - 13020-23Y | ecosystem: Environmental > Aquatic > Freshwater > Lake ...
ACACCCTCGCCTTCGTCCATGCGCACAAACCATTGGGCCGCCGCGCGGTAAATCACTGGCGTCTTGTGGCGCCAGCAATGAGGGTAACTGTGCGTGATACCGTGCGTCGCCATCAAGCGATGGGCATTTTTCAAAGTCTCCAAAATATTCGGCACAGCTTTCCAAATGTGCTGCCCGCCGAACAACGCAAAGTCGGCGGCATACGCGCCGTTGCCTTGCACCGGGTTGAGGATGTCGTCATAAGGCAGGCCGTGTGCGACGCAGGAATTGAAGTCATCTACGCCATACGCAGGAGCGCTGTGAACAATACCGGTGCCGTCAGCGTCGGTGGCGTAGTCCGCCAAGTACACAGGCGCAGTGCGCTTGTATGCAGCATCCACATGAGACAGCGGGTGGTGAAACTCAATCAAATCCAGCGACTGGCCTTGGCAAGTCGCTATGGCTTTACCGCTGAGTTGCCAGCGCTCTAAACATTTTTCCACCAGTGATTCAGCGCACAAGAAATAACCTCGCTCGGTATCTACCAAGGCATAGGTCAATTCGGGGTTGAGGTTGAGCGCTTGGTTGGCGGGAATGGTCCAAGCGGTGGTGGTCCAAATGACAGCAAACGCTTCTTTGTCAAGCTTTGTCAGACCAAAGGCCTGGGCCAGTTTGTCGGGTTGGGCACATAAAAAAGCCACATCCAGCGTGTCACTTTTTTTATCTGCGTATTCAATTTCAAATTCAGCCAAGGACGAGCCGCAATCGAAACACCAATACACAGGCTTCAAGCCACGGTAGACAAACCCACGCTCAATCACACGCTTAAACGCACGGATTTCACCGGCTTCGTTGGCAAAGTCCATGGTGCGGTAAGGCCGCTCCCAGTCGCCCAAGACCCCTAAGCGTTTGAAGTCTTCGCGTTGCTGATCGATTTGCTCGGTAGCAAACGCGCGGCTCTTGGCCTGCATGTCGTCACGTGACAACTTACGGCCGTGCAGTTTTTCAATCGCGTTTTCAATCGGTAATCCGTGGCAATCCCAACCGGGGATGTACTGCGCGTCAAAACCGGCAAGTTGGCGGCTTTTGACGATCATGTCTTTGAGCACTTTGTTCAGTGCATGGCCGATATGCAGTTTGCCGTTGGCGTACGGAGGGCCGTCATGCAACACAAACAAAGGTTGGCCGTGGCGTGCCATGCGCAGTTGTTTGTACAGGCCTTGCTCGGTCCAGCTTTGGGCCCAAGCGGGTTCGCGCTTGGGCAGATCGCCGCGCATAGGAAAAGGCGTGTCGGGCAGGTTCAAGGTGGCGCGGTAATCGGTGGTGTTCGCTTCGGTCATGTCAATTCAGGGTCAATGTATGTCATCGGATGAAGGTCTGACACTGCGTCATCAGTGGCAGTGGTCAGTCGAATCAAGAGACGCGGGGCAAGGTGCGTCATGCAGGCCCAGTCAAATTCGGGCGGCCAGCCAGGCGCGCGCATCTTCGCAATCGCGCTGTATGCCCTGGTTCAAAGCATCCAAGCTTTCATATGTCAATTCGTCATGTAATTTATGCAGCAGTTCCACCTTGATGAGTTTACCGTAGCCCCCCTCTGGGCCCAGATCAGCAGGCCAGTTCAGGCAATGCGTTTCCAGCAATACCTGACCGCGGTTCACATCGTTGGCGTCCAGAGATGGGCGCACGCCGAAATTCGCCACACCCGGCAGCGGCTTGTCGCTCAGCCCATGGACTTGCGCTACAAAAATACCGCTGGCTGCTGGCTTGTCATGGGCGAATCGCAGATTCAAGGTGGGGCAGTTGAGTTCACGTCCGAGCTTGCGCCCATGCACCACATGGCCCGAGAGTGCATACGGACGACCCAGCAGCAACGCAGCCTGACGCATATCCCCATCGGCCAATGCTTGACGCACTGCCGAGCTGGAGACTCGCACGCCAGTCACGCTTGGTTTGTTGGCTGAAGCCGGTTCTGATATTTCATAACTGTTCATGCGAGCGACTTCAAAGCCATGTTGAAGTCCACTGCGCGACAAAGAGGCGTAGTCTCCCGCGCGTTTGGCGCCGTAGCAAAAATCGTCGCCGACCAGCACATAGCGCACGCCCAAGCCATGCACCAACATACGTTGCACAAAATCGTCCGGACTCAAACGGGCCAATGCTTGGTTAAACGGCAGCACCACGCATTGGGCAATACCGCAGGCTTGCAGTTCAGCCAATTTGTCGCGTAATCCGGCGATACGCGCAGGCGCCAACGAAGGTTGATGAGACAGCTTGGCAAAAAAATCGCGCGGATGCGGCTCGAAAGTCATGACGCAAGACGGCACCCCGCGCTGTCGTGCTTCGTTGTGCAACAAAGCCAACATCGCCTGGTGACCGCGGTGCACACCATCGAAATTACCGATAGTTAGCGCACAGGCTGGGGCAATGCCGCCGTGATGAATACCTCTGAAAATTTGCATGTGATTCGCAGTCTTGTCAAAGTGCTGTCTTGGAAACAGGTTATATTGTCACGGATTGACGTCAGTGCTCGCTTATCTCACTGGAGGTGAATGTTGAAGGTCTTGAAGCTGTCTGCCCAAGGATTACCGCAATCTTGGATTTCGCTCGAACAAGCCGTGACCCATTACGCGGCGGACGAGGTGCGCTGGGAAGCTGGTGTGGAAGTCGCCGTTTACCGCGGCGGCTACAACGCTGTCACTGGCATACAGTCAAAAATTGTTATCAACAGCATCATCGGTACCAAAGGCGTGCCTCGCATCAACCCCTTTGATTTGAAACCGGGTCTGACCAATAGCAAATTGTTTGCCCGCGACCGCAACCTGTGCGCTTATTGCGGCGATGATTTTCACGAAACAGACCTGACCCGCGAACACATCATTCCGTTTGGCCAACACGGGCAAGACACGTGGATGAACGTGGTCACTGCGTGTCAGAGTTGTAACCACCGCAAAGCCAACCGCACGCCCGAGCAAGCCCGCATGCCCTTGCTGTACACACCTTATGTGCCTACGTTGTGGGAGGACTTTATATTGCGTAACCGCCGCATCTTGGCCGACCAAATGGAATTTTTGATGGCGCATTTGCCGCGCAATTCAAGGTTGGCAGCATAAGTATTTCAGCCCGTTAAGCGTTCAAGCGGGATCGCTCAGTTCTCTGAATCTAGGCACACTCACCCCGTCCACCCACACTTCTTCGTTGAACATGGCAAACGGCCTGACCCACAGGCCTTGTTCGCCGTACAGCGCTCTGTATAAAACCAACGGCTCTAGCGTTTCGCTGTGGCGCACCACACCGATCACCTCGTAATCCAGTTGTTTGTAATGGCGGTATCGCCCGACGGGCAGGGTAGGCAATGGTGGCAGATCGGTATCAGACATCGTATGAGTATCCATCTGATGGGAAGGTTGACAAAAAACTTCAATTCAATCGATGGACGATTGGGACTTTAAATACTCTTCAATCGCTTGCGGATAAATCAGATGCTCTTGGGTCAACACGCGTGCGGCCAAACTTTCTGCATGGTCATCTGGCAAAACTGGAACCACGGCTTGCGCCAATATCGGGCCATGGTCTAACTCGGTGGTGACTTGATGGACTGTGGCACCGGCAAAACGGCAACCAGCATCAAGGGCGCGTTGGTGTGTGTGAAGTCCCGCAAAAGCAGGCAACAGTGAAGGGTGGATATTCAGCAAGCGTCCTTCGTAATGCACCACAAAACCCGCCGTCAGTATGCGCATGAAACCGGCTAACACCACCAATGAGGGTTCATAGGCGTCAATGGTTTGTCGCAACACATCATCGAACGCAGTGCGTGGATCTGGCCGGTCGTTGAATGCGGTGTGGTCCACCACTTGCGTGGCCAAACCCATGTCTGCTGCAATTTGCAATCCACGCGCTTGCGGGCGGTTACTGATCACTGCCGCGATGCGGGCATTCCATTTATCTTCCCAATGGTTGAGAACACAGGCGCGGGCAATCGCGGCCATGTTGGAGCCACCGCCGGAAATCAGAATAACTATATGTCGCATGAGGCAATTATGACGAAACACTGGCTTGTCAGCTTTGTTTGCAGCAAAATCGCACGGTCGTGCTAAAACACGTTCCTCGTCTCACAAGATACGTCATTGCGCCTACGGAGAATTCACATGGATCTGGCATTCACGCCTGAAGAACAGGCTTTCAGGGAAGACATACGCAGTTGGGTCAAAGCCCATTTGCCTCAAGCAATTTCCCATAAAGTACATCATGCGTTGCGGCTCACGCGTGAAGACATGCAAGCTTGGGCGCAAATTTTGGGCAGCAAAGGTTGGCTGGGTTATGGTTGGCCGCAGCAGTTTGGTGGCCCAGGTTGGAACGCGGTGCAAAAGCATTTGTTCGAAGAAGAATGTGCGCTGGCCGGTGCGCCGCGTGTGGTCCCATTCGGCCCGGTGATGGTGGCACCTGTCATCATGGCTTTTGGCAACGCCGAGCAGCAACAACGATTTCTGCCTGGAATTGCCAGCGGCAAGGTCTGGTGGAGCCAAGGTTACAGCGAGCCCGGTTCAGGTTCAGATTTGGCGTCATTGAAAACCCGCGCTGAACGCGTTGGCGATAAATACATTGTGAATGGTCAAAAAACCTGGACCACACTGGGTCAATTTGGTGAATGGATTTTTTGTTTGGTGCGCACCAGCACAGAAGGGAAACCGCAAACAGGTATTTCATTTTTATTGATAGACATGAAATCTCCTGGCGTCAGTGTGCGGCCTATCAAGTTGCTGGATGGTGAATGCGAAGTGAATGAAGTCTGGTTTGACAATGTGGAAGTTCCTGCGGAAAACCTGGTTGGTCAAGAAAACAAAGGCTGGGATTACGCCAAATATTTGCTGGCGCACGAGCGTACCAATATCGCAGATGTGAACCGCGCCAAGCGCGAACTCGAGCGTTTGAAGCGCATCGCCAAGGCAGAAGGCGTTTACGACGACATGCGATTCCGTGACGAGATCGCCAAACTTGAGGTGGACATCATCGCTTTGGAGATGATGGTGTTGCGCGTGCTCAGCGCCGAAAAATCAGGCAAACAATCGATGGATATTGCCGGTTTGCTGAAGATTCGCGGTTCGGAAATTCAGCAGCGCTACAGCGAACTGATGATGTTGGCCGCCGGGCCTTTCAGTTTGCCATTTATTCAAGAAGCCATGGATGCAGGCTGGCAAGGCGACCATGTGGGCGCAGCGCATTGCCCGCCATTGGCCTCCACCTATTTCAATTTGCGCAAAACCACGATTTACGGCGGCTCCAATGAGGTGCAACGCAACATCATCGCTAAAACCGTGCTCGGCTGACTATTTATACAAGGATTGACATGGACTTCGATTTTTCTGACGAACAAGAGCAACTGCGCGACGCGGTTCGCAAATGGGTGGACAAGGCATATACCTTTGACGAGCACCGCCGCACCGTGGCCGATGGAGGATTTTCTGCACCTACCTACCAAGCGTTGGCAGAGTTGGGCCTGACCGGTTTGTATGTGCAAGATGCCTACGGCGGCATGGCCATGGGTCCGGTCGAAGGCATGGTGGTGATGGAAGAGTTAGGGCGTGGCATGTTGCTAGAACCGCTGACGCATGCCTGGATCAGCACTGCCGTATTACAAGGATTTGCAGCTGAAGATTTAAAGCAGGCATGGTTGCCGCGCATCGCTGGCGGTGAAGCACTGGTGGTGTTGGCGCATCATGAGCAGGGCCAGCGCTACCACTTGGACAAATGCCACACTAGCGCCAGCGATCACAACGGTGTTTGGCATGTCAGCGGCCACAAAAGCCTGGTCGCCGCTGGTGACCACGCTGATGCGTTTGTGGTGCCGGCCATGTACCAAGGACAACTGGCCATGTTGCTGGTGCCGCGCAGTGACGCAACCGATACCCGCCAACATTACCTGGCTCAAGACGGCAGCCGCATGAGTGAATTGCGGCTCAACAACGCACCAGCTGAGTTGCTGTCATTGCAAGGCTTTGCTGCATTGCAACTGGGCGTAGATGTGGGCATTGCCGCACTGTGCGCCGAGTCTGTCGGTTTGATGGAAAAAACACTGGCGATCACCGTGGACTACATGAACACCCGCAAGCAGTTCGGCGTGCCCATCGCCACGTTTCAAGCGTTGCAACACCGCGCCGCTGACATGAAGATGCAACTCGAGTTGGGGCGCTCCATGAGCTATTACGCCACCTTGAAACTGAACGCATCCGCAGACGAGCGCAGCGTTGCGCTGTCGCGTGCCAAATTACAAATGGGCAGATCTACCCGCCATGTGGGTCAAGAAGCGGTGCAATTGCACGGCGGTATTGGTGTGACCGATGAATACATCGTCAGCCATTGCTTCAAGCGCCTGACGCAAATGGAAATGACCTTCGGCGATAGCCTGCACCACTTGGGGCAGGTATCAGCGCAGATGCAGGAGACGGCGGGCGTGTTTGCTTAATTGATTGTTTGATGGTGCAGACAGAACAGTCAATATATGTTGTTCAACGTCTGCGCCATGGCGTCAGATGATCAAGGTGGGACAATAGCCGAATGCACCCTAAAGCCCTGCTCGACGCCTGTACCGAACTCACCCGCCTCTTGTTACGTTTTGAACACCCCGCTGACAGCGTGGTGTCCAAGTATTTCCGCGAGCAACGCAAGACCATGGACCTGGGCCCGCGCGAGCGCAGTGTGCTGGCCGAAACCGTTTACAACGTGTTGCGGCAAAAGCTGCGGTTCGAGCATTTGGCCAAATCTGGTACTGGCGTGCGCGAGCGGCGACTGGCCATTTTGGGCTGGGCTGCGCACCTTGACGCACAAGCGCGGCAACAGCAGCCGCAACTCAAACACGGTGACCGTGGCTTCATGAAAGCCGCCATGAGCGAGATGGAGTTCAAGTGGCTCAGCGACTGCGATGCCGCTACCGAAGACGATTTCCTCGCCCCGCACAAACACAATTTGCCGCCTTGGCTGGCCGAGGCCTTGGAAGCACAACTGGGTGAGAATTTTTGGCCTTTGGTCGACAGCTTGCAGCAAACCGCCGGGCTGGATGTAAGGGTCAACACCTTGCTGGCCAAGCGAGCCGATGTGTTGGCGCAGTTGAAAGCCGCCGGTATCCAAGCGTTTGACACACCGTTTTCACCTTGGGGCTTGCGCATGCCAGCCAAACCCAATCTGAGCAAACTGGCATTGTTCGAGCAAGGGCATATCGAAGTGCAAGACGAAGGCTCGCAATTGCTGGCGCTGCTGGTGGACGCCAAGCGCGGTGAGATGGTGGCCGACTTCTGTGCCGGTGCCGGCGGCAAAACCCTGGCCTTGGGCGCGAGCATGCGCAACACCGGCCGCTTGTACGCGTTTGACACCTCGGCGCACCGGTTGGACGCGCTCAAACCCCGCCTCGCACGCAGTGGTTTGTCAAACATACACCCGGTTGCGATTGCGCACGAACGCGACGAACGCATCAAGCGCTTGCGCGGCAAGATGGATCGGGTGCTGGTCGACGCGCCGTGCACGGGTTTGGGCACATTGCGACGCAACCCTGATTTGAAATGGCGACAAACGCCACAAGCGGTGGCCGAATTGGTGGTCAAGCAAACAGCCATTTTGGCGTCAGCCGCGCGTCTGCTCAAACCGGGTGGTCGCTTGGTCTATGCCACCTGCAGCTTGCTGCGCGAAGAAAACGAACTGATTGCACAGGCTTTCAGCGCGGCGCACCCCCAGTTCAAGCCACTGCCGGTCAATCCATTGCTGGCGGGTCACGACGTGGCGCAGGCAGACACTTTGTGCACGCCCGATGGTTTGTATTTGCGTTTGTGGCCGCATTTGCACGCCACCGATGGTTTCTTTGCAGCGGCTTGGTCTTTGTCATAAGCCCGTTTTAAAATCAACCTGATTTTGAATTTTTAAGGATGCATATGGTCTTACCTGCATGGCCGTGGTTGGATGTGGTGCTCAATTGGCTGGCACATGGCACTTGGCAATTGAGCGTTTGGCAACTGGTGTTGTTCACTTTGTTGATGACGCACATCACGATTGCCTCGGTGACGATTTACCTGCACCGTCATCAGGCCCACCGTTCACTGGATTTGCATTGGTTACCTGCGCATTTTTTCCGACTCTGGCTGTGGTTGACCACCGGCATGACCACCAAAGCTTGGGCGGCGATTCACCGCAAACACCACGCCAAATGCGAGTCTGAAGAAGACCCGCACAGCCCGCAGGTAATGGGTATACAAACCGTTTTCTGGCAAGGCGCCGAGTTGTACCGCCGCGAAGCCAATAACGCCGAAACCTTGCGCAAGTACGGCCATGGCACACCCGACGATTGGCTGGAAAACCATGTGTATGCGTATTTCCCTTGGCAAGGTGTCGGTGTGATGCTGGTCATAGACTTGGCTTTGTTTGGCGCCATCGGTTTGACAATTTGGGCGGTACAAATGCTGTGGATTCCAGTGACCGCTGCGGGCGTCATCAATGGCATTGGCCACTACTGGGGTTACCGTAATTTTGAAGCGCCGGACGCCAGCACCAATATCTCGCCTTGGGGCATCATTATCGGTGGCGAAGAGCTTCACAACAACCATCACACCTATCCCACGTCAGCCAAGTTATCTGTCAAGCCCTACGAATTTGACATTGGCTGGTTATACATACGTATCTTGGAAACATTCGGATTGGCGACTGTGAAAAAAACACCGCCCAAACTTCATTACGCTGATCGACAACCGATGGCAGACGAACGCACGCTTGAAGCACTGATCACCAACCGTTACGAAGTCATGGCGGGCTTTGCGCGTCAATTGCAAACTGCTTTGAAGCAGGAAATTGCTGCCATGCCCAAACTGCCCGCTGACGCCGTAGTGAGTGCGGCCAAGCGCTGGATGCACCGTGACGAGGTGCAGGTGCCTGTGCAATTTCACGCCTTGCTCCAGCAAGCACGAGACGCATTGCCGAATGTGGACACCATGGTGCGTATGCGCGAAGAACTGCGTCAGATGTGGCTGAATACAAACGCGAGTCGTGCCCAACTGGCCTTGGAATTACAGCAATGGTGTTTGCGTGCCGAGCAAAGCGGTGTGGTTGCGTTGCGTGATTTTTCTATGCAATTAAGGGCAGTGCGACTATGAGCGTGAGCCAGCGACAGCCAGCCAAGGCAATGGCGGTGTGTGCCAGTTTTTGCACCATGGCATTTGCTGATTAATCCTTTAAATGCAATTCTGTAGCTCAAGCTTGGTCAGCGCCATCAACGACAAATGTCATGTTCGGTTGACCAAGATAAATATTTATTTCAGTCAACAGCTTGTATTCGGTAGCCGTTGAAGAATCACTCCAAGGCTTTGGAGGTTTTCTTCCTCAACCACTGAAAGGTACGTCATGAAAAAAATGTCTGCGCTGTTAATTTCTACTGTGTTTGCTGTCGGTTCTTATGCGGCAACCCCAGCAGCTGCTCCCGCCACTGCCGCCGCGCCTGCGGTTACTGCTACCACTGCCGCACCGGCGGCCAAGGCGACAACAACGGCTGCAACACCTGCTGCCAAGCCTGCCGCTGATAAAGTGAAAAAACATAAAGTAGCGCACAAAGCGTCTAAGAAAGAGGCAGCACCTGCTGCTGCTGCCAGCACGCCCGCGATCAAATAAACACTGACGCCTTTATGTCAAGACGAAAAAAAACCGCCGTGAGGCGGTTTTTTTTGAACGACAAGAAAACTCACTTGAGTTTGATTTCCTTGTATTCGACATGCTTGCGAGCTTTGGGGTCGAACTTCATGATCGACATTTTTTCGGGCATGGTTTTTTTATTTTTGCTGGTCGTATAAAAATGACCGGTGCCAGCTGTTGATTCCAGCTTGATTTTTTCGCGTCCGCCTTTGGAAGCCATGGTGAAAGTCCTTTAAAAGTCGGTGAAAAATTAAGCTTGACCGCGAGCCCGCATGTCTGCGAGCACCACTTCAATACCTTTTTTGTCGATCAAGCGCAATGCAGCGCTGGATACACGTAAACGCACCCAGCGGTTTTCGCTTTCCACCCAAAAACGGCGGTGTTGCAAATTGGGCAAGAAACGGCGCTTGGTTTTGTTGTTGGCATGGGAAACGTTGTTGCCAACCATCGGGGCTTTGCCCGTTACTTCACATACACGTGCCATCAGACACTCCTTGTTAACAGCCGGAACTTCCGACTTGACCTCGCCTTTGAAGGGGGCGGTATCCCTGGAACCGATCAACCTTAGGTTGAGTCTGGGTCCAAACTCAGCCGGCTATTATAGCTTGCTGGGACATGGGGCAGTCCGATCAGGCGTGGAGTACTTATTGCTCTAAAAACCTCTGGGCATCCAAAGCCGCCATACAACCCGTGCCAGCACTGGTGATGGCTTGGCGGTACACATGGTCTTGCACATCCCCAGCCGCAAATACGCCCGGCACACTGGTCTGCGTAGCCATGCCTTGTAAGCCGCTTTGCGTGACGATGTAGCCGTCTTTCATGGTCAACTGGCCTTCGAAAATACCCGTGTTGGGTTGGTGACCAATGGCAATGAAACAACCGTGTACCGCCAATTCACGGGTTTGCTGGTCTTGTACGCTTTTCAATCGCACGCCAGTCACGCCAGAGGCGTCGCCCAGCACCTCGTCGAGCACACTGTGGAGTTCGAGCACGATCTTGCCAGCTTTGACCTTGTCCATCAATTTGTCAATCATGATGGCTTCGGCCTTGAACTTATCGCGGCGGTGGATCAAATGCACTTTGCTGGCGATGTTGGACAAATACAAAGCTTCTTCGACTGCCGTATTACCGCCGCCGACCACACAGCACACCTTGTCTCGGTAGAAAAAACCGTCACAGGTGGCGCATCCGGAGACGCCGCGACCCATGAAGTTTTGCTCTGAGGCTAAGCCCAGGTATTTGGCCGATGCGCCGGTTGAAATAATGAGGGCGTCACAGGTGTAAGTGCCGCTGTCACCTGTCAACGTGAAAGGCCGTTGGCTGAAGTCAACCTTGTTGATATGGTCAAAAATAATGTTGGTTTGGAAGCGCTCGGCGTGTTCCTGAAACCTTTGCATCAAATCAGGTCCTTGTACGCCATGCACATCGGCAGGCCAGTTGTCCACATCGGTGGTGGTCATGAGCTGGCCACCTTGCGCCATACCGGTGATCAAAGTGGGTTGTAAATTGGCGCGTGCTGCATAGACGGCGGCGCTGTAGCCGGCCGGGCCGGAGCCAAGAATAAGGACTTTGCTGTGTTTGGGGGAGGTCATGTTTTCTGATGAGGCAAAAAGAGAAGGCAGTCTTTGCGCTTCGGGATGGGTATTTTAGGCCTTCGTTGCAAGCCGTCAGCCTGTCGCTGCTGTTAAGCTTACGTCCGGCAATGACTTACTCACTCAATACGCTTAACAACCGCAAAGAAAATCCGCCTGCAATCAGCGGTTGGCAGCGCTTTGTGCAGGAAATTGCACTGTCGTTGGGCTTTGTGTTTTTATTGTTCTGGCTGGTGGCCATGCTCAGCCACTCTGCCCAAGACCCGGCTTGGACCACTTCGGGCTCCAGCGCAGTGCCGCGCAACTGGGGCGGACGCATAGGCGCGGCTATCAGCGATCTGGGTTTTTTTGTAGCGGGCTATTCCATCATTTGGTGTTTTCTGGCGGCATTTACCAGTTGGTTGCAAGCTTTGGCGAATCGGTTGCGAAGCGAGGAACTCCCGGCGGCTCATGCACAAATTTGGCGTTTAACCCGGTGGGCTTTTTGGAGCGGTTTGATGTTGTTGATGATCTCCAGTACCGGGCTTGAATTTACCCGTCTCTACCGTTTCGACCCCCAATTGCCCGGTCACCATGCTGGCGGTATTTTGGGGTTTTTGGTGGGTGGAGCAGCAAACAAATGGCTGGGCTTTAACGGCTCAGCCTTGGTGTTTATTGTGTTCATGTTGGTGGGGCTGTCATGGACTTTTGGATTTTCATGGGTGGAGCTGGCTGAAAAAATCGGTGCAGGTATGGACCAAGCCCTCATCAACTGGCGCGAACGACGTGAAATGGCCGAAGACTTGGCATTGGGTCAGGCGGCAGCCCGTGAACGGGCAGAGGATGTGCATATTGAGCGTGTAGATACGGAGGACGCTGCGCCACGCCCTGTTCGAATATTGGTCGATCCGGAACCACAGGCTGCGCCAAAAAGCGAACGCATGGCGCGTGAAAGGCAAAAGCCTTTGTTCAATGACATGCCTGATTCCCGCTTGCCACAGGTTGACTTGCTGGACGAGTCTCATGCCAGACAGGACCCGGTCGATTCAGAGACCATCGAATTCACCAGCCGTTTGATTGAGAAAAAATTACGCGATTTCGGTGTCGAGGTCAAGGTGTTGGCTGCGGCACCAGGTCCGGTGGTGACCCGTTATGAAATTGAACCAGCCACCGGTGTCAAAGGTTCGCAAATTGTCAATCTGGCCAAAGACTTGGCAAGATCGCTCAGCATGGTGTCCATCCGTGTGGTGGAAACGATACCTGGTAAAAATTTCATGGCGCTGGAATTGCCGAATGCCAAGCGTCAGTCCATCCGTTTGAGTGAAATTCTGGGTTCCGAGGTTTATAACGAAGCCAAGTCCATGTTGACCATGGGTTTGGGCAAGGACATAGGCGGCCATCCGGTGGTGGCAGATTTAGCCAGAATGCCGCATGTATTGGTAGCGGGTACCACTGGCTCAGGTAAATCTGTGGGCATCAACGCCATGATTTTGAGCCTGCTCTACAAAGCCGAGGCTCGCGATGTACGCCTTTTAATGATTGATCCGAAAATGCTGGAGATGTCGGTTTACGAAGGCATTCCGCATTTACTCGCGCCTGTGGTCACCGACATGCGGCAAGCCGCGCATGGTTTGAATTGGTGTGTGGGAGAAATGGAGCGCCGTTACAAGTTGATGAGCAAGTTGGGCGTTCGCAACTTGGCAGGCTACAACCACAAGATTGAAGAAGCGCTGGAAGCAGGCCATTCCATGCCCAACCCGTTCAGCCTCACACCCGATGATCCTGAGCCTTTGGAACGCTTGCCGCATATCGTCGTCGTGATCGATGAATTGGCAGACCTGATGATGGTGGTCGGCAAAAAAATCGAAGAGTTGATTGCACGGTTAGCGCAAAAAGCAAGGGCTGCAGGCATACATCTGATACTGGCGACACAACGCCCGAGTGTCGATGTGATCACCGGTTTGATCAAAGCCAATATTCCAACGCGTATCGCTTTTCAAGTCAGCAGCAAAATTGACAGTCGCACCATCCTAGACCAGATGGGTGCCGAAGCTTTACTGGGCATGGGAGACATGTTGTATTTGCCCAGCGGCACTGGTTTTCCCATTCGAGTTCACGGCGCATTTGTCAGTGACGAAGAAGTGCACCGCGTGGTCAGTTACCTGAAAACCCAAGGCGAACCGAATTACATCGAAGGCTTGCTCGAAGGCGGTACGGTCGATGGCGAAGCCTACGGGCCTGACTTGTTTGGTGAAACGCCAAGTGAAAAAGACCCGATGTATGACCAAGCCGTTGAAGTGGTGTTGAAAAACCGCAAGGCCAGTATTTCTTTGGTGCAGCGCCATTTGAAAATTGGCTATAACCGCGCCGCCCGCTTGGTGGAGGACATGGAAAAAGCAGGCATGGTCAGCGCCATGAGCAGTAACGGTCAGCGTGAAATTCTGGTGCCCACACGTCAGGATTGATTCTCAAGCCTTCACCGATGCTGACATATTCGATAAACACATTGCAGGAGTCGCTCATGAAACTTTTCAATCCAAAGGTACGTATCAGCGCCTTCGCCTACAGTTTTCTTCGTTGTGCATTGTGGGTGTGTTTGCCCTTATGTATGAACGCGCATGCGGACAGTATCAGCAGTTTGTCACTTTTCTTGAAGAATGCCCACAGCATGAGAGCCGAATTTGTGCAGTCTGTGACCACGCCAGCCAAAGAAAACCGGCCATCCAAAACCAAGACTTCGTCAGGGACTTTTGCATTTGTCCGGCCTATTGCTTTCCGTTTCGATTACGCCAAGCCGTTTGTACAAAACATCATTGCCGATGGCCAGCACCTGTGGTTATATGACGTCGATTTGAATCAGGTCACCCAACGCGTACAAGCACAAGCACTTTCAACCACACCTGCTTCTCTGATTGCCTCAGCCAGTGATGTGGCTACATTGGAAAAAGAATTTGTTTTACAAGCGCAGCCTGAGGCGGAAGGCTTGCAATGGATTGCTGCTATACCTAAAACGCAGGACGGCAGTTTGCAACGCGTGCGCATTGGTTTGCGGCTAGATGGTGAACAAGTTCAATTGGCGCAACTGGATATTCTTGACGCTTTTGGTACGCGTTCATTGATTAAATTTGAGCGTACAGAAATCAACCCGAAAAACCTGACTTTGGCGCAATTTAATTTCGTGCCACCCAAAGGTGTTGACTTGATCAAACCTTGACGTGCTGCAAGGCCTGGCACCGCTGTATGCTGAGCAAACACGGCTGCTGATATTAGGCAGTTTTCCGGGCGTGGCCTCTTTGGAAAAACAGCAGTATTACGGTCATTCGCGTAACCATTTTTGGAAAATTTGCGCTAAGCTTTTGACCACTGATCCTGAACCAGTGATGAGTTTGGATTACGCAAGCCGTTGTGATTGGCTGCTGACTCACGGCATTGGTTTATGGGATGTGTATGCAGCCTGCGAACGTCAAGGCAGTTTGGACAGCCATATTCGCAATGCACAGCCAAACGATTTGTCTTTGTTATCAGTGGCGTGTCCTCAGTTACAAGCTATTGCACACAATGGGGGTGAGAGTTTCAAGCACGCCAAACACACGCAAACTTTGGGTGTGCCGGTTTACCTTTTACCTTCCAGCAGTCCGGCCAATGCGACTTGGTCGTTTGAGCGCAAATTGAAAGCTTGGCGAGATGTGTTTATGCAAGCAGGTTTGTCTGTGATAAGTTCGCCCTAGTTCAAACACGACCATGCATACACCTACTCCCATTCCTCATTCACCTTTGGCCGAGCGCTTGCGCCCGCGCAAACTTTCTGAGGTCGTGGGACAGCAGCATATTTTGGGCGAAGGTATGGCGCTGCGCGTGGCGTTTGAGTCTGGGCAGCCACACAGTTGCTTGTTATGGGGGCCGCCAGGCGTTGGCAAAACCACGATTGCACGGTTGATGGCGGATGCGTTTGATGCACAATTTCTCTCCATCAGCGCGGTATTAGGCGGTATCAAAGAAATACGCGAAGCCGTAGAGATGGCGCAAGCCGCCAGAGACTCTTTAGAGCAACGACGAACCATTGTGTTTGTCGACGAGGTGCACCGTTTCAACAAAAGCCAGCAGGATGCTTTTTTGCCGCATGTGGAGTCCGGCTTGTTCACCTTCATCGGGGCAACCACGGAGAACCCGTCGTTTGAAGTCAACTCCGCCTTGTTATCTCGCGCTGCGGTATATGTGTTGCAACCTTTGTCTGATGCCGACTTGACGCAAATCGTCGAGAAGGCGCGCGCCATCGACGCTGTGCCCGAACTCGAAGACGCAGCGCAGGAGCGCTTGATTGCTTATGCCGACGGCGACGCCAGACGTTTGCTCAATACCTTGGAAACATTGGCCGTGGCGGCGCAGCGAGAGCAGTTGCAACGGGTGACCGATGTGTGGCTCATGAAAGTGTTGGGTGAACGCATGCGTCGTTACGACAAAGGCGGGGAACAGTTCTACGACACCATCAGTGCCTTACACAAATCAGTGCGCGGCTCCGATCCGGATGCCGCTTTGTATTGGCTGGTTCGCATGCTTGATGGTGGCGCAGAACCTAAATATATGGCGAGGCGCATGGTTCGCATGGCTGTCGAGGACATTGGACTGGCTGATCCGCGTGCGTTGCGTTTGGCTTTGGATGCCGCTGAGGTCTACGAACGTTTGGGCTCACCCGAGGGTGAACTCGCTTTGGCTGAATGCGTGGTGTATCTGGCCATCGCACCTAAATCGAATGCAGTTTATAAAGCATATAACCATGTACGCAAACTCATCAAGTCCGACGGTACAAGGCCTGTGCCCATGCATTTACGCAATGCGCCGACACAATTGATGAAGGACTTGGACTACGGGAAAGCGTACAGGTACGCGCATGATGAACCCGATGCATTTGCCGCAGGTGAAAACTACTGGCCTGACGGCATGAAGCCACCCGTGTTGTATGAACCGGTTGAGCGCGGCATGGAAATCAAGATCGCTGAAAAAATGCGCCTGCTGCGTGACAAAAACACACAAGCCCCAAAAACTTAAAGCTTGTCTGCTTCGCTGGTGAACGAATCAGCGAAAAATTCATCGGCAGCTAAACCATGCGCTAAGTAATCACGCTGAGCCGCGTCAATCACCACCGGTGCGCCGCAGGCATATACCTGATGACCAGACAAATCGGCGTTGTCTTGCAGCACAGCCGCATGAACAAAACCGGTTCTGCCTGTCCAGTTATCTTCTGGCAATGCGTCGGACACGACGGGTATGTATTGCAGATTCGGCATGTGAGTCAATTGCGCCATGACCCATTCGTTCATATACAAATCTGAAGGACGGCGACCGCCCCAGTACAAACAGGCAGGACGTTGTATGTTTTTATGTTGCATATGTTCTATCAATGCCTTGATCGGGGCAAAGCCGGTGCCAGACGCCAGCAATACGATGGGCTTGTTGCTGTCTTCGCGCAGGTAAAAACCACCAAAGGGAGCTTCAATACGTTGAATCTCTTTTTCTTTCATGGCACCGAACACATGGTCGGTGAATTTGCCGCCCGGCATGTGCCGTATGTGTAACTCAATCACCGGGGTACCTGCCACCAAGGTGTGCGGTGCATTGGCGATAGAGTACGCACGGCGTGAACCGTCACGCAATAAAAATTCCACATATTGCCCGGCATGGAATTGCATGTTTTCTGTAGAAGGTAATTGCAGTTGTATGCGCATCACGTCATGCGACAATTTTTCCAATGATGCAATGCGCACGGGCATTTTGCGAATAGGAAATGCGTCAGCACTGGTGACTTGGCGCGATTCGAGCACCACATCACTTAAGGCGGTTGCACGGCAGGTCAGCACCATACCTTTGGCCAACTCTTCGTCGCTCAAAGCTTTGCTCTGGTAATTGCCCATTTGAATTTCACCAGAGACTTTCAAGCATTTGCAAGAACCACAGGCGCCGTCTTTGCAACCGTAAGGTAGTCCCACCCCTTGGCGTATGCCAGATGACAAAATCGTTTCGTTTTCATCTACGCTGAAAGACCGCCCACTGGGTTGCACTGAAACTTGAAAAGTCATGCTTGCTATCCTTGGATTTTTATAAACAACGAAAGACTGGATTTTGCCCTCAAACCAAAACCCTCTCGGTGCACTGCCATCGCGCTTTAAAAGACCGCGCATATTGATCGTTGGTTGCGGTGATGTAGGTTTGCGTGCCGCCAATTTATTAAAGAGTTCAAGCCGTGTTTATGCGTTAACCAGCAACGCATCGCGTATATCAATTTTGCAGCATCAAGGTATCACGGCTTTGCAAGGCAATCTGGATGAACCAGCCAGTTTGCGACGGTTGGCAGGTATAGCCACGCACATCATTCACATGGCTCCTCCTCCTTCACAAGGCATCATCGATCCACGCAGTAAAGCCTTGGTGCAAGCTATGATGCGGCGCTCTTCTCCCTACACAGTGGTGTATGGCTCAACCAGTGGCGTGTATGGCGACTGCGGTGGCGCATGGATAGATGAAACACAACCATTGAAGCCGCAAACAGATCGCGCTTACAGACGTGTCGATGCTGAGGCTTGGTTGAACGCCTGGGGCTCGCGGGGTTTTCCGCGTATCAGCGTGTTGCGTATTCCCGGTATTTATGCGCTGGACCGAGAGGGCGGCACACCGCTCGAACGCTTACACCGTGGCACGCCGGTGCTGCAAGCCAGCGATGATGTGTATACCAACCACATCCATGCCGACGATCTGGCGCGTGCGACCGTGCTGTGTGTGTGGCGCGGCAACACCTTGCGGCCTTTGCATGTCAGCGATGACAGCCATATGTTGATGGGCGATTACATGGACATGGCCGCAGACCTGTGGCAGTTGCCACGCCCACCACGCATCAACAGGGCGCAAGTGCAAACCGCATTGCCTGCCATGACATTGAGTTTCATGAGCGAATCCAGACGTATGCACAACCAGCGTTTGAAAAACGAGTTGCGCATGAAGTTGTGCTATCCCACCGTGAGCGAAGGCTTGCAGGGCAAGCCGGTTTTTTAACGCATGCCGATTTTGGCGTCGCCAAATATGCCGGTGACTTCGCGCGGCAGGCTGCGCCAATATTGCTGTGTGGCTTGCACCTGACCGCCAAGCGCGGCGGCAGCTTCCCAACCCCAACGCGGTTTGTATAAAAAGCTGCGACCTAAGGCAATCATGTCTGCGTCCCCAGCTTGCAAAACTTCCTCTGCGTGTCGTGGTTCGGTGATCAAACCGACAGCAATGGTGGGTAATCCAGTTTCTTGCTTAATGTGTTTGGCGAAATGCACTTGGTAGCCAGGGCCGATGGTGATTTTTTGCTGCGGAGAGATACCACCGGAAGACACGTGTACAAAGTCTGCACCGGCTTGCTTTAACTGTTTGGTGAAGTCTGTGGTTTGCTCCAAATCCCAGCCGCCTTCTATCCAATCGCTGGCAGATAAACGCATACCGAGCACGCCGTGAAACACTTTGCGAACGGCATTGAAAACTTGCAAAGGAAAGCGCGCGCGGTTGGCGAAATTGCCGCCGTAGTTGTCGTTGCGTTGGTTGGAGATCGGCGATAAAAATTCGTGCAACAAATAACCATGCGCACCGTGCAATTCCAGCATCTCCAAGCCCATGGCTTGGGCGCGTTGCGCGGCTTTGACAAAGGCTTGTTCAATCGCTAGCAAACCGGCGGCATCGATTTCATGCGGCGGCGCTTCGCCAGGCAACAGGTTGATGGGCGAGGGTGCCAAGGTTTCCCAACCGCCATGCGCTTTGTCTATCAGCATGCCGCCGTTCCAAGGTTGAGCGCTGGAGCCTTTGCGGCCAGCATGCGCAATTTGCAAGCAAACAGGCACGGGGGGCGCGAGTTTGCGCGCGCGCGCCAAGGTGTCGGCTAGCGCATCAGCGGTCGCATCGTCCCAGATACCCAAACAATTCGGTGTGATGCGGCCTTGTGCTGTGACTGCAGTGGCTTCGATCATGAACACACCAGCGCCGCTATTGAGCAAATTGGCCCAATGCATCAAATGCCAGTCGTTCGCCTTACCGTCCAAATGACAAGCGTATTGGCACATGGGTGCCACCACGATGCGGTTGGGTAATGTCAACGGGCCGCGTGGAGATTGGAGTGTGATGGGGGTGAAGAGAAGGCTCATAGTGCGATGTGAAGGGTAAATCAAATAACGCCATCTTAAAGCGAGCCAGAAGTGATCACAGACAGACATAAAAAAAACGACCCTTGTGGGGTCGTATTTTCATTGCCATCATCTGGTGCCGGAGGCCGGAATCGAACCGGCACGGTGTTTTGCACCGGCAGATTTTGAATCTGCTGCGTCTACCAATTTCGCCACTCCGGCAGAAGGTGGATACGAATTATGGCACAGTGTGGGTATGAACTATCCCACCATCGAAGCAGCGATCGGCAACACACCAATCGCGCGCCTGCAACGCATAGGCGTTGCAGACAATGAAAAACGTGGCAATGTCATTCTGGGCAAACTTGAGGGTAACAACCCTGCTGGCTCGGTCAAAGACCGTCCGGCCTTGTCAATGATTCAACGCGCTGAAGAACGCGGCGACATCAAACCCGGCGACACCTTGATCGAAGCCACCTCAGGCAACACCGGTATTGCACTGGCCATGGCAGCCGCCATCAAAGGCTATCGCATGGTGTTGATCATGCCCGAGGACTTGTCGATTGAGCGTGCGCAAACCATGAAAGCCTTTGGTGCAGAGTTGATACTCACGTCCAAAACCACTGGCATGGAAGGTGCGCGCGATATTGCCGACCGCATGCAAGCCGATGGTAAAGGGCGGGTGTTGGACCAGTTTGCCAACGCAGACAATCCGCGTATTCACTATGAAACCACAGGCCCTGAAATCTGGCAGCAAACCGACGGGCGTGTCACGCATTTCGTCAGTGCCATGGGCACTACCGGCACCATCACCGGCGTGTCGCGTTATTTGAAAGAAAAAAATTCGGCTATCCGCATCATCGGCGCGCAACCCAGCGAAGGCTCGCGCATTCCAGGCATTCGCAAATGGTCGCCTGAATATGTACCCAAAATTTACGATGCCACCCACGTGGATGAACTGGTTTATGTGAGCCAGACCGATGCCGAAGATATGTGCCGTCGACTTGCGCGAGAAGAAGGTATTTTTGCAGGCATCTCAGCCGCAGGCGCGTGTTGGGTGGCTTTGCAAATTGCTCAGCAAGTGCGAGACGCGAACATTGTGTTCATCGTGTGCGACCGCGGTGACCGTTATTTATCCACTGGAGTGTTTCCCGCATGAGTGCTTTTCAATACTGCCCAATGTGTGCCACCGAATTGCAATTGATTTCGCAAGAAGAAGATGGCGGCGCCAAAACGCGTATGCGTTGTGTGGTCTGTCAGTGGACGCACTGGAACAATCCTACGCCAGTGCTCGCCGGTATCGTGCAATACCGCGGTCAGATATTGCTGGCTCGCAATGCGGCTTGGACTGGCAGACGTTTTGCGTTGATTACGGGCTTCATGGAGGCAGGTGAAACACCGCAAGAAGGTATCACGCGGGAAATTGCAGAAGAGACTAATTTGCAAGTGTCTGCACTGAAGTTGATCGGCGTCTATGACTTTCAACGCATGAACCAAGTCATCATTGCTTACCATGCGGTGGCCGACGGTGAAGTACGTTTATCACCCGAGTTGGCCGAGTACAAGCTTTACGATTACAAGGACATTATTTGTTGGCCGGCAGGCACAGGCTATGCCATGGGTGACTGGTTACGTACGCAAGGCATTGAGCCTCGGTTTATGACCTGGGATGAACGAGCGGCTCAAAACATAGAATAAACCTGTTTCAGAATGACAAAAATGGCTGAGCCCTTGATTGCGTTAACGTAGACACACCATGCAGATTGATCTTGAACTTGATACCCGCGGCCTGAATTGCCCTTTGCCTATATTGAAGGCCAAGAAAGCTTTGACGCCCATGCAAACTGGGCAGTTGCTTAAAGTGGTGTCAACCGATAAAGGCTCGTTGCGCGACTTTGCCGCCTTTGCCAAACAAACCGGCAACGAGCTGGTGTCGCAAGAGACGGTGGGTGAAGAATTTGTTCACGTCCTCAAGCGGCGTTGATACTTGATTTAATGGCTTTGGTGTCGTGACTGACCTGGTGGGCTCGGTCGCCTCTCACCGCCGCAAGCGGCAACGTTCGAGTCGGCCCGACCCACCATGTCAGTCTGCCCGTGCAGCTTAAGCAAGCCTTTTCAACTGGTCTTTCACTTTCTGCAAAGTGTCTTCAAAGTCAGCCAATCGCTGACGCTCTTGCGTGATCACTGCAGGAGGTGCTTTCGCCACAAATGCTTCATTGCCGAGTTTGCCGTGGGCTTTGGCGATTTCGCTTTCTAGACGCGTGATTTCTTTGGACAGACGTGCTTTTTCAGCAGTGACATCTACTTCAATGAACAAACATAAGCGGATGTTGCCAACCACGGCCACAGGGGCAGACTGAGCGGCAACTTGCCATGCCGCTTCGTCTTCAAACACTTTGACCTCACTCAGCTTGGCCATGGCTTTGATGACATGGTTGTTTGCACTGACAAACGCAGCATCACCTAATGCAAATAAAGGCATTTTGGTACTGGGAGACACGCCCATTTCACTGCGCAAAGTACGGCAGGCTTCGATCAATGCCTTGAGTTGGTTGACGCTGGTAATCGCTTGCTCATCAATCTTGTTCAGTTGCGCCACAGGGTAAGGCGCGATGCTCACCGACTCACCGCCAATGCCTGCAACAGGCGCCACTTTTTGCCACAGCTCTTCGGTGATGAATGGAATGATCGGGTGCGCCAAACGCAAAATGGCTTCAAGCGTGCGAATCAAAGTGCGTCGCGTGGCGCGTTGTTGCGATTCGTCACCGTTTTGAATTTGCACCTTGGCGATTTCTAAGTACCAGTCGCAGTATTCGTTCCAAACAAATTCATAAATAGCGGTGGCTACATTGTCCAAGCGGTAATCGGCAAACGCTTTAGCCACCTGGTCTTCGGTGAGTTGTAACTGTGAACTGATCCAGCGGTCAGCCTGACTGAACTTCATGTATTGGTAAAAAGGTCCAGCAGGGATATGTTCGCCGTTGTCGCTGGTACGAGGTGGCGAGCATTCGGCTTTGGTGTGTTCTTTCAAGCCACAGTCTTGGCCTTCACAATTCATCAATACAAAGCGGGTAGCGTTCCAGAGTTTGTTACAGAAATTGCGATAGCCTTCACAGCGTTTGCTGTCAAAGTTGATGCTTCTGCCTAACGAAGCCAGCGCGGCAAAGGTAAAGCGCAACGCGTCCGCACCGTAAGCAGGAATACCATCCGGAAATTCTTTTTGGGTGTTCTTACGTACTTGCGGTGCCGACTCAGGCTTGCGTAAACCTTGGCTGCGTTTATCCAGCAAAGGTGCGAGGGCAATGCCGTCAATCAAGTCCACCGGATCCAGCACATTGCCCTCAGACTTGCTCATTTTCTTGCCTTGTGCATCACGCACCAGACCATGTATGTAAACATGCTTGAAGGGAACACGGCCGGTGAAATGTGTGGTCATCATGATCATGCGGGCGACCCAAAAGAAGATGATGTCGTAACCAGTCACGAGGACGCTGCTTGGCAAATACAGGTCTATGTCTTTGCGTTGTCCGTCTTGATTGGCCGTGTCGTGCTTGGCCTGTCTCCCATCCGCTTCGTGGCCGAAGTCGCTGCGACCAAGCCCATCACGCCCGCCTGCATTCAGCCAGTCCATGGTGCTGAAAGGCACCAGCGCTGACGAATACCATGTATCGAGCACGTCTTCATCACGGCGCAGTGTTTTACCCGGCGCTTGCGCTTGCGCGTCGGCTTCATTGCGTGCCACATACACCTTGCCGTCTTCATCGTACCAAGCGGGAATTTGATGGCCCCACCATAGTTGACGCGAAATACACCAGTCTTGGATATTGTTCATCCATTGGTTATAGGTGTTGATCCAGTTTTCAGGTACGAACTTCACTTCGCCAGAATGCACCGCGTCAATGGCTTTTTGTGCAATGCTCTTACCGCTCGGGTCTTTGTCGCTGACTTTGTTCATAGCGACAAACCACTGGTCGGTCAACATGGGTTCAACAATTTGGCCGGTGCGGGCGCAAATTGGCAACATCATTTTGTGCGGCTTGATCTCAAGCATCAAACCCAAGGCTTCCAAATCTCGATTGACTGCTTTGCGTGCGTCAAACCTGTCCATGCCTTGGTAGGCGGCAGGTCCGTTGTCATTGACCTTGGCGTCCAGCGTAAAAATAGTGATCAGCGGCAGGCCATGTCGCTGAGCGCAGGCGTAGTCGTTGAAATCGTGTGCGCCGGTGATTTTGACGCAGCCCGAACCGAATTCGCGGTCTACAAAATCGTCTGCGATGATGGGAATTTGCCGGTCGCACAAAGGCAAATCCACCATCTTGCCAACCAAATGTTTGTATCGATCATCTTCAGGGTGAACTGCCAGCGCCCCGTCAGCCATCATGGTTTCAGGTCGGGTGGTGGCGATCGTCATGCCTTTTTGCAGAACGCCGTCAATCTTTTGCGGGCCGCCAGAAAACGGATAACAGATGTAGTGCATCTTGCCATCAGATTCAGTGGCTTCCACTTCGAGGTCAGACACCGCACTCATGAGCACCGGGTCCCAGTTCACCAAACGCTTGCCTCTGTATATCAAACCTTGTTCATACAAACGCACAAAAGTGTCGGTCACCACCGGCGAGAGCTTGTCGTCCATGGTGAAGTACTCGCGGGTCCAGTCCACGCTATCACCCATGCGGCGCATTTGCTGGGTGATGGTGTTGCCCGATTGCTCTTTCCATTCCCAGACTTTGCTGATGAAATTTTTACGCGCCTCGGCCGGTGTCGGGCCCATGTCGTGGCGGCTGATGCCTTGCCCTTGCAATTGGCGCTCGACCACGATTTGTGTCGCGATACCTGCGTGGTCGGTGCCGGGTATCCAAGCAGTGTTAAAGCCTGACATGCGGTGGTAGCGTGTCAGACTGTCCATGATGGTCTGGTTGAATGCATGACCCATATGTAGCGTACCGGTCACATTCGGCGGCGGCAGTTGAATCGCAAACGAAGGCTCATCTGCGACGGGCGCTCCTGTGCCGCGAAAACCGGCCACACCATAACCGCGTTTTTCCCATTCAGGCCCCCAATGGGCCTCGAGGGCTGCGGGTTCAAAAGATTTGGACAGGCTGTCTAAGCCGGGTTGTGCGCTGGGGCTGGTCATATAGGTGGGGGTATTGAACCGAGGATCAATCGGTTTGTATTTAGAACAAAAAAATGTATTTTAACGACGGACGTTATCTGAGAGGCTGCCCGTCAAAGCCTTGACTTTTTATAGAAGATGATTAGTTTTCTGCTGCAATTTGTCTTAAAGCATTGGCAAACACCGCCGCAGGCTGGCCGCCTGAGATCAAATGCTTGTCATTGATGATGACTGCAGGGACCGAATGAATACCCGCACTGGTATAAAAGTTTTCTTTGGCACGCACATCGTCTGCATAGGTGTCGCTGTCCAAAACAGCGCGGGCCTCAGCCACATCCAATCCCACGGTTTGCACGATATTCAAAAGCACGTCGTGTGAATCGATCACTTCACCGCGCCCTTGATAAGCATCAAGCAAAGCTTTTTTCAGTCTGCGTTGCGTGTTTGCGCCACCCGTGATTTCAGCCCAATGCAACAAACGATGCGCGTCAAACGTATTAAAGATGCGTCCGCGTCCAGTAGGGTGAAAGGTAAAGCCGACTTCAGCGCCGCGCGCTTTGATGTTTTGGTACATCTGTGCTTGTTGTTCGGCGGTTGAGCCGTATTTGTTTGCCAAATGTTCGAACAGGTCTTCGCCGCCTGGCGGCATATGCGGGTTGAGTTCAAAAGGTTGAAAGTGGATGTCTGCCGAAACTTCGTTTTGCAGTTCATCCAGCGCTTGTTCAAGTGCGCCCAAGCCAACCGCGCACCACGGGCAGGCCACATCTGAGACAAAATCAATTTTTAAATGTGCGCTCATGGTTGTTTCCTTTGGGGTCTGAATATCAATGCAATGCCAATGAAGTGGCCAATGCTTTGACCAATTGTCCGTTGATCGCTTTGCCTTTGGCGGCCAAATAAGCATCAGGCCGTAACAACGCCCATTGTGCTTTTTCGCACTGGCATGCGCTTCTCAATGTTTTGTTTTTGTCCATGACATGCTCAAGCACATCAGCATGTTTTTTATGGACCACCTGTACTGCATAAACAGCAGCCAATGCGCTGATCGACTGCAATTTCGTGATCTCTTTGCGGCTGAGTTCACCAAATACCAGCAGCAGCAAGCGTCCATTGGCCCATTGCAGCAAATCTGCCAAGTTACCGGTAGAGTCAGAGCTGAATTGAAGCGCTACGTTTTGAACCATAAAGCCAGCATCGGCTTGACACACGTCGGACACGTCATAGCGGTTGGCTTCGGCCATGCGTCCAGTGTTGATCAACGCTTTGGCGAATGCATGGTGCTTGGCCAAACCAATGCTGGCGCTGCGAAACGTTTTTTCCATACCCTCAGGGGCGCGCAGGTAACGTGCTGTGCGGTTGGTGACATGAACGTTGCGTTGCGCCGCTTGTATCCGCTCTTGGTTATAACTGGCAAGCAATCTAGGTGCGGCTTTACCGCTTAACACGGCAGCAAGTTTCCATGCCAAGTTGTCCGCATCCGCAATGCCCGTATTTCCACCACGCGCGCCGAACGGACTGACCACTTTGGCGGTATCGCCAATAAAAAATACGCGACCGTGGTGTAAGTGATGCAAGCACTGTGATTTGTAAGCATAGGGACCGACCCAGACGATCTCGCATGCCACATCTGAACCAAATTGTTTGGCCAAGCGTTCACGCACCACGTCTTCGCGGCTGACGTACAGCGGGTCTGCGTCAGGTGCCATTTGGTAATCAATACGCCAGACATCGTCTGCCATCAGGTGTTGCCAGACCGCACGGTTATCGTTGAATGGTGCTTCTATCCAAGTGTGGCGCTCTGTGGGTGGTTGATGTTTGAAGCGCACATCGGCGATGCACCAGCGGTCATCGCCGCGTTTGCTGTCCATGGTGGCGCCTACCCACGCATGAAACGGTGTGTGTGAACCACTTGCATCGATGACGTGACTGGCATGAATGGCATAACGTCCAGCTGGCGTTTGAATGTCGAGACGCGCAGATGCATCGGTTTGTGAAAAGCCAACAACTTTGTTGCACCAGCGCAAGTCAATCAGTGGGGAGTGCTGGTTGATTTGCTGAATTTTGTCGACCAAAAACATCTCAACATAAAACTGCTGGATATTGATGAAAGGCGGTTGGCAACTGGCTGAAAATTGTTGTCTTTCGCGCAGATCGAATGAGAAGACTTCATCGTCTCCGGCAAATGTCCGTCCCACTTGCCATGCCACACCCTTGGCTGCAATCTGCTCATAAATACCGAGCCTTGCAAATATTTCCAATGACTGCTGTGTGTAACAAATGCCTCTCGAGGAGGCGCCTTTGACGCCGACAGTGTTGTCTTCATCCAGCAAGACGGCGGCAATGCCAAGTTGTGCGAGTTTGCAAGCCAGCGTCAAGCCACTCAAGCCTGCTCCCACAATGACGACTTGGTGAGTGTGTATGTGCTTGCTGCTGAGTTCTGCCGGCGGCACAAACGCATATTCGGGCAAAGCATAGCCGGGTGTAGAACGGGATTTAGCCACGTTGAAGAAGGCGCTCACGTTTGTTTGCTGTCCATGCGTCTAATTGAGCGCGTACATCCAAACTTTCCTGATGCATTTGACTCGGCGGCGCCACCTGTGCACTCAACTCCAACCGAATGCCATTGGGATCGAAGAAATAAATACTTTTAAAAATACGGTGGTCAGTGATGCCCAGCACTTCTATTCCGTGTGCCTCAAGGCGGGTCTTGCTGTCTTGCAGTGCTTGAATGCTTTCGACGCTGAAAGCAATGTGATTGACCCAGGAGGGGGTATTGGGCGAGGGCAGGGCCGCCGTGTCGTCGCCCAAGTCAAAAAAAGCGATAAATGAACCATCTTGCAAGCGGAAAAAGAAATGGGTGTAAGGACAGTACTCGCCCGTGCTGGGAACATGGTCGTTTTGTATCAGGTGATAAAGCGGCAAGCCGAGAATATCTTCGTAAAAATGTCGGGTTTCTTCGGCGTCCCTCGCGCGGTAAGCGTAATGATGTAACTGCAGAACTTTTGCGGGGGCAGGTAAATGAGTCAGATCCGGCATAAAGCATTTTCCTCTGAATGAATGCAGTTTAAGGGACGATGAACAGATCACAATTGTCTTCGGTGAGTTTGCATCTCCAGTTATGAAGACAGAATGCTTACCGATAAAGAACTGCAACCGTCATCAAAATTACAAATGAATAGCAAAGCACTCCATTGCATCATTAATGATTTCATATCAAATTTGATACTCAATAGCCTGTATCAATGTAAGGCATTGAAACAAGTCATTGGACTTGGTGCTCTCAAGGGTTAACCTATAGGCTGACTTTGGCTCGCAACGCCAAAGCAGTTTCAACAACCATAGGAGATTCTTAATGTCAGCTCTCAAAGGCTCAAAGACGGAAGAAAACCTGAAGGCCGCTTTCGCAGGCGAGTCACAGGCCAACCGCCGTTACCTCTATTTCGCAAACAAAGCCGATATTGAAGGCCAAAACGATGTGGCAGCATTGTTTCGCTCGACTGCCGAAGGCGAAACCGGTCATGCCCACGGTCACCTTGAGTGGCTAGAGCAGTGCGGTGACCCCGCTACTGGTTTGCCAATTGGCGCTACCCGTGACAACCTCAAAGCAGCAGTGGCTGGTGAAACCCACGAGTACACCGATATGTACCCAGGCATGGCCAAAACCGCACGCGACGAAGGCCACGACGAAATCGCCGACTGGTTTGAAACTCTGGCCAAGGCTGAGCGTTCACACGCCAACCGTTACGCCAAAGCTTTGGCTGAATTGGTCGATTGATTCAGTTCCAGCATTAAGCGCAGGGCGTTGCTTTACCCAAGGCAGCGCCTTTCCCTGAATGCCGGGCCATACGCTGTGCCTTACAGCAGCCCACTAATTGATACACCTGCTCACACAAGGACATTCACATGGCTCGCGAAGGCAGTCTCGAAGCACCGACACGTCACCCGTTGGATTGGTTAAACCCAGATTTTTATAACGAAGAAGCCTGCTTCACTGAAATGGAGCGGATTTTTGATATTTGCCACGGGTGCCGTCGGTGCGTCAGTTTGTGCGGCTCGTTTCCTACTTTGTTCGATCTGGTGGATGAAAGCCCGACCATGGAGTTGGATGGTGTCAACAAGCAGGATTACTGGAAAGTGGTGGACCAGTGCTATTTGTGCGACCTGTGTTATTTGACCAAATGTCCTTATGTGCCGCCCCATGAATGGAACTTAGATTTCCCGCACACCATGTTGCGAGCCAAAGCCATCAAGTTCCAAAAGGGCGAGGTTTCTGCGGGTGAAAAATTTCTGGCCTCTACCGATGTGCACGGACAGTTCGCTGGTATTCCCATCGTAGTGCAAGCGGTCAACGCCATCAATAAAACCGGTTTGGCGCGTTCGGTGATGGAGTCCACTTTAGGCGTGGACAAAAATGCTTGGCTGCCTGAACTTGCGACAAAAAAATTCCGTGCGGGTGCGCCCAAAGCGAAAGCCAAAAAAGTGGTGAACGGTGAGAAAACGCCGGGCAAGGTAGTCATTTATGCGACTTGCTATGTGAACTACAACGAACCCGGCATTGGTATGGACTTGTTGAAAATACTTGACCACAACGACATTCCTTATGAACTTGTGTCCAAGGAAAAATGCTGCGGCATGCCCAAACTGGAGTTGGGCGATTTGCAATCCGTAGATGAAAACAAAAAAATCAACATACCTGTCCTTGCAAAATACGCCCGTGAGGGTTATGCGATTTTGAGTGCTGTGCCATCTTGCACCTTGATGTTCAAACAAGAATTGCCACTGATGTATCCGGATGACGCCGAGACCCAACTGGTCAAAGATCACATGTGGGACCCATTCGAATATTTGATGGCTCGCAAACGCGATGGTTTGTTGAAAACCGAATTTACCGAAAGTCTGGGCAATGTCAGTTATCAAATACCTTGCCATGGCAGGGTACAAAACATCGGCAAAAAAACCGAAGAGATGCTGAAGATGATTCCAGACACCACCATCAACACGGTGGAGCGCTGTTCCGGACATGCCGGCACCTATGGCGTGAAAAAAGCGACGCATGCTTACGCCATGAAAATCGGTAAACCTGTGGTCAAAGCCATGGCGACCATGAAAGACGGCAGCAAGCCTGACTTCATCAGTTCAGACTGTCCGTTGGGCGGTCATCACATTGCCCAAGGTTTTGAAGCCAACGGTCAATCGGTGCCGGAGTTGCAACACCCCATCAGCCTGGTTGCCAAAGCTTACGGCTTGAAGTAGAAATTGGGGTCAGGGTAATTGGGGTCAGTGTAATTGGGGTCAGTATCCAATTAATTTTTTGAATTAATTGGATACTGACCCCAATTACACTGACCCCAATTACCCTGACCCTAATTACTCCTCCCCCCTAAAAAATTAATCGGATACTGACCCCAATTACTGACCCCAATTACCACGAGAGAAAACAAATGCAATTGACTGGACACATCACCGCCAACAACCTCATGAGTCTGGAGGCGTACAGCAAATTTCGCAAAACCCATAAGGCCGAGGTTCTGGCGCACCGGAAATTGCGTTCGGTACATTTGGGCGAACACATTACTTTACAGTTTGAAAGCGAGATGACCATTCGCTACCAAATTCAAGAGATGTTGCGTATAGAAAAAATCTTTGAAGAAGAAGGCATACAACAGGAAATAGATGCGTATGCGCCGTTGGTGCCAGAGGGCAGCAATTGGAAAGCCACCATGCTCATCGAATATCCGGATGTGAATGAACGCAAGCGTGAACTTGCACGACTCATCGGTGTTGAAGACCGCATGTTCATCGAGGTTGAGGGCCATGCGCGCGTTTATGCGATTGCTGACGAAGATTTGGAGCGCGAGAACGACGAAAAAACGTCTGCAGTTCACTTCGTGAGGTTTGAATTTGATACAGCCGCCAAAGCGGCAATCAAGGCTGGTGCCGCAGTAAAATTGGGTTGCGACCACACCAACTATCCTGCCCACACGCAGATCGACGCCGAGGCGTTGGCATCGCTGGCTGGAGATTTGAAATAATCACTGAATGCTCTTTCTCTTATCCCCTGCCAAATCACTCGACTATGAGTCACCGCTGCCAGCGCTGACAGCCAGCTTGCCGCAGTTTGTTGCGCAATCTTCCGAGTTGATTTCTACGCTGAAGAAAAAAACGCCTCAGCAAATTGCCGAGTTAATGGACCTGAGTGACACGCTCGCCAAACTCAACGCTGAACGCTATAAATCATGGTCACCCCGATTCACTGGCGATAACGCCAGACCAGCGGTGTTGGCGTTCAATGGCGATGTGTACGAAGGACTGGACGCCAAAACGCTCAAACCCAAGCAGTTGCAATGGGCGCAAGACCATGTGGCCATACTCAGTGGTTTGTATGGTGTGTTGCGACCTCTCGATCTGATGCAACCCTACCGATTAGAAATGGGTACCTCGCTCAAGCATGGTAAGCACCACAATCTTTATCAGTTTTGGGGTGCTCAAATTGCTCAGTATCTCAACACACAACTTACCGGACACAAAGATCCGGTCATCGTTAACTTGGCGTCGCAAGAATATTTCAAGTCAGTTGACCGCAACGTCTTGCAGGCGCGTGTCATTGAATGTGTATTCCAAGACCATAAAAACGGTCAGTACAAGATCATCAGTTTTTTTGCTAAACGCGCACGGGGTTTGATGGCACGTTTTGCGATTCAAGAGAAATTGAAAACGCCTGAACAGTTACAGACGTTCAATCTGGAAGGCTATACATTCACGCCTCAAGCCTCCACTGAAGACACACTGGTGTTTCGCCGTCACCTGACACAATAGGTCACCCATGCAAATTTATGTCAATAACCTGCGCTTAGAAGTCGAAGATACCGGCGAGCGTGACCGCCCTGCGGTGTTGTTGATAGCCGGCATGTCCATGCAATTGATTGTTTGGCCGGATGATTTGCTACATCAATTACATGAGGCAGGTTTCAGAGTGGTGCGTTTTGATAACCGGGACAACGGCTTGTCCGAATCCTTGGATCACGCAGGAACACCAAATATTCTGTGGTTCATGCTGCAACAAAAACTTGGCCTTCAAGTCAAACCGCCTTACACCATCCAGGACATGACGCGCGATGCTTTGGGTGTGATGGACCATTTGCAATTAAAGCAGGCGCATGTGATCGGGGTCAGCATGGGCGGCATGATCGCCCAGCGCTTGTGTGTGATCGCACCCGAACGCATTCTCAGCCTAACCAGCATCATGAGCAGCAGCGGCGCCAAAGGTTTGCCCGGCCCCACCCCTGCCATGCGCCGAGTGATGATGACACCACCTGCGCCATCCGGCAGTGCTGGCGCACGTACCCAAGCTTTGCGTTTTGTCAAAGCTCTGGCTGGTCCTGGCTTTGTCCATCCAGAGGGCTCACAAGAACGATTGGTCAACGATTCCATGCAGCGCAGCAACCGCCCCAAGGGGAGTTACCGACAAATGTTGGCTGCCATGGCAGACCGTGAACGCTGGCGCTTGTTAGCAGGCATCACAGCCCCCACACTGGTGATTCATGGGACGGCCGATCCGCTGATTCCTTATGCATGTGGACAAGACACAGCCGCTCGCATTGCTGGTGCGAAGTTGTTGGGCATTGAAGGCATGGGACACGATTTCCCGCCCGGTGCAGTCGCACAAATGATGGCGCGTTTAATGCCTTTTTTACAAGCCCATACCCCTTTATGAACTCACCTGGTCAATCCCTGCTGGGCAAAATAGTTGGCTATGCAGACCAGTACGACGCGTCTTTGCTTTACCCATTGCCGCGTGCTGCACAACGTGCCGAAATTGGCATCTCAGGCCAGCCAGTATTTTTGGGCGCAGATGTGTGGACGGCTTACGAGCTCAGTTGGTTGAACTTGCGGGGCAAACCGCAAGTCGCCATGGGACGCTTCATCGTGCCGTGTGAAAGCACGCACCTGATTGAAAGCAAATCGCTGAAGCTTTACTTGAACAGCTTTAACAATACCCGTTTTGCCTCCATGGATGAGGTGAAAAAAACCATGCAGCAAGACTTGAGTACCGCCGTGTGGCATGGCGGCGCCATGCAAGCGGGCGTGGGTGTGCAATTGCTGATACCCGAGCAATTCATTGCGGAAAAAATCCATGAGATGGATGGCGTGAACCTTGACAGGCTGGACTTGGATTGCATTCACTATCAACCCGCACCTGAATTATTGACAGCAGCCTGGGATGAAAAACCAGTGACAGAAACGCTGACCAGCCATTTATTGAAAAGCAATTGCTTGGTCACCGGACAGCCGGATTGGGGGAGTGTCAGTATCAGTTACAGCGGGGCGCAAATTGACCAAGGCGGGTTACTGCAATACATCGTGAGTTTTCGCAACCACAACGAATTCCACGAACATTGTGTCGAGCGCATTTACACGGACATCATGACGCGCTGCAAGCCGACCAAGCTGAGCGTTCAAGCGCGTTACACGCGTCGCGGTGGAGTGGATATCAATCCCTGGCGCAGCAGCCATTCACAAGCCATGCCGCCCCAAATACGCACGGCCAGACAATAAGAATCACGCCACGTCTTTGAATGTCTGCAAGGCCAACAGGTCAGGAAAACTACCCGTTTGTTTTTTCTGAAACGAAGTAATGGCTTCTTTGACGTGGGCATTGCTCCAAATGCCGCTTTGTAGCCAGCCCATTTGTTTCAATGCATCATCCACACTGTGGTCGCGTGCATAGTGCAGCGCTTGTTTGGT
>Ga0136641_1000116_pt1 | contig 32947 bp, 27 predicted proteins | sample EliLak1302023Y_FD_115312 | JGI IMG/M metagenome (GOLD analysis project Ga0136641, IMG submission 115312) | Freshwater microbial communities from Elizabeth Lake, Yosemite National Park, California, USA - 13020-23Y | ecosystem: Environmental > Aquatic > Freshwater > Lake ...
ACGCACAGGCCGCAGTCGATGCAGGCACCCAGCCGGGCGGCCTTCAGGTCGGTCTTGCGCCCGCGCGTGCCGCGCGGCTCGCCGCGTTCGGCGTCGTAGCTGATGATCAGCGTGTCCTTGTCGAACATCGCGCTCTGGAAGCGCGCGTAGGGGCACAGGTATTTGCACACCTGCTCGCGCATCCAGCCGGCGTTGCCGTAGGTGGCAAAGCCGTAGAACAGCACCCAGAACCATTCCCAGGGACCCAGGCCCAGTTCCAGCGCAGAACCGCCCAGCGACTGGATCGGGGTGAAATAGCCCACGAAGCTGAAGCCGGTCCACAGGCCGATGGCGATCCAGGTGGCCTGCGTGCCGCCCTTGCGCAACAGCTTTTCGACACCCCAGGGCGCGGCATCGAGCTTCATGCGCTTCATGCGGTCGCCTTCGAACTGGCGCTCGACCCACATGAAGATCTCGGTGTAGACCGTCTGCGGGCAGGCGTAGCCGCACCACAGGCGGCCGGCCACCGTGGTGAAGAGAAACAGCGCGTAGGCCGAGACGATCAGCAGCCCCGTGAGGTAGATGAAATCCTGCGGGTAGAGCACCAGCCCGAAGATGTAGAAACGGCGTGTGCCCAGGTCGAACAGCACGGCCTGGCGGCCGTTCCATTCGAGCCAGGGCAGGCCGTAGAACACCAGTTGCGTGGCCCAGACCAGGGTCCAGCGCCAAGCGGCGAACGAGCCGGTCACAGCCCGGGCGTAGATCTTGGGTTGCTTCTGGTACAGCGACACCACCGAAACGCGGGTCGCCTCGTCGGCCGCGATGGCCGCCGCCAACGAGGAGGCGCTGGGCTCAGCCATGGCGCGCCCGGCTACCGCGGCGCAAGCCGGTCACTGGCCGGCCACTTTGGTGCCCTGCGACAGGCCCCAGACGTAAGCGGCCAGCACGTGGATCTGGTCGGCCGTGAGCAGCCTGCCCTGGGCCGGCATGACGTTGGTCTTGCCGTTGGTGACCATGGACACCACTGCGGCCTCGCCCCAGCCATGCAGCCAGATCTTGTCGGTGAGGTTGGGCGCGCCGAGTGCCGGGTTGCCCTTGCCGTCGGGCCCGTGGCAGGCCGCGCAGACCGTGAACTTCTCTTTGCCCAGTTGCGCCGCGACGCTGTTGTGCGCGCTGCCTGACAGGCTCAGCACGTAGTTCGCCACGTTCTTCACGTCGTCGCTGCTGCCCACCGCAGCGGCCATCGGCGGCATCATGCCCTGGCGGCCTTCGGCGATGGTCTTCTCGATGTACGCCGGCGTGCCGGCGCCCAGCCAGTCGGCGTCGGTCAGGTTCGGGAAGCCCTTGCTGCCGCGGCCGTCCGAGCCATGACACTGTGCGCAGTTGTTCAGGAACAAGCGCCCGCCGATGCCCATCGCCGTGGCGTCCTGGGTCAGTTGCTCGGCCTGCATGGCGGTGAACCTGGCGTAGACCGGCACCATGGCCGCACGGGCCTTGTCCTGCTCGGCTTCGTACTGGCCCACACTGGTCCAGCCCAGCGAGCCTTGGTTGGCGCCCAGGCCCGGGTAGAAGGCCAGGTAGACCGCCGCGAAGACCACCGTGATCACGAACAGCCACATCCACCAGCGTGGCAGCGGGTTGTTCAGTTCGCGCAGGTCTTCGTCCCAGACGTGGCCGGTGGTGTTGTCGTTGGCCATCACCTTGCGCCGGCTGGCGATCACCAGCAGAACCAGGCAGAACACCAGCGAGAGGATGGTGACGCCGGCGACGGCCAGCGCCCAGCCACTGTTGACGAAATCGCTCACGGCTTTTCTCCTCGGTTCTCGGTCGCGGTTCCGATGTCGTCTTCGACGAAAGGCAGCCGGGCCGCCGACTCGTATTCGGCGTGGCGGCGGCGGCTCCAGGTGTGGGCCACCAGCGCGATGAACAGCAGCAGGCTGATCACCGTGACCGCGATGCGCAGGTCATTGATGTCCATGGTGCTCCCCGTCATTTCTCTTTGCGCGCGGTGCCCAGCACCTGCAGGTAGGCGACCAGGGCATCCATCTCGGTGCGGCCCTTGACCTCGTCGCCGGCCTTGGCGATGTCGCCGTCGGTGTAGGGCACGCCGACGATGCGCAAGGCCTTCAGGCGCGGCGCCATGCTGTCGGGCTCGATGGTGCTGGTCAGCAGCCAGGGGTAGGCTGGCATGTTCGACTCGGGCACCAGGTCGCGCGGGTTGTTCAGGTGGATGCGGTGCCATTCGTCGCTGTACTTGCCACCCACGCGGTGCAGGTCGGGGCCGGTGCGCTTGCTGCCCCACTGGAAGGGGTGGTCGTAGACGAACTCGCCCGCCGTCGACAAGGGCCCGTAGCGCAGCGCCTCGGCGCGGAAGGGACGCACCATCTGCGAATGGCAGTTGTAGCAACCCTCGCGCAGGTAGACATCACGGCCCGCCAGCTGCAGCGGCGTGTAGGGCTTCAAGCCTTCCACCGGCTGCGTCGTCGAACGTTGGAAGAACAGCGGAATGATCTCGACCATGCCGCCGATGGCCACGGCCACCAGGATCAACACGATCATCAGGAAGTTGCTGGTCTCGATCTTCTCGTGACCGGTCGGGGTGTGTGCTTGTGCCATGGGGTGTCCTGCGTGGGCTTCAGGCGTGCGCGTGGGTCGCGTTGAAGGTCGGTATGCGCGCCTCGACGGCCTGGCCGCTCATCGCGGTCATCACCGTGTTCCACAGCATGATCAGCATGCCGCTCAGGTAGAGCAGGCCGCCCACCAGCCGCACCACGTAATACGGGTAGGTCGCCTTGACGCTTTCCACGAAGGTGTAGACCAGGGTGCCGTCGGGGTTGACGGCGCGCCACATCAGGCCCTGCATGACCCCGGCGATCCACATCGCGGCGATATAGAGCACGATGCCCACGGTGGCGATCCAGAAGTGGGTCTCGATGGCCTTGACGCTGTACATCTGGGTGCGGCCGAACAGGCGCGGGATCAGGTAGTACAGCGCGCCCATGCTGATCAGGCCGACCCAGCCCAGCGCGCCGCTGTGCACGTGCCCCACCGTCCAGTCGGTGTAGTGGCTCAGCGCGTTGACGGTCTTGATCGACATCATCGGGCCCTCGAAGGTGGACATGCCGTAGAACGACAGGCTCACGATCAGGAACTTCAGGATGGGGTCGTCGCGCAGCTTGTGCCAGGCACCGCTGAGCGTCATGATGCCGTTGATCATGCCGCCCCAGCTGGGCGCCAGCAGCACCAGGCTGAAGACCATGCCGACGCTTTGCGCCCAGTCGGGCAGTGCGGTGTAGTGCAGGTGGTGGGGGCCGGCCCACATGTAGGTGAAGATCAGCGCCCAGAAGTGGACGATGCTCAGGCGGTAGCTGTACACCGGCCGGCCGGCCTGCTTGGGGATGAAGTAGTACATGATCCCCAGGAAGCCGGCGGTCAGGAAGAAGCCCACTGCGTTGTGGCCGTACCACCACTGGACCATGGCGTCTTGCACGCCGGCGTAGGCCGAGTAGCTTTTCGTCAGGCTGACCGGGATGGCCGCGCTGTTGACGATGTGCAGCAGCGCCACGGCGATGATGAAGGCACCGAAGAACCAGTTGGCCACGTAGATGTGGCGCACCTTGCGGATACCGATGGTGCCGAAGAAGACGATGGCATAGCTGACCCAGACGATGGCGATCAGGATGTCGATCGGCCATTCCAGTTCGGCGTATTCCTTGCCCTGGGTGATGCCCAGCGGCAGCGTGATCACCGCCAGGATGATCACCAGGTTCCAGCCCAGGAAGGTGAACATGGCCAGGGCCGGCGCGAAGAGCCGCGTCTGGCAGGTTCGCTGCACCACGTGGTAGGAGGTGGCGAACAGCGTGCAACCGCCGAAGGCGAAGATCACCGCGTTGGTGTGCAGCGGCCGCAGGCGGCCATAGCTGAGGTACGGGATGCCCATGTTGAGCTCGGGCCAGGCGAGCTCGGCGGCGATGATCACGCCAACCAGCATGCCCACCACGCCGTAGACGACAGCGGCCAGCGAAAACAGCCGGATGACCTGGTCGCTGTAGACGCCGCCCTGGGGTACCGCCACCGCGGCTGTTTGTGCCATCGCTGAACTCCTCACTCAGATCGTCATGATCCGTCTCGCGATTGTTGAGGCGGCGGTTCGCGCTCACCTTGACGGCCATCAAGCCCTGAAGCCTCATCTGTCAGGATGCGTTCACCTTCACCTTCCAGGTCTTCGAACTGCCCGCCGTTCAAGGCCCAGCCGAAAAGACCCAGAATGCCCAGGACCAGCAGCGCCGACAGGGGGATCAGCAGGTAGAGGCTGTCCATGGCGCGGTGCGGGCCTTCAGCGCGCGGCGCGCAGGGCGTTCAGCACCACCAGCAGCGAACTGCTGGCCATGCCCAGCCCTGCCGCCCAGGGCGGCAGCCAGCCCAGCACGGCCAGTGGAATGCTGACGGCGTTGTAGGCGGCCGCCCAGCCCAGGTTCTGGCGGATGATGCGCACGGTGCGGCGCGCTGACAGCCGGGCCCGCACCACGTCGCCGAGCCGGTTGGACGTGATCACGGCATCGGCCTGGCTGCGCGACACCAGGGCGCCCTGCCCCATCGCCAGCGACACGTCGGCCCGGGCCAGCACCGGCGCGTCGTTGATGCCGTCGCCGACCATGGCCACGCGGCGCCCGGCCGCCTGGGCGTCGGCCAGCGCCTGCAGCTTGGCTTCGGGCGTGGCGCCGGCCACCACCTCGGTGATGCCCAGGCGCAGGGCCAGCGCCTGCGCGCGTTCCAGCGTATCGCCCGTCAGCAGGGTCACGCGCACGCCGGCCGCCTGCAAGGCCTGCAAGGCTTGCGCGGCATCCGGGCGCAGCCGCTCCTCGAACTGCAGGCCGGCCAGCGGCTGGCCGTCGCAAGCCAGCCACACGCGGGCGTCGGGCGCGGCGCTGGCACCGGCGCCAGCCCAGGCGGCCGACCCCAGGCGCCAGTGGCGACCCTGCGCGTCGCGCGCCTGCAGGCCGTGGCCGGCGATCTCTTCGAAGTCGGTGAGCCCCCCATCCGACGCGGACCCCCGCGCCAGCCGGCCCGCTGCGACCACAGCGGCCGACAGCGGGTGCGTGGACCAGGCCGCCAGGCTCGCCGCCACGGCCAGCGCGGCCGCCTCCGAGGCGCCGAACCAGACGCGGCCCGCGGGGGTCCAGCGCAATGCCGCCCACGCGGGCTGGTCTTCGGTCAGCGTGCCGGTCTTGTCGAAGAAAAACTGCTCGACGCCGGCCAGCGCTTCCAGGGCGTCCAGTCGCTGCAGCAGCACGCCGCGCCGCGCCAGGCCGCGTGCACCGGCCACCAGCGCAGCCGGTGCCGCCAGCGACAAGGCGCAGGGGCAGGTGACGATCAACACCGACACCGCCACCCACAGGGCCTGCGATGGCTCGATCACGCTCCACACGGCGGCCGCGCCCGCCGCCAGCAAGAGCACGGCCCACAGGAAAGGCGCCGCCCAGCGGTCGGCCAGGCGGGCGGCTGCCGGCCGCTGGCTCATCGCGCTGCGCATCATCGAAACGATGGCTTCCAGCCGGGTGTCGGCACCGACCCGTTCGACGCGCATCTCGACCGGCGAACCGCAGTTGACGCTGCCCGCCACCAACACATCACCGGCCGCTTTCGGCACTGGCGCGGACTCGCCGCTCAGCAGCGATTCGTCGGCCAGGGTGCTGCCCAGCGCCAGCACGCCGTCGGCGGCAAAGGCCTGACCCACCGGCACGCGCAAGCTGTCGCCCGGCCGCAGGCGGTGCACGCTGACGGCCTCGGTGCTGCCGTCGGGCAGCAGGCGCAAGGCCACTTCGGGCAGGCAGGCCAGGGCGCTTTCCAGCGCCACCGCGGCGCTCTGGCGGGCCCGCAGTTCCAGGTAGCGCGCGCCGAGCAGGAAGCTGACGAACATCGTCAGGGAGTCGAAATAGACCTCCTGGCCGAAGGCGCCCTGAGGGTCGAAGGTGGCGGCCGTGCTGGCGACGAAGGTGATGGCGATGCCGAGCGCCACCGGCACGTCCATGCCGATGCGGCCCTGGCGCAGCACCAGCCAGGCGCCACGGAAGAAGGGGCCGGCCGAGAAAAGCAGCACCGGCAGCGTCAGCAGCCAGCTGCCCCAGTTCAAGAGCTGCCGCAAATCGGGCGCCAGTTCGCCGGGCCCGGCGACGTAGCTGGGCGTGGCCATCATCATCACCTGCATGGCGCAGAAGGCGGCGACGAACAGCCGCCACAGCGCCTGACGGTGGGCCTTGCGGCGCAGTTCGCGGGCCGGGGCGGCGGCATCGGGCACGGCGTCGTAGCCTGCCGCGCGAACGGCTTCGATCAGCGCCGACGGCCGGGTGCGGGCCGGGTCCCAGCAGACCGTGGCGCGTTCGGCAGCCGCACTGACCCGCGCACTGCGCACGCCATCCACGCCCTTCAGCGCCTGTTCGATCAGACCCGAGCAGGCCGCGCAATGCAGGCCGCCCAACTGCAAGGACGATACGGCCAGGCGTTCGCCCTGGTCGCCGGCTACCCAGCGCGTGTAGCGGCCTTGCTCGATCGGATCGTCGAGAACAGCGAACGGGACGTCGGCGGTGGCCGTGTGGGCTGGCGGCATGGGCTGGGCGGGGTGCGGTCGGGTTAATCTACGCCCAACAACATCGCCTGCCCATGACACGCATCAAACCCGCTCCGTTCCTGCTGCCCTTGTGCCTCGCCGCCTGGCTCAGCGCCCTGCCCGCCTGCGCCCAGAACGGCCCGCAGGCCAAGTTGCCCTTGGCCGAACTGACAGCCGGCATGCATGTGATCCACGCCGAACTGGCGGTCACGCCCGAACAGCAGGCCACCGGGATGATGTTCCGCCGCGGCATGGGCGCCAACGACGGCATGCTGTTCGTCAACGACGACGTCGGCGTGCGCTGCTTCTGGATGCGCAACACGCTGATCCCGCTGACCATCGCTTTCCTGACGGACGACGGCACCATCGTCAACATCGCCGACATGGCGCCGCGGTCCGACGAGTCGCACTGCTCGACCAAGCCGGTGCGCTATGCGCTGGAAGTGCCGCTGGGCTGGTTCGCCAAGCGCGGCTTCAACGCCGGCTTGAAGCTGCGCGGCGGACCGTTCGGCAAGTAAACCGGCCCGCGCGCCCTCAACTTCAGGCGAAGTTGGCTTCGACGAACGACCAGTTCACCAGCTTGTCGAGGTAGGTCTCGACGAACTTCGGGCGCATGTTGCGGTAGTCGATGTAGTAGGCGTGTTCCCACACGTCCACGGTCAGCAGGGCCTTGTCGGCGGTCGTCAGCGGGGTGCCGGCGGCGCCCATGTTGACGATGTCGACGCTGCCGTCAGCCTTCTTCACCAGCCAGGTCCAGCCGGAACCGAAATTGCCCACCGCCGACTTGACGAAGGCTTCCTTGAAGGCCGCATAGCTGCCCCACTTCGCCGTGATGGCTGCAGCCAGAGCGCCGGTCGGCTCGCCGCCGCCTTCGGGCTTCATGCAGTGCCAGAAGAAGGTGTGGTTCCAGATCTGCGCGGCGTTGTTGTAGATACCGCCAGGGCTGGCCTTCTTGACAATCTCTTCCAGGCCCAGGGCTTCGAACTCGGTGCCCTTCTGCAGGTTGTTCAGGTTCACGACATAAGCGTTGTGGTGCTTGCCGTGGTGGTACTCCAGCGTCTCGCGGCTGTAGTGTGGCGCCAGCGCGTCGATGGCATAGGGCAGTGCGGGCAGGGTGTGTTCCATGGTGCAGTTCCTCGTTGGTGTTGGGGCGTTTTGCAGCGCCGGCAGGATTGTAGGCAGGCGGCATCACGCTGCCGGCGGCAGGGCTTCCACATGGTCAATGACGGCTTCAGCGCGGCCGTCGGCCCAGACGGCCCGAACCGCCTGGCCCGGGCGCAGGGCCAGCGCCGAGATCACCGGTCGGCCGTCGGTCGATTCCACCCAGGCGTAGCCGCGTTGCAGCACCCGGTGCGGGTCATGGGCCTGCAGCCGGCCCGCGGCGGCGTCCACGCGCTGCTGCAGCAACCGCAGGTGCACCCCGACGGCACGCTGCCAGCGCGCGGCCAGGCGCGGCAGGTCGTCGCCGGCCCGTGCCGAGCGGGTCTGGGCGGCACGTTGCAGGCGCCGCGACAGGTCGCGCAAGCGGTCGGCCTGACCGAGCAGCGCGCGCGCCGGCTGGCCCAGGCGCAGCGCCAGCGTGTCCAGCCTTTGCGCCTGGCTCTGTAGCGCGCGCTCCAGCCGGCGCTGCAGGGCCGCCTGCCGGGTGGCCAGCGCGTCGGCCAGTTCTTCACGGGCGGGCGCTGCCAACTCGGCCGCTGCGGTGGGCGTGGGCGCTCGCAGGTCGGCCGCCAGGTCGCACAGCGTGACGTCGGTCTCGTGGCCGACACCGCAGATCAGCGGGATCGGACTGGCCGCCACGGCCCGCACCAGGCGCTCGTCGTTGAAGGCCCAGAGGTCTTCCAGCGAACCGCCACCGCGCACCAGCAGCAGCGTGTCGACCTCGCGGCGCTCGCCGGCCAGGCGCAGGGCCTCGACCAGGGCAGCCGGTGCGTCGGCGCCTTGCACGACGGCCGGGTAGACCACCACCCGGATGTGCGGCGCACGGCGCTTCAGGGTGGTCAGCACATCGCGCAGCGCCGCCGCGGCCAGTGAGGTGACCACACCCAGCGCCGCCGGAAACGCCGGCAACGGCCTTTTGCGCGCAGCGTCGAACAGGCCCTGGGCCTCGAGCCGCGCGCGGCGGCGCAGGAATTCTTCGTAGAGCGTGCCGGCGCCCAGGCGCTGCAGCGACTCGACGACCATCTGCAGCTCGCCACGCGATTCATAGATGCCCAGACGGCCGCGCAGTTCGACCTGCTGGCCGTCGGCTGGCGCGAAGTCGACCAGCGCGGCGGCGCGGCGGAACATCGCGCAGCGCAGCAAGGCCGGCGCGCCGTCGGCGTCTTTCAGCGTGAAGTAGCAGTGACCGCTGGCGGCCCGCGAAAAGCCCGACAACTCGCCGCGCACGCTGACCGCACCGAAACGGGCCGCCAGCGCGTCGCTGGTGGCCTGCAACAAGGCCGCGACACCCCAACTCAGGCGCGCCGGCTGAGCCCCCACCGGCTCAAGCACGCGGCGCGCCCCGGTTGGCGCGGGTCCTGTACTCCACAGCTGCATGCCACGAGGCCGCACGCCAAGTCAAGTCCGTCATCTGCTTGTCATGTCTATGCAAGTGCTTGATTTTCATGAACAAATGACTGCTTAAATAAATGGCGCCTGACGCGGATCAGTAAAAACACGGAGTTCACCGTGCGCGGCCTGCTTTTTGTCCACATAGTTATCCACACCGGAACAACGGGCCGCAGCAGCCGGGAAACAGGCCGTACGGCAGGAAAACACCCGGGAGCTATCGGCCATAATCGACCGCAACCGTGGCAGTCCGCCCAGCAACCCGCCGCACGAGTCACCCTTGCTTTCCATCATACAAGCGGCCGGTTGGCCCATCTGGCCCCTGCTGTTGTGCTCCATCGTGGCCTTGGCGCTGGTCATCGAGCGGCTCTACCACCTGCGCGCCGCGCGGGTCGCGCCGGCCAAGCTGCTCGACGAGGTGGTCACGCTCACCCGTGCCAGCCTGCCGACCCCCGACGTGGTCAACAAGCTGGCCGAGAACTCGGTGCTGGGCGGTTTGCTGGCGGCCGGCTTGCGCACGGTGATCGCCGAGCCCCGCCTGACCGAAGGGGCACTGCGCCAGGCCTTCGAAAACGCCGGCCGCGAGGCGCTGCACAGCCTGGAGCGCTACCTCAATGCCCTGGGCACCATCGCGTCGGCAGCGCCGCTGCTGGGCCTGTTCGGCACGGTGGTGGGCATGATCGACATCTTCGGCTCGCAGGCGCCAGGCGCCGGCAGCAACCCGCAATTGCTGGCCCACGGCATTTCGGTGGCGCTCTACAACACGGCCTTCGGTTTGATGATCGCCGTGCCCGCCTTGATGTTCTACCGCTACTTCCGGGGTCGCGTGGACGACTTCCAACTGAGCCTGGAACTGGCTGCCGAGCGCATGGTGCCGCACCTGATGCGTTTTGCGGTGAAGTCATGAAGTTCAGCCGCCGTCGCATCGATGAACCCGAGATCAATCTGATCCCGTTCATCGACGTGCTGCTGGTGGTGCTGATCTTCCTGATGCTGTCCACCACCTACTCGAAGTTCACCGAACTGCAGATCAACCTGCCGGCCGCCGAGGCCGAAAAGCTGCGTGAGCGGCCGGACGAGATCACCGTGGCCGTCGCCGCCGACGGCCGCTACACGGTCAACCGGCAGGCTGTCGACGGGCGCAGCGTCGAATTGCTGACGGCCAGTCTGGCCGCTGCCGCGGGTGGCCGCGCCGAGACGGTGGTGATCATCTCGGCCGACGCGCTGACCGCCCACCAGGCGGTGGTCAATGTGCTGGACGCCGCCCGCCGCGCCGGCCTGTCGCGCTTGACCTTCGCTGCCCAGGCGCCCCCGGCCACCGGCAACGCCGGGCGTTGATGGCCCCTGGGCCCGAGCGCCCGAGCTGGGCGGCACGCCTCGAAGCCCTGCTGCAGCGCCACTGGTGGCAGCCCCGGCCCCGCGGGCTGATGCGCCTGCTGTGGCCGCTGTCGCTGGCCTACGGCGGCCTGGCTGCACTCGCACGGCGCCAGGCCGTGCCGCAGGCCGGTCCCGCGGTGCCGGTGCTGGTGGTGGGCAATCTCGTGGTCGGCGGAGCCGGCAAGACGCCCACGGTCATCGCCTTGGTGCTGGCCTTCCAGGCGGCCGGGCGCAGGCCCGGCGTGATCTCGCGTGGCCATGGCCGGCAGGGCCACGGGGTGAGCGCGGTGACGGCCGACGCTAGCGCACAGGCGGTGGGCGACGAGCCGCTGCTGATCCGGCGCCGGACCCAGGTTCCCGTCTGGGTCGGCCGCGACCGCAGCGCCGCCGCCCGAGGGTTGTGCGCCGCGCACCCCGAAGTCGATGTGCTGCTGGCTGACGACGGTCTGCAGCACCGCCGCCTGCGGCGTGACGCCGAACTGCTGGTCTTCGACGACCGCGGTGTCGGCAACGGGCAGTTGCTGCCAGCCGGGCCGCTGCGCGAGCCGCTGCCCGTTGCGCTGGGCCCGCAGCAGCGCGTGATCTACACCGGGCAAGGCGTCAGCACGCCCTTGCCAGGGGGAAGCGGCCGGCGCAGGCTCGGTCGGGCGTGGCCGCTGTGCGCCTGGTTGCGCGACGAGGCGCATGCTGCGGTCGAGCTGCACAGCCTGACTGACCGACCCCTGCTGGCCGTGGCCGGGCTGGCCGCACCGCAGAAGTTCTTCGACATGCTGAGCGCCGCCGGCCTGGTCTTCGACAGCCTGCCCTTGCCCGATCACCACCCCTATGCCACCCTGCCCTGGCCGGCCAGCACCCGCGACGTGCTGACCACCGAGAAGGACGCCGTCAAGATCGATCTGGCGGCGCTGGCTGGCACGCGCGTCTGGGTGCTGCCGCTAGACTTCCAGTTGCCCCCGGGCTTGGCTGACGATCTGCTGAGCCTGCTCCCCGCGCCGCAACCCAAGACACCTTCGCCATGAGCCTGGACCACCGATTGATCGAACTGCTCGTCTGCCCGGTCTGCAAAGGGCCGCTGGAACTGCGCCGCAGCAGCGAGCAGGCGCCCGCCGACCTGGTCTGCCCGGCCGACCGCCTGGCGTTCCCGATCCGTGACGGCATCCCGGTGATGCTGGAAAGCGAAGCCCAGCCGCTGGACGGCCCGGCGCCGGCGCCCTGAGAACCCGGCTGTGGTCTACACCGTCCTGATCCCGGCACGGCTGGCCTCGACGCGGCTGCCCGGCAAGCCGCTGGCCGACATCGCGGGCAAGCCGATGGTGGTGCGCGTCGCCGAGCGGGCCGCGCTGGCGGGTGCCGATCGGGTCGTCGTGGCTGCCGACGATGGGGCCATCCTGCGGGCCTGTGCCGCACACGGCGTCGAAGCCGTGCTGACGCGCAGCGATCACGCCAGCGGCAGCGACCGCCTGGCCGAAGCCTGCGCCCTGCTCGGCCTGGCGGGTGACGACGCCGTGGTCAATGTGCAGGGCGACGAGCCGCTGATCGAACCGGCCCTGATCGCCCGCTGCGCGGCCTTGCTGGACGAGCGCCGCGACTGCGTGATGAGCACCGTGGCCCACCCCATCGACAGCGTCGCCGACTACCTGAACCCCAACGTCGTGAAGGTGGTGCTGGACGCGGCAGGTCGCGCCCTGATGTTTTCCCGCGCGCCCTTGCCCTGGTGGCGTGACGGCCACGCGAGCGGCGTGACGGCGCTGCCGCCCGCACCGGGCGCCTTGCGTCATCTCGGCCTGTACGCTTACCGCGCCGGTTTTCTGCGGCAATTCCCGACCTTGACGCCGGCCCCGCTCGAACAGTGCGAAGCCCTCGAGCAGTTGCGCGTGCTGTGGCATGGCCGGCAGATCGCCGTTCACGTGGCGACGCAGGCCAGTGGCCCGGGCGTCGACACGCCCGAGGATCTGGCCCGCGTGCGGGCCCTGTTCCGGGCCGGTGTGCTGTCAGCTTGACGCACGGACCTGCGTGATATTCTCGATTCGAGACAAGGCGCCGGCGTGACATGGGTCACGTTGTCGGGCCGATAGAACAACACTTTCGAGGAACTCGATGCGACTGATCCTACTGGGCGCTCCCGGCGCCGGCAAAGGCACGCAAGCCACCTTCATCTGCAAGCGCTACGGCATACCGCAGATCTCCACCGGTGACATGCTGCGTGCTGCGGTCAAGGCCGGCACGCCGCTGGGCGCCGAGGCCAAGAAGGTGATGGACTCGGGCCGGCTGGTCAGCGACGACATCATCATCGGCCTGGTCAAGGAACGCATCACCCAGGCCGATTGCGCCAACGGTTTTCTCTTCGACGGTTTCCCCCGCACCATCCCGCAGGCCGACGCCATGAAGGCCGCCGGCGTGAAGCTGGATGCGGTGCTGGAAATCGACGTCCCCGACGAGGCCATCGTCGAGCGCATGAGCGGGCGTCGCGCCCACGTCGCGTCGGGGCGCACCTACCACGTGAAGTTCAACCCGCCCCGGGTGGCCGGTGTCGACGACGTGACCGGCGAGCCGCTGATCCAGCGTGACGACGACAAGGAAGAAACGGTGCTCAAGCGGCTGGACGTGTACCAGCGCCAGACCCGCCCGCTGGTCGACTACTACGGCCTGTGGGCCGCCAGTGGCGAGGCCGGCGCGCCGCGCTACGCCAAGGTCAGCGGCACCGGCAGCGTCGACGAGATCACCAGCCGTGTGATGGGCGCTCTGGGCGCTTGAAGCCCGTCTGAAACCTGCCTGAACCCCGAAAGAGCCCACGTCATGGACATCGCGAACAAGGTCTTCATCGTCACCGGCGGCGCCTCGGGCCTCGGTGAAGGCACGGCCCGCATGCTGGCTGCCAACGGCGCCATCGTCGTCATCGCCGACCTGCAAGTCGAACGCGGCACCGCGATCGCGGCCGACATCGGCGGCGTCTTCGTCAAGTGCGACGTGAGTCAGGAAGTCGACGGCCAGGCGGTCGTCGCCGCCGCCGTCGGCGCGGGCAAGCTGATGGGCCTGGTCAACTGCGCCGGCATCGCGCCGGCGGTGAAGACGGTCGGCAAGGACGGCGCCCACCCGCTGACCGTGTTCAGCAAGACCATCACGGTGAACCTGGTCGGCTCGTTCAACATGATCCGGCTGTGCGCCGAAGCCATGGCCAAGAACGAGCCCGAAGCGACGGGCGAGCGCGGCGTGCTGATCAGCACCGCCAGTGTGGCCGCCTACGACGGCCAGATGGGCCAGGCCGCCTACTCGGCCAGCAAGGGCGGCGTGGTCGGCATGACGCTGCCCATCGCGCGCGACCTGGCGCGCAACGGCATCCGCAACATGACCATCGCACCGGGCATCTTCGGCACGCCGATGATGTTTGGCATGCCGCAGGCCGTGCAGGACGCGCTGGCCGCCAGCGTGCCCTTCCCCAGCCGCCTGGGCACGCCGCAGGACTATGCCAAGCTGGTCAGGCACATCGTCGAGAACGACATGCTGAACGGCGAAGTGATCCGGCTGGACGGGGCCATCCGCCTGGCGCCGAAGTAAGCGTCACCGGTCACGGCCGGCGGCCGCCGCGGCATGAAGCAGGGCCCTCGCGGGCCCTGTTCCGTTTCAGGGGCGGCCGACGATGGTCGATGGCGAGGCGCGGATCTCGGCGGCGATTTCCTTGGCGCGCTCGCGCTCTTCTTCGGTCGTCGCGCGCTTTTCCTTCTGCGCCAGGATGCTGCCGGTGCGGTACTCATGCACCACGCCTTCGCTGGGCGCTGAACCCGGGGCAGCCGCCGGGGCGACACAACCGGTCAGGGCCAGCGCGGCCGAGGCTGCGGCCGTCAAAAGCACTCTTGTCATGAAAACGTCCTTCCAAGGGTTCTTCTTGCGGCGCTGAAGCGACCGCTGCAGGCCGCAGTGTGCCAGCCCCGGGGCGAAAAAAAAGGGGCCCGAAGGCCCCGATTTCGAGCCGCTGTCCGATCAGAACTTGTAGCCCGCCGACAGGTAGAACTGGCGGCCGATCGGGTCGGCGTAACGCGGGTCATAGCCCCGCACGTTGCCGGTGCTGGCCTGGTCATTCACCGAGAAAGGCGGCTTCTTGTCGAACATGTTCTTCAGGCCAGCCGTGAGGCTGAGGGCCTTGCTGAACTCGTAGCGGCTCTGCAAGTCCCAGACGACCATGCTGGAGACTTTCCGGCCGAGGTCGTCGGGCCCCCACTTCAAACAATTGCCGGCCGCATCGGTCTGGCAGTAGTCGGTCGTGTCATCCCGATAGCCCGGCCGGAAATTCATCGTCAGCGTGTTCGAGAAGCCACCGGTCTTCAGGTTCGCGCTGGCGCTGATCAGGTAGCGCGACGTCAGCTTGCCGTCGGCGCCGATGTGCTGCAGGCTGTTGTAGTAGCCCGGCAGACCGGGCTGCTGGTAGTCGGCACGGATCATGTAGGTGGCGCGCAAGCGGTTGGTCAGCTTCCCGATGGGTGTGTCCAGCTTGCTTTCCGCATCGAGGTCGATGCCTTGGTAGAAGGCCTTGCCGGTGTTGATCGGCACGCTCAGGAAGGTGAGCGTGGGCGTGCCGGTCACGGGGTCCGGCGCCACCTTGAACAGGGCCTCGTACAGTGCGCCGTTACCGAAAGCCGTGTTTTCCGTGATCGTGTTGATCTGGTCTTTGAGTTGCACCGTCCACAGGTCGGCACCGAAAGACAGGAAGGTGGCCGGCTCGTAACGGAAGCCCATGGTCCATTGCGTGGACTGCTCGGGCTTGAGCGCACCCGTCCCCGTGGCGGGGTTGCCACCGGCCTGGATGTTGTACTCGTAGCTGCCCGGCTGGCACAAGGCCGCCTTGGCCGCAGACAGCCCGGGCGGGCACGTGTGGAAACCGCTGCTGCCACCCGATTGCAGCGGCAGGGTGACGTTGGCCAGCGTCGGCGCCTTGAAGCCCGTGCCGACCGAGCCGCGCAGCAGCAGTTCCTTGACCGGCTGGAAGCGCAGGCTGAGCTTGTAGGTGGCCGACGAGTTGGTCGTGCCCTGCGTCGCGGCCGAAATGGGGTTGCCATTGGCGTCGAAGTTCTTCGAATTGGAAACCGCGTCGTAGCCGTCATAGCGGGCCGAAGCGGTCACTTCGAGCGTCTTGAGGATCGGCAGATTGACCTCGGTGTACAGGCCGTAGGAGTTGCGCGTCGAATCGAAGGGCAAGGCACCACCGCCGCCGCCCAGGATGGAGTCGGTGAAGGTGGGCTGCAAGGCGTTGTTGCCCATCAGGATGGCGCTGGGGTTGTCGGTGTACTTCTGCTTGGTGTAGTCGATGCCTGCACCCACGCCGATGTCGCCGCCCGCCAGCTTGCCCACCGTGGTGGAGCCGCGCGCCGACAACACGTCGATCGAAGACTTGCTGACGTCCAGCACCTGGTTCAGCACGATGGGCGCCAGGATGCCCACCGAGGTGCCTGCGCCGTCCATCAGCGGGTCCCACTTGCCGCTGGCCACCAGCGCATTGAAGGCGTTCACGCTGGCGTAGCCGCCCTTGGCGCTGTCGGTCTGCTTGTTCTCCGAGTGCGTATAGCTGCCCGTGAAGTCGATGCCGCGGTAGCTGAAGTCACCGCCCAGCACGATGTGCGTGGAATCGGTCTGGTAGCGGTCGGTGCGGCCGCCTGCGTCGAACAGGCGCAGGTTCATGGTGCCGGACACGGCCGTCGTACCCGGCTTGCCCACGGCGGCCAGGTAGGGGTTGATGTCCTTGACCAGCAGGGCGGCGCTGATCGGCAGGCCTGGTTGCGCTGGCGGCGCGTAGACCGGGTCGTTGTAGAAGCGCGAGAAAGCCACTTCAGAGAACAGCGAGAGGTTGTCGGTGGGCTGGAAACGGGCGCTGCCATACAGGCTGGTGCGCTCGGAGGCCGGGATCGACTCGACGGTGGCCGAGTAGTCGAAGAAGCACTGGAAACCGCTCTTGATCTGGCCGGCCGGGCAGGAACCGTTCTTGATCAAGGCCGGGTTGAAGTTGATCTTCGTGCCGTCCGAAAGCAGCACGCCGCGGGCGTTGGCTGGCACGGAATTGGAACTGATCAGGTCGATTTCCTGGTCGGCGCCCTGGTCCTTGAACTTCAGGATGCCGGTCTTGGAGAATTCACGCTGTTTGGCGAACAGCGACTTCTGCTTGTCGTAACTGGCCGACAGCAGGACGTTGAACTTGTCGCGTGCCAGATCGCCGAAGCCCTTGCTGACCGAAGCGGTGAAGCTGCCGCCGCCGGAATGCTGAGGGATGAAGGCCGATGCCGAGAAGTCGCCCGAGGTCGAGTCCTTCTTAGTGATGAAGTTGACCACGCCGGCAATGGCGTCGGAACCGTACAGCGCTGAAGCACCATCGGTCAGCACTTCAACGCGCTCGATGGCCGACAGCGGAATGCTGTTCAAGTTGACGGTGGAGCCCGTGGTGTAGGGCGCGACGCGGCGGCCGTTCAGCAAGACCAGGGTGTAGCTGGCGCCCAGGGCGTGCAAGGAAGCCGTCGTGGCGCCGCCGCCGCCGCCGTTCACCGACTGTGACGCCGACGTGAAGCCCTGCATCGCGGGCAGGTTCTGGATCAGCTCGGTGACCGAGGTCGCACCGGTACGCTTGATGTCCTCGGCCGTGATGACCTGCACCGGCAGGGCCGATTCGGCATCGACGCGCTTGATCGACGAGCCGGTGATCTCGATGCGCTCGGTGGTCTGGGCCCAGACCGGCAAGGCGCCCAACGTGAGGCCGCCGCCAAAGGCGACAAGGATGCCGCTGTACAGCTTGGTCTTCTTGAACATGGAATCACTCCGGTGGGAAAGATGATGGGCAGGCGCCTGTTGTTGGCCTGCCGCGTGATATTTGGTGTTACCTTGGCGCCAGACCATTCACAAAACCTTCACAAACTCGTTACGGCGTCTGTTGGTCAGGCGCCACAGGGGTTCGCGTTGACAGCGCACCTAAACTGCGCGCCCATGAACCCGTCCAGCCGCATCACGCTCGACGCCCCAGTGGCGCGCCTGCTCGATGAAGCCCTGCTTGCACGACAGCAAGGGCGGCTGGACTTGGCAGCGACGGCCCTGACCGCTGCGCTGCAGTTGGCCCCGGGGCAGGCCCCACTGTGGGCCCGGCTGGGCGACGTCCAGGAGGAACGGGGCCTGACGGCCGAGGCCGAAGCGTGCTTCGGGCGCGCCGCAGAAATCAGGCCTGACTTCGCCGCGGCGCACTTCAACCGCGCGCGCCTGCTGCGGCAGCTGGGGCAAACCGACGAGGCCGCCTGCTGCCTCGCCCAGGCCCTGCGCGGCGCGACCGGCCAGCCCGCCCTGCAGGCACAGAGCCTGCAGCTGCTGGCCTTGCTGCAAGAAGAAGGCGGCCAGCTGGAGGCGGCCGTCCAGACGCTGGAGCAGGCCCTGGCGGCAGCGCCCAGCCGCGCTGCCCTGCACCACAACCGCGGCGTGCTGCTGCAGCGACTGGCGCGGCCTGCCGCGGCCTTGGTGGCTTACGACCGTGCGCTGGCGCTGGGGCTGGATGCGGCGGATGCGCATTACAACCGCGGCAACAGCCTGCAGAGCCTGGGCCGCTTCGACGCGGCGCTGGCCGCCTACCGTTCGGCCCTGGCGCGCGATGCGCAGCACGGCCTGGCCCTCTTCGACATCGCCCGCCTGCGCTGGCGTCGGGGTGACCCGGCCTTCACCGCCGACCTGGACGCGGCCGCCGCTGCGGCTCCGGCTTCAGCCGTGGCGCTGGGCATCAAGGGACGCCTGCTGCTGCGCGCCGAACGTTTTGATGAAGCGGCTGCCGCTTTCACGCAGGCCACAGAACGGGCCGCCGACGTGCCGGGCTATGTCGACGGGCTGGGTCAGGCGCTGAGCCGGCTGCGTCGCTATGACGCCGCCTTGGCCGCCCACCGGCGCGCTGTCGAACTGGCGCCCGGGCAGGCTGCCACCCACATCAGCCACGCCAGCAGCCTGCTGCAGGCGGGCCAGCACGCCCTGGCGGCGCAGGTGGCCGAAACCGCTGTGCGTCTGGACCCGCTCGACCAGCAGGCCTGGGCCACGCTGGAACTGGCCTGGCGCGCCGCAGGCAACCCGGCGCAGGCCTGGCTGGCCGACTACACGCAGCATGTCCAGGTCTACGACCTGCCGCCCCCGGAGGGCTGGCCCGACATGGCCAGCTTCAACCGCGCCTTGGCCGCCGCCCTGGAGGCCCTGCACACCGACGCGCAGGCGCCTGTCGACCAGACCCTGCGCCACGGCAGCCAGACCATGGACAACCTCTTCGACCAGGGCCATCCACTGGTCGATCAACTCAAGGCGCGGATCGCACAGGCGGTGGACCACTACATCGCGCACCTCGAGAGCCTGCCCGCCGATGACAGCCACCCGCTGCGCGGCCGCACGTCGCCACGCTGGCGTTACACCGATTCCTGGTCGTCACGGCTGCGCAGCAGCGGCTTCCACACCAACCATGTGCATGCCCACGGCTGGATCAGTTCCTGCTACTACGTGGCGCTGCCGCCGGTGATGGCGCACGGCGATCCCAACGGCACGGCGCGGCCGGGCTGGATCTCATTCGGCACGCCCGACATCGACATTCCCGGCTGCGATCTCGCTGCCCGGCGGCAGGAACGCCCGCAAGCCGGCCGGCTGGTGCTGTTCCCGTCCTGCATGTGGCACGGCACCCTGCCCTTCACCGACACGCAGCCGCGCCTGACCATCGCTTTCGACGTGGTGCCGCTGGACTGAACCGCTTCCGTAGCGGACGAAAAAAAACGGGCCCCGAAGGGCCCGTTTCGACAGTCTGCAACCCAGTCGGGTATCAGAAGGTGGCGGTCGCGGTCATCGTGTAGCGACGGCCGATCACGTCATACAGCGTCGGGAAGGTATTGCCCACGTTGGTGCCGCCCGAAACACCAGTGCCCACCAGCGGCGGCTTCTTGTCGAAGGCGTTGTTGATGGTCAGCGACAGCTTCAGGTTCTTCATGGCCTGCCAGCTGCCATTCAGATCGAAGTAGTTGTAGGCCTTGATCGACTCGTTCTGCGGCAGGTAGCTGCCGGCAGCATCCGTCTGGATGGTGCTGCTGCCGATGAAACGCCACATATAGCCCGCCGAGAAGTCACCGACGTTCCAGGTGGTGCGCTGGTTGAAGCGCGTCTTGGCGTAGGGCGTACCGACGTCAACACCGTAGTGGCCCGCTTGCACGATGGTCGGCGTGCCCGGAACGGTCTGGATGTCGGCCTTCTGCAGCAGGGCCACGTCGAGCTTGAAGTCCAGGCGGCCCAGGGTGGGCAGACCGAAGTTCTTCAGCGGCAGGCGGTAAGCCGCGCCGATGTCGAAGCCCGAGTAGTCGTAGGCACCCAGGTTGGACGACTGCGTGATCACGCCCTTGCTGCCGTTGCCGTTCAGGCCACCAGTCAGCGGGTCACGCTGGATCAGCTGGCAGAACACATTGCTGGAGTAGCCCGGGTTGGACGTTGCGTTGTAGCAGCCGGTGATGATCTGGCTGGCGCTGGCCGAAGACACGGCACCCTTGACCTTGATCTTCCAGTAGTCCAGGCTCACCGACAGGTTGTCGACGAAAGCGGGTTCCCAGACCAGACCCAGCGTCGTGGTGTCGGCCTTCTCGGGCGACAGGTTGGGGTTGCCGCCACCGGTGTTGTTGATCTGGTTGGCCGAAGGCGCTGCAACGGCGCCGATCTGCGAGTTCGGCACACCGGTCAGCTGGCACAGATTGGTCAGGGTACCGGCCTTGCCGGCATCGGCCAGCTTGATGTTGGCGCCTGCGCAGTAGTCGCCAGCGCCTGGAATCGTGGCCAGGCCGGTGGTGATGGGTGCGTACAGCTCGTTGACGTTCGGGGCGCGGGTGGCGCGCTGCTGCTCGCCACGGAAACGCAGGCCCTTCATCGGCGACCAGTCGGCGCCGGCCTTCCAGCTGCCGTAGGACTGGCTGGTACCGGCAGAGGTGTCCAGCTTGGTGTCGCGGTAACCGCCTTGAACACCCAGGGACTGGATGAACGGCTGGTTCTGCACCAGCGGCATGCTCAGTTCGGCGTAGGTCTCGGTGAACTTCAGCTCGCCGCTGCGGTCGGGCGTCGGTGAGCCGCTGCCCAGCAGTTCGCCGTTGGTCTGGATGACCGCGTCGGACTTGTTGCCGCCGAACACCGTGCGCTTCTCGAAGCCGATGGCCACGCCCAGCGGGTTCTTGGCGAACGGGCTGACGATCAAGGCGACTTCGCCGTTGGCCGACACGTTCATGACGTCCTGACGGACTTCGGTGGTGGCGAAGGTGGGCGTGCTCAGGTAATTGAGCATGGCCGGCGTGATGGTGCCCGCAGCCCCGAACAGGTTGACGGGGACGCAGCTGCCACCGACCGAGCAGGTCGTGCCATTCAGCGAGCGCACGGCGTTCTGCAGCTTGGATGCCGAGAAGCCGTTGGCGGTGGTGATCTGCTGGTCAGAACGGCCGGCTTGGTAGTAGGCGTCGTAGTTCCAGGATTCCAGGTACGGGATGGCGCCGCGCAGGCCGGCGGTGTACTGGGTGCTGACGTTGTCGTAACGGTAGATGCGCGGCCCGGCTTCGACAAAGCGGCGGGCGATGCCGGCCTTGAATTCCGTGGCGTTGCCGACCACGCAGTTCGGGTCGGCGGCGCCGCCGGCGAACAGCGTCGGGTAGGCGGCGCAGATCTGCTTGCGCACCGCGTCGGTGATGAACGGGTTGCCGATGGGGATGTTCAGCGAAGCGCCGAAGGTGCCCGACGGCGCCAGGTTCAGCGTGACGTTGCTGCGGGTGTGGAAGATCTCGGAGTAGGCCTCGGCGTACTCGTTGATGCTGAAGCGGGCGATGCCGGCGACCTGGGTGCGAGTCAGCGGGGTTTCGAAGTAGTTCGGCGGGTTGGTGTTGTAGCCATCCGGCGGGTTGGGGGCGCTGGATGCGCGCAGCAGGCCCGTGGTGGCATCGATGACGCGGTTGCCGTTGATCGGTGCGTTCATGCCTTGCCACGTCGCGGGCACCGCCGTGGACGAGAAGCCGCCCGGGTTGCCGGTGGTCGAGCTGATGGTCGTGGCGGAATAGTCGCGGTCACCCAGACGCAGGGGCTGGGTGCGGGTGGTGCCCACGTTGATGGCCACGTTGCCGCGGCCTTCGGCCAGGTTGGTGCCGATGGTCAGGTCGTTCTTGTAGCGACGGGCATCGTTTTGGCCCGACACGCTATACAGCGTGCTGGCTTCAACGCCGGAGAAGTTCTTCTTCATCACGAAGTTGACCACGCCGGCCACGGCATCGGCGCCGTACACGGCCGAAGCGCCGCCGGTGACGAGGTCGACACGCTCGAGCAGCGACACGGGCACGTTGTTGGTGTCAACCACGCCGCCCAGGGTGGCCGGCACAAAGCGCTTGCCGTTGAACAGCACCAGGGTGCGGTTGGTGCCCATGCCACGCAGGTCGATGGAGGCGGTGCCGTTCGAACCGTTGTTGATGTTCGGGCCGATGGCCGGGTAAGCCGACGGCAGGCCACGGACGAGTTCTTCGACGGCCACCGGCTGGGTGGTCTCGATGTCGACCTTGCCGACCGATGCGATAGGGCTGCTGGAAGTGTTGCCGACCGACTTGATGCGCGAGCCGGTGACTTCGATGCGCTCAGAGGACTGGGCCCAGGACGGCGCAGCGCCGACCAGCAGGGCGCCACCGAGGGCGACGAGAACGCCAGAGCAGACTTTGGATTTCTTGAACATGCGAATGAGACTCCAGAGGGGGTAGATGACGCAGTCGATGGACCGGCCGAATTGACGGCAAGCCGGCCTGAGATCGGCTACTCACCCCCTACCTCTAGGGGGCGTAACTGGATTGTCACAGCAACCCTTCTTCACCTTGGCGTCATCAACCCTGGCGCTGCGGTCTGCAAGACGCCACCCGTCCATCATATCTGACTAATATGTCCGTAAAAATCAATAAAATCAATACTTTAAATAACGTATCTAATGTTGATTCGACATCAGGTTCGGGGGTGACCCCAGGAAAATGTTGCGGTAGTGCGTTGGTGCCGTGCAACACAGTAGGGCCGCCCCCGCGACGGGCAGCCACTTCAAAGCCCGGCCCGTCACAGACGCGGAACGGCAGCCAGCAAGGTCCGGGTGTAGGCGGTGCCGGGCCGGCTCAGGAGGTCGGCGCAGGCGCCCTGCTCTTCGATGCGGCCGGCGCGCATCACCGCCACCCGGTCGGCGATGTATTCGACAACGCCGATGTTGTGCGTGATGAACAGGAAGGACACACCCAGATCGCACTGCAGGTCGCGCAGCAGGTTCAGGATCTGCGCCTGCACCGAGACGTCCAGCGCCGATGTCGGCTCGTCGCAGACGATCAAGCGGGGCTCGACGGCCAGCGCGCGGGCGATGGCGATGCGCTGGCGCTGGCCGCCCGAGAACTCGTGGGGGTAACGGCCCAGCGCGTCGCGACGCAGACCGACCTGGTCGGTCAGCCGCAGGATGCGGGCCAGCCGTTCGGCCGATGACAGGTCGCGCTGCAAGGCAGCCAGCCCCTCGTCCAGGATCTCGGCGACGCGCATGCGCGGGTTCAGCGAGGCAAACGGGTCCTGGAAAATGATCTGCACCTGGCGCCGGGCCGCCAGCAGTTCGCTGGCGCCCATCTCGAACAGGTTGCGGCCGTCCAGCAGGGCCCGGCCCTCGATGGTCGCGATGCGCCCCAGCAACTGCACGATGGCCTTGCCGGTGGTCGTCTTGCCGCAACCCGATTCACCGACCAGCGCCAACGTCTCGCCGTGGCCGACCTGGAAGGACACGCCGCCGACGGCGTCGAAGTAGCCCTTGGTGCGCTGCAGCAGGCCGCCGCGGATGGGGAAACGCACGCGCAGGTTCTGCACGTCGAGCAGCGGGCTTGGCGGCGGGCTCGCGCCCTCACCCCTGCCCTCTCCCGCCAGCGGGAGAGGGAGGACGTCATCGCGTCGCGCGGTTGGCATGGCCCCCTCTCCCGCTTGCGGGAGAGGGCTGGGGTGAGGGCCGGCGCCGCCGCTGTACAGCAGGCAACGCACCTCGTGCCGCGCGGCCACCTCGGTCAGTTCGGGCACCGTGCCGCTGCAATGCGGCATCACCTGGCTGCAGCGCGGGGCGAAGCGGCAGCCTTCGAAGCGCGTCGTCAGGGGCGGCACGGTGCCAGCAATGGCTTCCAGCGGCCGGTTGCGGTTGCCGCCGCCAGGCAGTGCGCGCAGCAAGGCGCGCGCGTAGGGGTGCTTGGGCGAGGCGAAGAACTCAGCGGCAGGCGCCACTTCGATGATCTGCCCGGCATACATCAGCGCCACGCGATGGGCCATGCCCGAAACGACGGCCAGGTCGTGCGTGATCAGCAGCAGACCCATGCGGTGCTCGCGCTGCAGGTCTTTCAGCAGGTCCAGGATCTGCGCCTGGATGGTCACGTCCAGCGCGGTGGTCGGCTCGTCGGCCACCAGGTAGTCGGGCTCGGCCGCCAGCGCGATGGCGATCATCACGCGCTGCTTCTGGCCGCCGCTCATGCGGAAGGGGTACTCGTCGACGCGCCGTTCCGGCTCCGGTATGCCGACCCGGCGCAGCCACTCGATGGCCTGGGCGCGGGCTTCGGCCCCGCGCAGCGGGGTGTGCGCCTCGATGGCCTCGACGATCTGCTGGCCCACCTTCATCACCGGGTTCAGGCTGGTCGCCGGCTCCTGGAAGATCATGCCGATGCGGCCGCCGCGCACGCTGCGCATCTGCGCTTCGGGCAGGCCCAGCACGTCGACATGGCCGCTGCCCTGGTCGATGCTGATCTCGCCGGCGGTGACGTCGCCGCTTTCGGGCAACAGGCGCATCAGGGCCAGCGCGGTCATGCTCTTGCCGCAGCCCGACTCGCCGACCAGCGCGAAGGTTTCGCCCCGCTCGATGCTCAGCTTCAGTCCGTCGATGGCCCGCACGACACCGGCCTCGGCGTCGAGTTCGACTTGCAGCCTGTCGGTGCGCAACATGGTCAGGCCGTCTTCCGCGCCGGGCTGGCGGCTCTGCGGCGTTTGAAGGCGCGGGCTCGCGGGTCGAAGGCGTCGCGCACGCCGTCGGCGAACAGGTTGGCCGCCAGCACCAGCGTCACCATGAAGCCGAAGGCCGCGGCGAAGGACCACCACACCACCGGGTCGCGGCTCATTTCCTTGCGCGCCAGGTTGATCATGCCGCCGAAGCTGTTCATCGACGGGTCGACGCCGACGCCGACATAGGACAGCACCGCCTCGTAGAGGATCAGCGACGAGAACTCCAGCACGGTGACGATGAGCATCAGGTGGGCGACGTTGGGGAAGATGTGGCGCGCCAGGATGCGGCTGTGGCTGACCCCGAAGGCGCTGGCCGCCTGCACGTAGTCAAGCTCGCGCAGCTTCATCGTTTCACCGCGCAGCAAGCGGCACAGGCCGGCCCAGCCGGTGACGCCCAGCACCACGCACAACAGGAAGAGCTTCAGGTCGGCGCGCTCGGCGCCGGTCTCGAACAACTCGGGGTTCTTGTCGAGGAAGACCTGCACCATCAGCACGCAGGCGGCAATCAGCAGCACATTGGGCACCGAGGACAGCACCGTGTAGAGGTACTGGATGAGCTCGTCCACCCAGCCCTTGAAGTAGCCGGCCAGCAGGCCCAGCGTGACGGCCAGCGGCAAGGTGGCCACGGTGGCCAGCGTGCCGATGACGAAGGCCGTGCGTATGCTTTTCAGCGACTGGAACAGCACGTCGTTGCCCGTCAGGTCCGTTCCCAGCAGGTGGTAGGGGCCGGACAGCGCCGTGGCCGGACCGACCACCAGGCCCAGCACCCACAGCGAGGCCAGCGCCACATGCCAGGGCACGGGCGTGGACCGTGCGCGGACCTGCGCCCAGACCTGGGCCAGCGGCAGGCGCTGGACCCGCGAGATGGCCAACAGTAGCGCGGCGCTGAGCAGCGACGCGAACACCGCACCGAGCAGAGCGCCCCTGCCCGCCTTCGCCGCCACGTCGCCCAGCCATTGCGTTTCGGGGTCGGCAAGGTGTTTGCCGCCGAACTGCAGGCGCGGCGCCACGCGCTGCACCTCACCGTTGACGATCAACGATTCCTTGGTGAAGCCCAGGTAGGACAAGGGCCGCGAATAGGTCGATTCGCGCGACTGGATCAAGTCCCACAAGACCTGGTCGAGCAAGGAACGGGTGCTCGATGCGTAGGCCGGCGTCGCGTTCTCAGCCGCCGGGGCACCGGCCACCGGCGGCAGCTGCGGCCGGAAGTGCACGCTGTCCAGCAGCGTGATCAGCAGGCACAGCACCAGCACCATCGAAGAAACCAGGGCCGGCGCATCGCGGAAGACCTTGGCCCAGTTGGCCGCCCATTGCGGCTTGCGCAGCACGGTGACGGTGTAGGCGACGAGGGCGGCGATCAGCAGCCAGATCGCGCCGTCGGTCCAGAGCAGAACGAACTTGGGCATGGTCAGCTCAGGCGCACGCGGGGGTCGACCCAGGTGTAGACGATGTCGATGAGCACATAGGTGGCGATGTAGAGCAGGCTGCCGACGAAGACCATGGTCCTCACGATGGCGAAGTCCTGCCGGCTGATGGCCTCGATGACGTAGGCGCCCAGCCCGGGCAGGCCGAAGAAGTTCTCGAAGACCAGGCTGCCGAGGAAGACGTAAGGCAGGTAGCTGCCGGCGCTGGTGACGATGGGGATCAGCGCGTTACGCAACACGTGGCGGTAGAGCACCGCGCCTTCGGACAGGCCCTTGGCGCGGGCCGTGCGGACATAGTCCTTGCCGATCTCTTCCAGGAACATCGCCCGGTACAGGCGGGCCTCACCGCCCAGCCGGGCCAGCAGCGACAGGCCGATCGGCAGCACCAGGAACTTGAAGGCGTCCCAGCCCGGCGCATAGCCGGAGATGGGCGCCAGCTTGAACACGCGCGAGAACAGGAACTGGCCGACGATGATGTAGAACAGGCTGCTGATGGACAGCATCAGCACGCAGCTGACCACGCCCCAGAAATCGAGCCGGGTGTTGCGGAACATCGCCAGCAACAGGGCGAAGGCGGTGCTGGCCAGCACCTGCAGGATGAACAGCGGCAGCGCCATCTGCAGGCTCACGACCATGCGCGTGGCGACCTCGGCACCGATGTCGCCGGCGCTTTCCGAATCGGGGCGGCCGAATTTCAGCGCCAACAGCGACACCGAACGGTCCCAGAAGATGGTGTCGGTGACCTGCTCGAGACCCTGGCGCTGGGTGTTGATGTAGAGCGGCTTGTCGTAGCCGCGTTCGCCCTTCCACTTCTCGATGGCGGCCTGGTTGACGCGCTTGCCACCCAGGTTCAGCCGCGCCATGTCGTCGGGCGTGTTGATGCTGAAAAAGAGGATGAAGGTGGCCAGGTTCACCCCCAGCAGCACCAGCACCGCGTAGATGAAACGGCGGGACAGGTAATTGAGCATCGTGGGTCCGCTCAGTGCACGAGCACTTCGCCGCGCGCATTGGTGCGTTCACGGCGTTTCAGGTTGCGCCGGCCCACCCAGCCCACGGCTGCGCAGGCCAGCAGCCCCAGCCCGGCCGGCCACCAGATGGCCTGGTTCCAGGCCGCCGTGCGGGCCACCCGTTCCTGGGTGTCGATGCGCAGGTAGCGCGCCTGGTCGCGCACCAGCACGGCGGACTTCGAGTTGTAGACCCAGTGCTGGACGGCCGCCGAGGCATAGGGGAAGAAGCCCATCGTCCAGGGCGCGTCTTCGCGCGCGATGGCCACCATCTGGTCGATCAGCTTCTGCTTTTCCGGGCCGTCTTCCAGCACCTTCATCTGGTCGAACAGCCTGTCGTAGACCGGGTTGGCGTAGTTCGCCGTGTTTTCGCCGTCGTACTTGGTCTTGCCGGCGGTGGTGGTCAGCAGGAACAGAAAATTCTCGGCGTCGGGGTAGTCGGCGTTCCAGCCCAGCCAGAAGATCTGGTACTTACCTTTGCGCACCTTGTCCTGGAACTGGTTGTTGTCGGTGGCGCGAACCTCCAGCTGGATGTCGATCTTGGCGAATTGCCGCACCACCCACTCGATGCGCGGCTTGTTCTCGGGCGTCGGCGCGGCGTAGAAGTCGTAATTCAGCACCAGCGGCTTGCCCGTCCGGGCGTCGCGGCCGTTGGGGTAGCCGGCCTCGGCCAGCAGGCGCTTGGCATCGGCGATGGGCCGGCGCACGACCTGGCCCGCCACCCGCTGGTGCGTCACCGGGTTCATGCCCGCCGGTGTTTCCTCGCGCGAACCGAAGATGCCCGGGGGCAAGGGGCTCATGGCCTCGGCGCCCGCCAATTCGGGAAAGACCTTCGAGTACTCGGCCCAGTCGACGGCGATGGACAAGGCCTGTCGCAGCTTGCGATTGCGGGCCTTTTGCGCGGCGTCGCTGCTGTCGCCCACCACCGGGTCGAGCATGTTGAAAGCGATGAAGTAGCTGTTGACGTCAGAGCCGCGGTTCAGGCGAAAGCCCTTGTCCTGGTATTCCTGGCGCACGGACTCGGAATCCTGCATGCCCACCAGGTAGTCCATGCCGGTGTCGGTGCGTTCGAAGACCTCGATGTCGTAGAAACCCTGGCGGAACTTGCCGCGCCGCGGCGCGTCTTCGCGTTCGACATTGAAGACCAGCTTGTCGATGAAGGGGGTGCGCTTGCCGCAGTCGTCAAGCAGGCCCTTCTCCTTGTCGCCGACTGCGCCTTCGCAGGGGTAAGGCTCGCCGCGGTAGTTGGGGTTGCGCTGCAGCACGATGCGCCGCTCCTTGATGGTCTCGACCAGCATGTAGGGGCCGCTGCCCACCGGCCAGGTGTCCAGCGTCAGGTCGCGCTCGGCCATGCCAGGCTGGGCGTAGAAGGCATCCACCTCCCACGGCACGGGGGCCGTGAAGGGCAGCGTCATCCAGTAGCTCCACTGCGGGTACTTGCCCTTGATGCGCAGGCGCAGCAGGTGCTTTTGCGGGGCGCTGGCGCCGGCCAGCGGCCAGCGCCGGAAATCCAGGAAAGGCTTGTCCAGGCTGGCCTTGCTCAAGCCCTGCATCAGCTTGGCGTCTTCGGCCTTGATCTGCACCCCGTATTCCTTCAGGCCCACCAGGTACTCGGCAAAGGTGCTGAAGATGGGCGTCGTGATGCGCGTGGTGGCATGCCGCTTCAGGGCATAGACGTAGTCCTCGGCCACCACTTCGCGGCTGCCCTGCTGCTCGAAGTCGAGCGGCGTGCGCCGGCTGCCCAGTTCACCGGCTTGCATGCGGTGGTAGGCGTAGACCCCTTGGGCGTCCTTGGCGAAGGCCGGGTGGGGTTGGTAGAGCATGCCGGGCTTGATGTGCACGTCGTAGACGCTCTCGGCCACGGCTTCGGCCGGCGCGTCGTCGGGCAGCGGCTGGCCGTTCTTGTCCAGGTAGTGCGGCTTGGCGACATCGACGGCCGATTTCGCCATCAGCTCGATGGGCCGCTTCAGGTAGTGGTAGCCGTAGGGCGGCTCGTAGATCGACAGCGTGTAGGGCGTCTCGTTGCTCCAGTAGGACGCTGTCGGGTCCAGGTGGCGCGGCGAGCTGTCCTTGGCGGCCGTGTACAGGGTGTTCGACGCCGCCGCGTCGCTCGGCCAGGGGTTGTTGTCGCAGCCGGCAAGAACGCAGGCCGTCCAGGCAGCCAGCAGCCTGGCGATCGCTGCACGCGGTATTGAGATCGGTCCGCGCATGCGGCCTCCGGGCAAAACGCCAGAAAAGATCATTCTAGGGTCCAGGTTCAGGCGCCCTACCAGCCGATGAGCACGTTGCGGCCGTCGACCAGCAACTCGACGCGCCGCCCCACCGGCAGGGTCACTTTCGTGGCCACGTGGCCGAAGGGCAGCCCGGTCAGCACGGGCGGCTTGAGCAGGCCGCGCAGGTGGGCGACCGTGGTCTTCAGCGTGTAGCCGCGGTCCAGGGGCGTGGGCTTCCAGGCGCTGAAGACGCCCAGCAGAACAACCTTCTGGCGCGCCAGCACGCCGGCTTGATGCAGTTGCAGCAGACAGCGTTCGACGCGATAGGGGTGCTCGTTCACATCCTCGATGAACAGGATGCCGCCCTTCACCTCGGGCCAGTGCGGCGTGCCCAGCAGCGAACACAGCATCGTCAGGTTGCCGCCCCACAGCGTGCCGCGCGCAGCGACGCCGTCAAAGCCGGCCTCGGTGCGAAAACCCACCGCTTCCAGCTCGCCGGCCATGGCTTCGACGAAACAGTCGCGCGTCACGTCGTCGACGCCGCCGGCGGCCTCGCTGCGGCTGAAGTCGTCCAGTGCCATCGGCCCGTGCCAGCTGGCCGCACCGGTGTGCGCCAGCAGCCCCAGTTGCAAGGCGGTCAGGTCGCTGTAGCCGACCCAGCGCGTGCCCTGCTCCACGCTGCGCGCCAGCAGTTTCCAGTCGATGCCGTCGAGCAAGCGCGTCAGGCCGTAGCCGCCGCGCGTGGCCATCGCGATGGCCGGCGCGGCGCGCGCGACGCGGTGCACAGCGGCCAGCCGCGTGGCGTCGTCGCCGCCGAAACGCTGGCTGCGGGCCAGCGCGGCTTCATCGAGTTGCGCGTCGAAGCCGAGCGCTTGCAGGCGCTTCAAGGCCAGGCGCAGGGCGGCGGCTTGCGGCACGACACCGGCGGGCGTGTACAGGGTCAGGGTGCTCATGCGGCAGATCGGCTTTCGGTCAGGGGCAGCAATTCGCCAGGCAGTTCGACAGCGACACCCACGGGGATGGCCTCGAGGGCCGTTGCGGCAGCTGGCGCCGTCGCAGCAGGCTCAGCGGCCCGTCGTTCGGCCCGCTGCTGTGCGCGGCGTTCGGCGAAGAAGTCGCGCAGCAACTGGCTGCAGGGTTCGGCCAGCACACCGCCGACTGCTGCGGTGTGGTGGTTCAGGCGCGCTTCGTCGAACAGGTTCAGCACCGAGCCGGCAGCGCCGGTCTTGGGGTCGGCGGCGCCGAACACCACCCGCTTGAAACGGGCGTGGATCAGGGCCATGGCGCACATCGCGCAGGGCTCCAGCGTCACGTAGAGCTCGCACTCGGGCAGGCGGTAGTTTGCCAGCAGCGCGGCGGCATGGCGCAGGGCGACGATCTCGGCATGCGCCGTGGGGTCGTGGGTGGTGATGGGCCGGTTGTAGCCCGTGGCCACCACCTTGCCGTCGCACAGGATGACGGCGCCCACCGGCACCTCGCCCACCAGCCAGGCGTTGTGCGCCTGGTCCAGCGCCAGGCGCATGCCGTATTCATCGGGGGTTTCGGGGTCGGACATGGCGGGTGCGGGATACGGCGGCGGGTAACGGCCGGATTGTGCAACCGCAGCCCGTGGGGTCAGGCCGGGGTCAGGCCGAACCCTTGCCGTTGCGGCCCTGCGTCAGGCGGTGCAGCACCTGCTGGCCCGATTCGGCCACGGTCTGCATCGTGGCTTCCAGCAAGGCCATCTCGCGCAGCGACTGACCGAAGGCCTGGTATTCGGCCGCTTGCGCTTCGGCCACCATGACCGGTGGCGCAGCGTCCTTCAGCGCCTGTGCCACCAGGCTGAAACTGCTGCGCAGGCGCGCGAGCTGCTCGCCCAGCAGCGCGGCATCGGCAGGCAAGGCGCCGGACTGCGCCAGCCGGTCCAGCGTCTGCAGCACCACCGCAAAAGCGCCGCTCTCGTGGGCGGCCACCAGCTGCGTGTCCAGGCTGCGCTGAGCGCCGCTGCCGATGGCGCGCAAGGACGCGTCGCGCAGGCCGTCGAGCTGGCGCTCGAGATGGCGGTTCAAGCCGCCGAGCCGGGCGCCGACGGCCACCACCTCGCTGAGGATCTTGTCCAGGTCGTTGACGATCAGGGCCACCCGGTCGAGGAAATGGTTGAGGTCCTGCGCCAGTTCGCCGAACTCGTCGGCGGTGTTGGCCGCGGCGCGCGGCGACAGGTCCATCACGCCGCGCGCCAGGCCGGAGACCGTGGAGCGCAAGGCCAGCAGCGGCTCCATGCGCACCTTCAGCAGAAAGAACAGCACGATGGTGTGGACCAGGATCTTCACGCTCAGGGCGCCGGCGGTCAGCCTGACTTCCTGCCACCACACCGCTTCCTTGCGCTCCAGGTAGCTGCGCACCTGCACGATGCCCAGCACGTCACCGACTTGCGCCTTGACGTGGCAGCCCAGGCAGTACTGTTCGGCCTGCAAGGGGATCTGCGCCTGGCGGTTCTCGCCTACGGGCCAGCGCGCCGGCAGGCCCTTGGCGTCCAAGTTGCGCGTGGCTTTCATGGATTCGACGGTGATGGCCGACGGCAGCACCGCGATCGACCAGCCCAGGCCGCCGTAGTTGCGTTCAAGGATGGGATAGACCGTCTGCGCGGCGGTCGGCCCGCCCGCGTTGAGCATGATGGACTTGACGTCTTCGGCCAGTTGTTGCGCGGCACGCTCGACACGCGCCGGCTCGGCTTGGCTGAAGTCCCAGCGCAGCGCGGCATAGCGGATGGCCAGCTCGATGCCGGCCACCGCCAGCAGCAGCAGGAAGAAGTCCCTGATCATGTGGAACATGAAGGACTGCTCGAAACGCCCGCTGCCCGCTTTGCTCATCGGTCTACCTCGTACTGCTGAAATTGCCTTGCGGATGATGGGGCCGAACCCGTGCCGATGGCTGAGCCCGTGCGCATGGCCGCTGCCAGGGCCGGACTTCAGGCCGCGCGGCGCGCGTTCTGCGCGATGCCGTCGGCCAGGCGCGCCAGCAATGGCGCCGGCAGGTCGTGGCCCATGCCGGGGATGAAATCCCCCTCGGCGCCCGCAATGCGCGCGGCGAGGTCGCGCCCGGCTGCCACCGGCACCAGCGCGTCGGCCACACCGTGGATCACGCGCGTGGGCGTCTGGATGCGCGCCAGCAAGCGTGTGCGGTCGCCGTCGGCGGCCACGGCCATCAGCTGCCGCGCGGTGCCCGCGGGCCGGAAGGCGCGCTCGACGGCCGCTCGCAACCGTGCGCGCAGCGCTGGCGGGTCGGGCGGATAGGCCGGGCTGCCGATCAGGCCGAGCAGCCCCTCCAGGTGCTGGACGACGGCCTCGGTGTCGCGCCCTTTCGGCCGTGACAGCAAGGCACCGCGCACCCGCAGCGAAGGCTGCGGCAGGCGGCGCGCGCCGCAGGTCGTCATGATCAGCGTCAGGCTCCTCACGCGCTCGGCGTGGTCGGCCGCGATGTGCTGCGCCACCATGCCGCCGAGTGAAGCGCCACAGATGTGCGCCCGCTGGATGCCCAGGGCGTCGAGCACGCCCACCGCGTCCTTGGCCATGTCGCCCAACGTGTAGGGCGCCACCACCGGCAGGTGCAGCGTGTAGCGCAGCGCAGCGGCGGCCACGGCGGGCTTGCCGAGGTGGTCGAAGCCCGCGCTGAGGCCGGCGTCGCGGTTGTCCATGCGCAGCACGCGAAAGCCGCGGCTGATCAGCATCTGCACCAGTTCCTGCGGCCAGGCGACGAGTTGCATGCCCAGGCCCATGATCAGCAGCA
>Ga0136641_1000117_pt1 | contig 32919 bp, 30 predicted proteins | sample EliLak1302023Y_FD_115312 | JGI IMG/M metagenome (GOLD analysis project Ga0136641, IMG submission 115312) | Freshwater microbial communities from Elizabeth Lake, Yosemite National Park, California, USA - 13020-23Y | ecosystem: Environmental > Aquatic > Freshwater > Lake ...
CGCGGTAACGGATGTCAACGAGATAAATTGTGATTTTTGTGATGTCACCAAGTTCCGAGCCACTTTCTTCCAAGAGCATTTTGATGTTTGCCATTGCTTTTTCAGCTTGAGCTTCAACGTCTCCGATACCAACAGATTCACGAGTGTCGAGATCTTGCCCAATCTGGCCTCGCAAATAGACCGTGTTGCCAGCAACAACTGCTTGGGCCAAGTCATTGTCCAAATTTTGTTCCGGATAAGTGACTTTGGTATTGAATGGGCGAATTCGCTTATGAGTCATCTGATTCCTTCGGTAGGTTCAAGTTTTACGTTACTGGATGCCAAGGCTGGCTAATGGTGGTTTCAACTCTTGAACGATTCGAGCAGACCCGGAGTAGCTCTTGTAACTGCGCTGGATTTCGATCTGATCTGTAAGGAATTTGGCATCGTGCCAAACTCCCCATATAAATGCTGAACCTCGCCTGGAAAGCCAGGCCTGTCCTAGAAAATAGATTCCGCTGGCATTTGATACGCCGCGTTGATGTGCAGGTTTACCCAAATCATTAATTGCACCTGGCACTTGCAGCCACGAGTAATCAAGTGCATAGCCAGTTGCCCAAAGAATAGTTGTGATTCCCGCTTTAGCAAGATCCAGTTCTCGAATTGGGTTCACCGCCGCATCGGGCATAGGTCCCAGGATGTGAGCTTCAGGCTCTAGTGGTAAATCTAAATGGTTTTGCGTAATGAATTCATCTGCTTCATTTAGTACAGATAGGAAATTTGCATCACCCCGGGCAATGTTTCGTTCTAAATCATCTGCAAATTTCAACACACCATTTTCGTAGGACGAAGTTAAGCCAAGCAAAGTTATGCCACCATTTGCCAGGTCTCTGAAATCAACAGTTTTACCGCCACCGAACCCGCTCACGGCAATGGTTACATGCTCAGCGCCAGCAGGTGGCGTGACCAAATCCCACTTACCTAGAACACCCAGCCACCAAACATTGTCGCGACCGCGATACCTTCTCGGTGGTCGATCATGCTCGCCGACAGAAAGATATACATCCTTGCCTGCGCGCTTTAAATCAGCAGCGATTTGCACTCCAGAGGAACCAGCGCCAACAACAATTACGCCACCTTCCGGGAGCTGCTCGGGATTATGGTAATCACTTGAATGCAGTTGGTGAATAGTTGCAGATGCCGGAACAACTGGGGGGATCGCTGGTTTTTGAAATGGCCCAGTTGCTGCAACAACATATTGAGCCCGAATTTCACCGGCAGAAGTTTCTACGAGGAAACCAGCATCGGTAGAAAGTTTTGTAACAGATTTAACCTCTACGCCAGTTCGGATTGGAGCATTAAATTTTTTTGCGTAAGCGGCAAAGTAGTCAGCAACTGCTTCTTTTGGCACAAAGGCATCTGGGTCAAAGCCTTCAAACTCCAAACCAGGAAATCGATCATGCCAAGCCGGACCATTAGCAACTAATGAATCCCAGCGCTCGGATCGCCAGCGTTCGGCGATTCGGGCACGCTCCAGAACGACATGTGATATTCCGGCGCGAGTGAGATGTTCGCTCATCGCTACACCAGACTGACCGGCTCCAACCACGACTACTTCAAAGTCTTCAGATGTCATTTAATTCCCTTTAACGACCGATAACTTAACTCTGCAGCGAAATCTAGGTTCGGGCAAGACGAATTAAATTGTTTCTGAGTTCGATTTAATCGATACAATAAAAGAGCCCAGTTCGAAAGGCTCGAAATGCCAAGTTATACCTTGCGCCAGCTCGAATACTTGCTTGCGGTTGCCGAATACGGGTCAGTTACTGGAGCCGCTGGCGCGCTACACCTCTCGCAATCTTCACTATCAAGCGGGATTAGCGAACTCGAACGCGCAATGGATTTGCAACTTCTAGTTCGCCACCATGCCAAAGGTGTTTCTCTGACTGAAGCCGGTGAGAGATTGCTGGTGCAAGCCAGAACTCTGATAGAAGATGCCCAAGTACTCGAGCAAGTTGCTCATGATTTAGGTTCGGTACCGGTTGGTTCGATTTCAATTGGCATGTTTTCTGTCATTGCTCCGTATTTTGTGCCAGAACTAATTGCTCAACTCGCAGATAATCACCCCGACGTTGAAGCGCGAATCGAGGAAGTAGATCTAGATGAATTAAATGATGGAGTATTAAGTGGAAAGTATGAAGTTGGTTTTGGCTATGACTTTGGTCATTCTTCACAAGTAACACTTGAGCACTTGGTTGATATTCCGGCGCACGTAGTTGTGCCTGCTAACCACAAATTGGCAAAACATCAAAAGATTGCACTTTCCCAACTCGATGGGGAACAGTTGGTTTTTCTTGATTTGCCGCACAGTCGTATCTATTTTATGAAGGCACTTCGTACGGCTGGAGTCGAAATTGAAATTGCCTATCGCTCAACCAGCGCTGAGCTAGTGCGCGCAATGGTGGCGCGAGGAATGGGCGTGGCGTTACTTAATTTGAGACCAGCACACACTCAGTCCCTAGAGGGCAAGAGTTTTGCAATATTGGAAATTAGTGATGACATTCCGCCGGCAAGGTTAGTCGCCCTCACCGCAAATCCAGAAAAACTCACGCGCCGAGCAGCAGCGGTATTAGAGGCAGCAAGGAATATTCAAATCGTTGGGATGCCAAAATAAAACAGGCCCCACCAAAAGGTGAGGCCTGTTTTATTAGTTAGGTATTACTGACTGTCCTGCCAGGTCGTAAACACCTGTGTGTAAAGCGCCCGAGCAGCTTCACCACAATTTGGCGAAGGTGAAAGCAGCGCAACTTTATCTGCTGGCACAACTACTGCTGGATCAGACTTTAACGCTTCATCCATGAACGCATCTGAACCTGTGATTCCGTTGTCATAGCCGGAGAAGTTACTCTCTTTGCCAGCAGACTTTGGATCCATCATCCAGTTGATGAAGATTTTGGCGTTATCCAAATTTGGCGCACCAACTGGAACTGCCAAGTTATCTGCCCAAAGGTTTAGGCCCTCACTTGGATAGATGTATTCCACACCCGGTACTTCAACTTTCATACGGTGAGTTGATCCATTCCAAGCATGACGAACATTTGAAGTGCCTGCAACAACGCGCTCGATGCCGCTGTCAGAGTCGATTACGGCTGGTTTAAATCCAGCAAGTAAGTTCTGAGCAGCTAAGTACTTAGCTTTGTCAGTGGTGCAAAGGTCAGCAGGAGCTACACCTGTTGCACGTAGTGCAGCCGAAACTACTTCAAGCTGATCCTTTAGAGAATCCATCTTTGGCAAGCCAGCGGTGAAGTAATCCTTCCAAGATTTGATGTTGGCACAAGCTGGCTCAGCAGTTGTGTTGCACGCAATACCAGTTGTTCCGTACATCCAAGGAGCGGTGTAATTGCGACCCTTATCCCAATAGACATCCTTCAAATTAGCTTTGATGTTTGCACCATTAGGGAAAGTGTTAACTCCAATGTTCTGAAGTAGCCCAAGATTAGTCATTTGGGCGACCATATAGTCAGAAGGCACAATAACGTCGTAACCGGTTGCTCCAGCTTGAAGTTTGGCTAACAAAGTTTCGTTGCTGTCGTAGGTGTCTAGGACAACTTTGATTCCAGTTTCAGCCGTGAAACGCTTTAATTCTTCAGGGTCGATGTAATCGGTCCAGTTATAAACGTGAACTTCTCCAGTACCTGCTGTTGGAAAAGCGCCTGGAGATGGGGTTTCACCGCCTGCACCGCCACCGGCAGTGGATTCGCCACCACAAGCTGAGAGCAGAAGCGCACCTGCTGCAGCAAGAGCGGCTATGTATGAGGCACGACGCCTCTTATTGCTTGCCATTCCTATCTCCTTTTTCGTTGGATTAAATACGAGCCTAGTAGCACGATGCCCGAAAACAACAGCAAAAGCGTAGAAATCGCGTTGACTTCTGGCGTAACTGTTGAGCGAATCATGCCAAAGATGTATACCGGAAGGGTTGTAGACCCTGGCCCGGCGACAAAGAACGAGGTAATGAAATCGTCAATTGAAATTGCGAACGCTAGTAAAGCGCCAGCAACAATTGCTGGGGAGAGCAACGGCAAGGTGATGCGACGTAAAATTTGACGCTCATTTGCTCCAAGATCAGAAGCAGCTTCAAACGGAGCCATGTCCAACTGGCTTAATCTGGCCCTGATGGGGAGCAACGCAAAAGGGATACAAAATGCAGTGTGAGCAACGATGAGTCCAACTTTTCCAAGTGGAATTCCAACTGCAATAAAAAGACCCAGCGTGCCAACTGCCAAAACGATTTCGGCAATAATCAGCGGTGCTCCAATTAGAGCCATGGCTACCGCTTTCCCAGCACGTTGCATCCGAAGTAAACCGAGCGCGGCCATAACCGCAAGTACAGTAGACAACAAAGTTGCAGCAAATCCAACCTGTAGTGAATTTTTAAGCGCTCGCTGAATATCGGTATTTTCAAGAACCTTTCCATACCACTTAATTGAGAAGCTCTTCCAAATCGAGCCGATTCGACTCGAGTTAAAAGAATAGAAAACGACGTAAACCAGGGGAATGTAAAGAAAGAACATTACGAGCCACGAAGTTGAGGTGAATCCGGGAAAGTTTCGAAGGTTAACTAGCTTGCCGCGCTTGCTTGGGGTCGTCTTGACTGCACTCATACAAGTTCCACCTTGTCGCCACGTCGTTGCGCAATGCCTTGAATAATCAGAACGAATACAAGTGTCAAAATAATGAGCAGAACAGCCAAGGCGCTACCAAATGGCCAGTTTCGTGCCTGGCCAAAGTTGTTTGCAATCACATTTGCCACCATGTTGGTTTTACCGCCACCCAACATGTCAGATTGCAAGAAAGATCCAAGCGCTGGGATGAAAACTAATGCAACACCGGAAATGATTCCAGGGCGAATTGAAGGCAGGATAATTCTGCGAACCACAGTCATTCGCTTGGCTCCCAGATCATAAGCGGCTTCGGCCAACCGAAAGTCAAAGCGTTCGGCGGATGCATAAATCGGCAAAATCATGAACGGTAAAAATACGTAAATTAAGCCAAGTATCGTCGCGGATGGAGAGTAAAGAATGCTCCACGAGATATCGAACATCCCTAGAAATTTTCCGATTGGCCCTTCGTCAGCGATGATCTGGCGAATTCCATAGGTACGAATCAAAATACTGATCCAAAATGGAAGCGTTACTAAAGCAACAAGCAGAGTACGCTTTCGAGCTTCTCGAGTCGCAATCCACATTGCTGCAGGTATCGAAAATACTAAGGTTACGACTGTTGTTATCAAGGAATAATAAAAAGACGTCCATAAAACTTTGATGTAACGGGTATCGAAAGCTGTAGTGCCGTCAAGTTTTTCTTGAACGAATAAAGCCTTGTAGTTTTCGGTTGTGAAAACCCACTTGACACCGGTTCCCTGCGAAGGCTTCTCCAAGAACGAGTAGATAACAATGATAAGAAGCGGGACTCCAATGGCAAATGCCAAGAAAATGATAGGTAAGTAGGCAAGCTTTGGCGAGGACTGCCCAGGGCGGGCGCGCTGTATCGGTTTCTTTCTTGGCGTAGTTACTGCCGTCATGAAGCCACCGTACGAGCAGCTCGATTTTCTGGATTGAGGGTAACTTGGCTGCCTTGGGCTGGAATCTCAGTTCCGTAAGACGCTAGTGATGCAATTATCTCAACATCGCCCACAGTTACGTAAACGCGCACTGAATCGCCAGTGAAGATAACGTCCCGCACAGTTCCAGCAATCATGCCATTTGTAGCAAGTACAAGATCTTCTGGTCGAATCGCTACCGTAACTTCGCCGGAGGCAGGAATAATGCTGTCTGCTGCAAGTTGCTCCGTCGGCAGGATGTTTCCGCCGGGCAATGCGATACCACCACTTGTGACTGTTCCCTTTATCAGATTTGTTTCGCCGATGAAGTCTGCAACATAGGCATTTACTGGTCGACGGTAAACCTCAACTGGGGTATCTAGTTGCACAATCTTGCCGTCACTAAACACCGCAATTCGATCACCCATTGACATCGCTTCTTCTTGATCATGCGTTACGAATACGAAAGTAATTCCAGTTTCGCGCTGCAGGCGCTTTAGTTCTACCTGCATACCGCGACGAAGTTTCAAATCAAGTGCGGAAAGCGGCTCATCGAGGAGCAGGACTTTTGGCTTTTTTGCAAGGGCGCGAGCGAGCGCAACACGTTGTTGCTGTCCACCGGAAAGTTGTGATGGCATGCGCTTGGCATATCCAACCAATTGAACTTGCTCAAGGGCTTCTTCAACTCGTTTTGCAACCTCGGCCTTTTCAACGTTTTCCATTTCTAAGCCGAATGCGATATTCTCGCCAACGGTCATGTGTGGGAACAAGGCATAGGACTGGAACACGGTGTTAACTGGGCGGTTGTAAGGAGGCTTATCGTCGATTCGTTCACCCTCAAGAACTATTTCGCCGCTGTCCGGATATTCCAATCCAGCGATACTTCGAAGTAAGGTAGTTTTACCGCAACCAGATGGACCAAGCAGGATAAAAAACTCACCGCTGACAATATCTAAGGTCACATCATCGAGTGCGCGAACTTCGCCACCTTCAGGGGTTTGGAAAACTTTTGTGATGTTGCGAATCTCGAGAAACTTCTCGCTCAAAGTTGCCTACTTTCAAGTGGTGCGAATTCGTGCGAAACTACAAGGTTTCGAGACCGAATTTACAATGAAATAGCAGGAAATAAATGCAAATTGCGGAAAGTAACAATTTGCTAACGCTCAAAACCCGATCAGAGACGGGGCCGAGCAGGTGAAAACTTAAGGACATCACGCGAAACCTGGCGCCCAGCAATGAGGTCGGACACGAATTTTCCAGTTCCTGGACCCATCATTAAGCCCAACATTCCATGACCGGTAGCAGCAATTACTCTCGGGGCTTTTGGAAGTGCGCCGATGTAAGGCATGCCGTCGGGACTAGCAGGGCGAAGTCCGGCTAGTTCATTTTTAACTTCAAATCTATCTGGCAGATTTAATGCCTGGCGGGCTGTTGCAATTAGCTTGTTTGTCGCTTTCACATTGACGGACATATCATTTGCTGATGTCAAGGAGAATCCAGTGCTCATCCGAAAACCCCAGTCAAGTGGATTTGTTGCAATTCTCTGATCTGCCAACATTAGAGTTCGTGATGGCATGTTGGTAACTCCAGGAAGAGTTACAGATTGACCTTTTGCTGGCATGATCGGAAGATTTTCGCCAAGTGTCTTCGCAAGCTCGCGTGACCAAACTCCAGCTGCTAAAACTACGTAGTCACTTATCCAAGAATCAGTTGTTGTCACAACCGTTACATTGCGACTTGTTGAGGACATGGAAGTAACTTTTTCATCCCGAAAAGCAACTCCGATGGCTTCGCAGTTTCGACGATAAACCTCGACGAGCTTTCCTGGATCTAAACCAAAATCAGAACTGAACTCAACAACTGCTTTAACAGTGTCCTTGAGCATCGGCTCTTTTTCCAAACTTGTTGCCAAGTCCAATTGCTTTGCATCCACACCGTACTTCGTTACAAGATCAACTTCATGTTCCGCATCTGCTTCGGCATTGTCTGATGTGTATATGTACCACTGTGGTTGATTAGTTCGGGTTAAGTCAGTTGTTTCGGTTAGGCCTTCGATTACAGCCATGCTGGTATCTAGAAGTTCCTTGAGCGCGGGTGCGCAATGATCAACATGTGCATCAGTACATGAGCGGGCGAACTTAAGCGTCCATGGTGCCAACAGCGGGCCAGCGCCTGGCGTCATCGCAAATGCGCCAGTTCGGCCAATTAAATTCTTAAAACCAGTTTGCACCATACCTGGCGCTGCAAACGGGATGATGTGGCTTGGACTAATCCACCCTGCATTCGCAAGTGAAGTTCCGTAACTGGATCCGCCGGTTTCAACGACTATCACCGAGGCGCCATCTTTTGCTAATTCCCAAGCGCAAGCGAGACCTACGATGCCGCCGCCGATTACTGTGACATTATTTTGTGAACTCATGCCCATAGCCTATGGACTTTCTGAAACGGGCACATGTGGAGTATGAAAAAATTAGCGACCAGTTCTATGACTAATTTGAAATGAAAGAAACTTCTTCAAAAGCGCCACCATATGCTGGGGCAGCATTTACCCAGGTTTGCTTAGTTTCTGCGTCACCAACTATTCCCATGAATGAGTACATGTCCTCCCGCCAGCGGCCAAGCGTGATACAAACTCCGGAATCCTTATCTAGCAATAGCTTTTGGATGTCATGTGCCGTATTAAGGCTGTCTCTACCTTCTTCTACTGCCTGCATTCGGGCATACGAGCCCTCCGAGCCGGTGTATTCCCGGGTGAAGGCATGGTTGGTATGCCCTGAGACGGTCGCGTGAGTTGGCACATCAATAACTCCGTCGGCTGCAGCTTCGACCATAAATAAATCTTTATCGTCTAATACTGTGTAGTTCTGACCGACGGCGTGCGGAATTTCGCGAATGTAAGCAATCGCTTCAGAGGCTGTGGGCTGATGCAAAGCACCTCTAGTAACAAAATCAACGGGCATCCCGGTCATATTGGTTACCAAGTCCAAGGCATTTACAACAACAATAACTCCGTTTGAATTCATTCCCATCGTGGCAAGTGATCCTGGATAAGTTGCCGCAATAACTCCTAAACCAGATTCATCTTTAACATTCAAAACCGTTTGTAACCCATTGGTCCAATCAGGTAAATCCATGTTTTGCCCGGCAGCTCGGGAATTTTCTCGCGTTATGGCAACTGCGGTGCACCCCATGCCACCAGTTAACGCCCAAGATTCATCAAGCATAGAAAGTGCCGCCACTTGATACCACGGCATCCCCGCCGCTTCAGCCATTGCTTCGAGTTCTGAAACTAAATCAGGGCAATATCGTTCGGCAGTTTCCCAGCCGCCAACTTCGGTTAAGCGGTTAGCTAAGGCTTCGGCATCAACATCGTTTTTACTAAAGTGAAACACCCATCGATTCCATGCAGTTTCAAGAAGATCGGAAAGTTGTTCACCTAATTGGGTGCCGCGCTGCGCACCTGACCCAGATGCAGTTACGACGTTTAGCGCCATTGCGAACTCCTAAAGCAAAAAGGTACGGGTTAGTGTCGCTGCGTTTTGGGGTTCACTCGTAATGTGCTGACCATTGAACGTTACGACATTTCCAGAGGGGTCGACATGTATTTCGCCAAGAATTCCGTGCCGAACCATGTCTGAACTTCGAATAGTTCTGGTGTTTCTTACTGGAACGCTACGCCGGCGTGAAAGCGAAACCTCAGAATTGTTGTTTGTGAAGTGCACGCCTAAGTCTTCAGCGGTTTCACCAAATGCCCCGAACTGTGGGCCGATTATCAATGGCTGGGCATTAGTTACGGTTGCACCGGGGTCGCCAACTACGCCCCAGGCTGGCAGTCCATTCTTAATAATCATGTTTGGTTTTGAGGCAAATGACGCATAAGGCCACAACACAATGTCTGCCATGAGTCCAACTTGGAGTGAACCAACTTCATGTGACAAACCATGTACGAGCGCAGGATTGGTCGTAATTTTTGCAACATGCATTAGAACTCGATCGTTATTAATAGCAACATCATCCGGAGCTACTGACCCATCAAGAATCGCATGGTCAGCAAACATACTCGCCATTGCAAAAGTCTTACGCCAGGTGTCATCAACTCGTCCCATACCAAGTGCATCAGATGAAGTAACTGGAATGACGCCCATGTCGTGCAAGCGGTTTTCGGCAGCCATAGTGGCATTACGAACTCGGTTACGCGCCATTTGAACATCGCTAGGTAGTTCTGGATTCATGCCATGCGCCGAAATAATCATTGCAACATGTTCATCAGCTGCGTTGACTCCGTAAGCAAGAGTTGGATTTGTTGAGGAAGCTAAAATGTTGTCTCTGCCAGCCATGGTCAACACATCAGGGGAGTGACCACCACCACAGCCTTCAACATGGAACGCGTGGATTGCTCGGCCAGCAATGATAGCTAATGTGTCAGCGACACTTTGCATTTCATTTAAGCCATCGGTATGTAGTGCAACCGCGACATCAAATTCATCTGCAAAAGTTAAAGTTGTATCGATTGTCCGCGGATGCGCTCCCGTATCTTCGTGAATTTTGAATCCACAAACTCCACCTGCGATTGCCTCTTCGAGCGGCCCTCTAGTTGATCCCGCAGCGCGACCCAAGATCCCCACATTTAATGGCCAAGCACTATACATATTGTGAGCTTGCTCCAGAGCCCACTTTGAACTAACGCCGACGCCCCAAAATGGCCCAAACTCTTGCGCAATAATCGTTGTTACACCGCTGGCTAGTGCTGCGTCACAAACTCGAGGTGACATGGCATGCACGTGGGTATCGATGCCGCCGGCAGTTGCAATTAATCCTTCGCCCGGAATCACAATTGAACCACTACCAATTACTACTTCGACACCATCCATAGTGTCTGGATTTCCGGCCCTACCAATAGCGCAGATACGTCCGGCACGAATCCCGATTGAACTTACTCGAATCCCTTGGATTGCATCGATGATCAGCACATTTGTTATTACAACATCACAGGATTCACTGCTTGGCACCGATCGCATTCCAATGCCATCGCGCAGGTTCTTGCCAAAACCAACTTGGACTTCGTTTCCAAGTTCTCGATCATCTGCTTCTACCCGCGCCACGAGTTGAGTGTCACCTAAGCGAACAAAGTCACCCTTTCGGGCACCATGAACGGCAATATCTTGTTGGCTATCTGCAAGTTCTTGTTGATTCACAATCAAAATCCCAAGTATCCAAGTGAACGAGCTTTAGTTATTGCAGACTCTTTTACGTCTGGCGCATCTAACGGCCCATCGACTAGGCCGGCAAAGCCAATCAGGATTCGATCTCCGGCGATTGGAACTAAGTTCACAGATACTTCAACTCCAGGTGGAAAGTCGACGTGTTCTCCAGCGCGAATATCTAAGTGCCTGCCATATGAATCAACGCGATCAAATCTAAGTTTCGGATTAGCTTCAAAGAAATGCATGTGAGTTGTAACAGAAATTTGAATATCGGATTCATTAATCACGGTGACCGACACAGTGTCAGAATTTGTTTCTCGTGTTAGAGGCGTAAGTCGAGTTACTTTTCCTGGAACATCGCTATCTGCAGATTCATAATCGACAACAACTAATCGACGCCCATCAGAAAAAACTGCTTCAACGGCGATACCACTTAACAGTGGCCCGACTCCTGGTAACAAATCATCGGCCGAAACGGCTGTCAATCCAGCTCGCAGCGCAGTTGAGTGATTCGAGCCATCTCGAGCCGATTCGATCACCGCGTGCGAAATTAAGGCAACCGCTTCTGGTTTATTAAGTTTTAGGCCTCGTGCTCTTCGAGATTGCGCAAGTTGTGCAACGTTAAAGATCAACAAGCGATCTAGTTCCGATGGCGTTAGTTCCACGGCTTAAACCTATCTCGACCCTCTAATGACTAGGTGATAATTCCTAGCCAAAAACCCGAACGCCACCAAGCCAAGTGCCGACAACTTTTGCTTTTCGTACCTGCATTGGCTCTAAAGCATGAATGTCTGAATTAAGCACTGCAATGTCAGCTCGCTTGCCAATCGACAAATCTCCCCAAAGATGTGACTCGTTTGCTTGCACTGCCGAACCCATGGTGTAAGCCGTTAAGGCCTCATCCAAAGTTAAGCGCTCGTGCGGTACCCAGCCTTCAGGTGGAAATTCTTCATCCGTTTGCCGCGTGATTGCAACGCCAATTCCTTCCATTGGAACTGGCGAGGTAACAGGCCAATCTGAGCCAAAGGAAATCTTGGTACCACTTCGTAGCAAGGTAGCCATTGGATATTGTCGATCGGCACGTTCTTGCCCAAGTCGAGGAACTGTTAGTACAACTTGTTCATTGGCAAGTTGGGCCCACAACGGTTCAAAGTTTGCAATCACGTCTAGTTCTTTAAAGCGTGGTAAATCAGCTGGATCAATTAATTGAGAATGTGCGATTACTGGGTTGATTAGATTGCCGTGCAAATTGCGCGCATGCTCAAATGCATCAAGTGCATTTCTGATCCCAGCATCACCGATTGCATGAATGTGCGCTTGAAATCCGCTCTTAACAACTTCAGCTACGGCCTCGATAAGTTCTTCCCGACGCCAGTTTGGAATACCTTTACTTGGACAGTCACAGTAATCCTCCAATACTGCAGCAGTACCACCTTCAAGAATTCCATCAGCGAAAAACTTAACTGTGTTTCCCGTAATCCATTCCGGAGCTTCTTTGGCCACACGATCACGTCGAGCTAGGTTGCTTTCAAGTTTTGTGCGCCAAACACCTTCGGGTTCTGCCAACCAAGCTAAGTTCACGCGAAACTTTAAAGTCCCCGCCTTTGCGCCTTGTAGCCATGTTTCTAAAGTGTCATCTTCAACCCAAGCATCTTGGGCCCAGGTAACGCCGCATGATGAGTAAGCATCTGAAGCAGCGCGGACAACTTGATCGCGCTGCTTGTTATCGAGTTTCGGTAAAAGTTTGTAAACCATATTCCAAGCGCCCCACTCGCGTAGAGTCCCAAGAACTGTGCCATCCGGGCGCAGGAGAATTTCGCCATCAAGTGGCTGAGGTGTTTCTGGTGTGATACCCGCAAGTTCCAATGCCTTGGTGTTAACCCAAGCAGTGTGATAATCCATCGCGCGAAGTACAACGGGACGATCTGGAACAATTTCGTCTAACCACTTTGCATCAAATTCACCGCGTGGCGCCAAACTCGGATCGTAGCCCTCGCCGCGGACCCACGCAGCATCAGGATTTTCATCTGCCCAAGTTTTGATGGCTTCTAAAAGTTGTTCAAGTTTTTCCGGGCCACGGACTGGTGCAAATAAAGTTTCGGTACCGCCAAAAACTGGGTGAGCGTGGCCGTCACCAAAACCTGGAAGCAAGGTTACACCTTTAAGATCAATGGTTTCATCAGCCTGTAGCGCTAGCGCGTCGGCACCATGAGCCACGATTACTCCATCAGATGCAGCAATCGCATCTGATGATTCATTTTCATTGATCCATACTTTGCCGTTGTGCCAAACGGTAGTAGTCATTGCGTGCTCCCTATTAATAGAAACTTTTTGATTTTTCAGCAGATTGATTTGCAAAACATGTCGTGGATTAAGTCTGACAACCAAAACTGGCTAACCATACTGTTGCAGATTTTTTAAGCTCTGGTGTGAAAATTTTGAATTAAAATTGGGATAGCCCATAGGCGACTGCGTACCTATGACCGAGTTTTCCGGCAACATTGCCTCGCCCGATTGCACCGATTCCCGTTACCTGACTCAAAATTGGGATTAGTTCATCATCAGCAGCTGGTCCACCAACGACAACGAGGTTTAAGCCCGGCCCAACTTTTTCAATTGCTGAAAGACTTCTGATGAGGCGCGCGACGTTTGCGCCAATAGCAGCTTGCTTTAGCGCCTGGCGCATAATTCGCCATTCAGCAGGTTGCAGGTTTTGCCCAAAAGTTAGGTATCCAGCTGGACCCGGCGCAATGAGCGAACCCATTGCAGATGCCGGATAAGGCTTAGATTCATCAGTAAACGCTTTGCTGCCGTCCTCGGCAAGAAGTAAGTGCGGTGATTCCAATCGCTGAGCTGGACCCCGCTTAATCCAGTCAGCGGCGCCACGAGAGGTGTCCAAAGCAAAGGCAACCGCTGCAGTTAGCAATTCACCGGCGCCAGCAGCGGATAACTCAACCTCACTAATCAAGTCAATTGTGCCGCCACCGATATCTAAAACGCCTGCATCTGCAGCAAGACCAGGAGTGCTGTGTGCGCCTAGCTTGGCAGCTTGAGCTTCCGATTGGGCAATAAAAATAGGGACGCCAAATATTTCTGCCAATTCACTTGGTGACTCAATACTTGCAGTGGCAAGTTGGGCTAGCGCTAAGTCTCGAGTGTGCCCAACTTGTCGTAGTCCACGTTCTGCCAGAACTTTGGTGATATCGAAAGCCCAAACATCAGACGTTGATACTGCGTGTGGAATATTCAATTTCGAAACATCGCCAATATTCGAACTCGATATTTGAGATACTGCCTCAAAGAGATCCAGAGTTGTGCCATCACGCCAAGTTACAAAACCATTTTGGATTTCAATTGAGGTCTTGGATTCCGCAAATAGTCCAATCAAAACGGTCCGATCATTTCGAACCCAGCGAACAATTTCAGAAAGCGGCTCTGCCTCATCTTCACTCAGTGTGAGTGCAGCACGGAGTGCCCAAATGTCAGTTGCGGCCTGAACTGAAGTGCTTTGCGGTCGCACTTCCAAAAAAAGTTTTTGAGCGCTGAGTGCGGTGGCAGTATCAGCACCATCAACTACTGGCATCGCTTGGTTTATGCGCTTAGCAATAAGAACTGCTTCGTCATCAGCAACTACAACACCGACGATTTGAGCGCCTTGCGCCATCACTTGATTAATTTTATTTGCGGCAACTTCATATCCAGTACCAGCTGGAACAATTGCAATTGCTGGGCTATTTGCAACTGTTTCGGATGTAATCAACCACGGTTCCCCGACAACCCACCCATCGCCAACCACACTTTGATGTGCGGTGGTAATAATTTGTAGCCTTCCGGTATTTGGTAATGGTTCATGGATTGTGGACGTTAATGTTTCCACTGGACTCCACGGCGCGACTGCAACTTGCGAGGCTATTAGGTTGTGTTCACGTTCGATATTTTGCAAGAGTGAAAGTGCTGCTTTTACCGAGGCCTCAGATCCCTTGATACCTCGCGTTGGTCGGCGATCCCAAGCAATTGGCTCAGGGCCATTTGAGATTACGATCTCTGTCGTTGAGTTCCCAATGTCTATCCCAGCGACTAGTTTCATAATGTCTATTTTGCGATAAGTCCGCGGCGCGCGTAAACATCAGCAGCCTGGCGAAATAGTTCAGAATTCTTAACAGCGCCAATTGCCATTAACTCATCTGCGATCTCAAGTAAGTCATTGGAGGTTGATCTGCCGGGCCGAAGTGCGTCGTAATAGCGCAATACCGTTTCATCCTGGAGCCCAGTTAACTCAGCGGCTCGTAAAAAATTCTCAGCCAGTTGCGGGTTACCGTTTTCGCGGGCAACGTCTGCTTGATGTGCCAAAGTACTCGGATGAATTCGCACATCATCCAGTGTTATGTCACCACGGCGAATTGATTCAACAGTAACTTCGGACACATCTTTACCTGAAAATCCAAATTGTGAACTCATAACTATCTCAACTCCATTACTTCTGGACCGTCTTGAGTCACGCAATTTCGTTCAATCGAAACGAGTGAAACTACTTTGGTGTGGTACCGAGCCTCAATTGCTTCGTCAGAGTAAGGATTTCGAACTGGTTCTGGTGTGGCGCCTTTCGCATGACGACCGGCGTTGATACCCATCATTCGGTACAGCTCGCGCGTGATAGTTGGAGCAACTGAATACAACTCAAGGTTCGCCAGCGGTGCTAGATCCCTGCGATGTATCAACGCAGTTCCTTTGGCTTGGAGTCCAACACTTACACCAGATCCGGAAAGTCGAGCAGCAGTTAATCCGATCATGCCTAGATCAAGGGAGTCATTAATGCGAACTATGCGCCCAACACAACCTTCTTCTTCCAGGCCAGCCATAATTTCAGTAATTACATCTGAAACACTTAGTCCAGAAAGTGTGACCCAAATGTCCTTGCCAGTGGCAGGTGAAACCCCAATAACTACATCGCGTGGATCGTAACTAACTTCGGCTGATCCAGCGACAAAAATATTCTTGCTTTCAAAACTTTGCTGCTCGCCAAGCAAGTCTGCAACTGAACGTTGCTGCCTAATTGTGTCTATTTGTGATTGTCGAGCTGGAGATGGTTGGTATCCAGTTCCGGGACCGGAATATTCATTTGGATCCGTTACCAAGGAGAGCACATTCATCTCTTCATCAAAAATTGCAGAAGTTTGCAAGTAATCACCAGCAACCCTGGCTTTAAGCATGTCCAAACAACGCTGCGCTTCTAAATCGAAACCATTTTCGGCAAGCGCGGCTATTACGTCTAACATCGTGACGTTCGTTTCCATGATGGTTCGAGCTGCAGTTAGCGGCAACATTAAGTCACCAGAGGTAATGTCCTTTGAGCCAGCAGCGTCAACTGCCTGATCCGCCCACTCTGCAGAAAAGTCTCCAAGCCCTAACCAGGAATACACCGCACTAACAGCATCAGTTGCGCGCCTTCGTAGTCGAGCAACTTCGGCTTCATCTGCAGTGCGAAGTCCACCATCAACACCCCAGTCACGTTGTATCGCTAAGAAGTCATCGATGTCTTCAGAATTCCATTGACTTGGACCAAACATGTTGTCATAGCGTTGGATCGAACCAAACCCACTATTGATAAAGTCTGAGCCACCAATAAATATCGGATGTGTCCTTGAGGTTCTTCGCACGTCTGATTCACTCATTAATGCATCGTTACCTGTGCAAGCTTCAAGATTTCGCAGCATAACCATGACGTTTTCAGCCATTAAGGAACGAACTCCGCCAGGTACCGCCCCGGCCACCGACGCTGCATCGATACCGCCATTTTGGACGCCTTGCGAACCGATGGCGCGAGCTAGAGCTACGCAGCGTGCTTCCAAGTAAAACATGCTGCATTTTTCAGCGCCGCCCATCAAGGCTTCGGAACCGCCGCCGGAAGTAACGCGCATTTTGATACCACGACTGGCATAGGCGCTAGTGAGAAATGCTTTAGACCACGGGGTATCGTCACCATCAATAAAAATTTGTTCAGTGCCATAAAGCGAAACAGTTTCAGCGTACGAAACCAATCCACGCATACCTAGAGCCAACTCCGATGCTTCTTCAACCGAACATTGGACCAAAACGCCAGGGGAACCGACCGCAGCTCCGATAGAAACTGCAACTGCGTTTGAAGGTGCATCTGCAGCAACTGGAACCGTAGTTTCAAGTTCTCTAAACCCAAACGCTGCAGCTGTTGCCGCATCAGCTGCAAGTAATAGTGGATCATCTGATCTATTAGTTACATGCGCTTGATTACTTGGAGTGCGACGAGCTCGCATCTTGGTCATGGCAATAACTAACTCGGCAGCGCTGAGTTGTGAAAGTACCTCCGCCAATTTTGCAGGCGTCATGCCGGAGACAAGTCGAACAATACTTTTTCGAGAATGATTTGGATCAACCAGTCTGCGGGCAAACTCGGTACTGTCCATTGCCATAGCTTCTTGAGCTACGGTCAAGTCAATCCCGTGACGAGCAATGAATTCATCAATCGAATCAAAATCTGATTCGCTTCGGCTATCCATCTCAACAATGCGTCCAGAATCAATAACTAATGACGGGGCCGGATCATTTAAACCGTGAAATGCAACGAGACCTAACTCAGGTGCCGGTGTTGCAAACCCGTCGAGATTGACGCGCTGTTCGTTCATGAAACGAAAGCGGCCAATTGGCTCGTTTGAAGTCATGTCTGACATGCTCGCTTAAAAACTTCAATGCCAGCTTCGGCACAAATCTGGTCTTCATCCCATGAGCCACCACTTACTCCGATAGCTCCAACTACGCGATCGCCATCCCAGCAAGGAATGCCACCAGCGAAAGCAATGTAGCGACCGTTACCGTTTGCGTTCATGCCCGGCAAGTCACCATCAGGTGCAACTCGGGCCCGCAACTCGCCAGTCTCGATTCGGTTTGTTACCGAGGTGTAAGCCTTATCAACTGCCAAATTTGGTCCGGCCAATTCGGCACCGTCCATGCGCTGGAAACTTAACAAGTTTGCGCCGGCATCTAAAACCGCAATCGACATTGGCGCACCAATTTCAATAGCTTTAGTTTTTGCCGCATTCGTCATTTCAATTGCAAGTAATAAATCAATTTCCATTCGTTCAACTCTTGGCATTACTTGCCCTTCTGGTATTCGCGCCACTGCTGGGCACGAGCCTGCATTTTTTGGTGCATACCCTGCATAACGTTCACACTACCCAAGTAATTTTTTGCGACCTTAGCGACCATTGTGTAATTAGTATCCACAACGTTGGCAACGGGAGTGAGAGCAGTTTGCGATACAAACTGATAACTATCCAATGTTGACTGTCCAGTTAACTCACTAACCCAATGAACCATTTCAGAGTGTGCAATCCGGAAAGCATCTTCAAGCGGCTTTGTTGAGCCAGTGGTAATGATGTAATCATCGGATTCAATTCGCGGCCAAGGCGTAGGAGTTCTTTTAATGAGATCCAAAATCAAAACCGTATCCATTGCGGTCTCAACTGCAACTCCGCAAGTCTCACCTTCACCCTGGCGAGCATGGCCATCTCCAAAAGAAAACAATGCGCCTTCAACATTTACTCCGAGATAACACGTAACACCAGACCGCATTTCAGGAGTGTCCATGTTTCCGCCCCAGTCACCCGGAGTTAAGGATGAGCGAACTTCCCCTAGTGCCGGCGCAACTCCAACAGTGCCGTGCATTGGATCTAATGGAAGTGCTGCGGTGAATTTTGTGTCAGCAGCCGCGTACCTTACCAAGCGCTCTTTTAGGTCTAATTCATAAATCCAAGTTCGTTCCAAAAGTGCAGATTGCAAGGTTGCAGTCGTTGTTGTGGAAGTTAGCGCACCAAAAAATGGCACTGTGGTACTTACTCCCCAGGCTTCACGTGGCTCAATTGAAATAAAGTGAACTGCCAAGGTGTCACCTGGTTCAGCACCTTCAACATAAAACGGTCCAGTTTGTGGATTTAAAAACCTAGGGTCACAAACCTGCGTTGACATGTCACTGGCAGATTTAACGCGGCCACCAAAGCAGTCAAAGGACCAAGAATCAATTATGGTTCCAGGCTTTACGCTGACAACCCCCTCGCGTCCACCAAACGTAAATGCATGGGTAGCGGGATCAGCATCCTCATCCGGCGCCCAATTGCAGATCTCAAAATCCAATGTCATGCCCTTATTCTTGTCGATTTAGTCGAGCAATTTGCTGAGGTTTAAAAAGTCTTTAAAAAAGAAACTGGGTGCCAGCATCGCTGACACCCAGTTTCTTGCTTGAACCTTAGGCGCGCTCGTGAGCTTCCTCAAGAGTTGTGCGGCCAATTTCTTCGTAGATCTCTGGGTGCTTTGACTTGACCCAGTAGGCGTATAGCAAACCGATCAGCAAAGTTCCGGCAATCTCATGTGGCATGTATTTAACCAACACAGCACCTGATTGATAGCCAGCTGCGAAAGCCAAGTTGCCAAATAGCAAAGTCAGCACGTAAATCATTCCAGCTGCACCAATTAGTGGCGCAATCAGAGTAGAAAGTACGCTGCCCTTGTGGACCTTCTTTTTCCAGAAGTAGCCGATCACTGCGAATGAACACATAACCTGCACTACCAAGATGAACGCAGTTCCAACCAAGGATGGAACGGTGTAGATAACTTGGTAAGGAATCAGAGTTGGTTCAGAAACCGGATTTCCTGACGCATCTGCAACGTATGCAGTTGACAATGTTGCAAACATTAAAACCATCACAATGTTGAAAATTGTTACGATTGATGATGCAACGGCAGGGGACTGGTGCTTTGCACTAACGCCACCGATACTTGAACGCAATTTTGCGGATGGAAGTTCGCGGCCGATTGCGTAAACGTAGCGGGATGCTGCATTATGAAATGCCATCGCACATGCAAACGAGCCAACAACAAGCAGGATGCGGTAAGCGCCGTACGGCAATGAGCCAAGGTTCGCCTTAACTGGAATCAACCACACATCAACTGGTGCGGCGCCGGAAGCAGTTTCCACTGCAGTCTTTGCGCCGTTAGCTACAACAGCCATCCAAGAAGTGAATGTGTAGAACAAACCAAGTGCAACTACCGCGATCAAAGTTGCCTTTGGCACGATTGTCTTTGGATCCTTTGATTCTTCACCGTAGACAGCAGTTGTCTCATATCCGATCCATGACCAGAAAGCAAAGAAGATACCAAGAGCTGCAACACCGGCGCCAACTTGGGATCCGTAAGCACCTGCTTCTAGATTTTTGAAGCCTGCTAGCGGAGAAACAGTGTCTGCTGGCATGAAGCCATCAGGGCCACCCTTGATAAGAACTGAAATACCAAATGCAAGAAGCAGAAGCACTTCAGAAACAAGAGTTACACCAAGCACTGCTGCAGCCAGCGTGATATCGAAGTAGGTAAGTACCCAAATCAGTAACATGCCTGCAATTGCAATAACTAGCCAGTTAATTTCGATACTGGCCATGCTCTTAAGCGTGTCTGAAGCAAAGTATGCAAACCCACCAATCAGCGTGCCTTCAAACAAAATGTAGCCAAGCGCTGCAAGAAGTCCCGCTGCCATACCCCAGACCTGACCCAGACCGTGCGAGATGAAGCCGTAGAAAGCACCCGTTGTCGTGATGTGCTTTGCCATTGCGGCGAAACCGATCGTGAAAACAGTTAGCACGATTGTTGCGAACAAGTAACCGCCGGGAACTCCGATACCGTTACCCCAGCCAAGCCCCACTGGAACGTTAAAGCTCATCGCGGTGATTGGAGCAGCGTTTGCAATAGCCATGAATAGCACAGATGCCATTCCGATTGCGCCCTTGCGAAGGCCCTTTTGGCTTTCGTTATTTGTCGACATGCATTCGACCCTTTCGTTATTGCGCCGGGGAGCTCCCGACATTTCTCACTTCACCCGTGGGTGACGCGAGTCACACAGTTGCCACGACTTTGCCAGAAACTTCAAGCCAAAACAATGAAATTGGAATAGTTTTTGTAACTTTTTGGTTAACAACATTTGATTTTCGGTCTAAAAATGAAATTTATAGGGCAAAAAAAGTGGATTTTTACCCGAAAATCCCATTATTTATTGGGTTTTAAGAGTTAAACCAAAATTCAACCAAAAGTTGCTAAAAGGTATGGTCATTTGGTCTAATTTTGTGTAATCTATTGATTAGTTGGCCTGCAATTAATAGGGCCTGAGCGAAGGAAAGGTTTCGGGATGACTCAAGAACATGTGGCCGCACCCGAATTCGACTACGGACTTTTTTCATATGATTCCAAAGAGCAGATGCTTGACAAGTCCAAAGAGTTTTGGAACCCGGGTAAAACTCAATTCTGGATTGACTCAGGTGTGCCGCTAGTAATTGATCGGCGCGAAGAATATTTCATTTACGACATGTCAGGTAAGCGCCTGATTGATGCTCATCTAAATGGTGGAACCTACAATTTGGGTCACCGAAACCCTGAAGTTGTGCAAGCCGTAACTATGGCAATGCAGCATTTTGATATTGGAAACCACCACTTCCCATCTCTTGCCCGAACTGCACTAGCCGAAGCCCTAATCAAAACTGCACCGGCTGGATTAAGCAAAGTTATTTACGGCTCTGGTGGCGGTGAGGCAATTGATATTGCACTCAAGACTGCGCGTCATGCAACGCAAAAGCGAAAAATTGTTTCAATTGTCAAGGCTTATCACGGCCACACTGGATTAGCGGTAGGCACCGGCGACGACCGCTTCTCAAAGCTTTTCCTATCGGATCGGCCGGAAGAATTTCCACATGTGCTATTCAATGATCTGGAAGCGATGGAAGATGCGCTGCGCGGCCGCGACGTGGCTGCAGTAATCATGGAAACAATTCCAGCAACATATGGTTTCCCACTTCCAAATCCAGGTTACTTAGAAGCCGTAAAGGTCTTGTGTGAAAAGTACGATGCGCTATACATCGCCGATGAAGTTCAAACTGGCTTAATGCGCACTGGTGAACTATGGGGAATCACCAAGCACGAAATTACACCCGACATTCTTGTTACTGGTAAGGGAATCTCCGGTGGCCTTTACCCAATTGCAGCTGTCCTTGCTACTGAAAAAGCCGCTGGTTGGTTGAACGAAGATGGCTTCGGACACATTTCAACTTTTGGTGGCGCTGAACTTGGATGTATTGCGGCGCTTAAGACTTTGGAAATTTGCTCGCGGGAAGAAACCCGATCTATGGTGCACTACATCGCTGACTATGTTGGTAAGCGACTTGCTGAAGTGCAAGCAACCTATCCAGATTGGTTTGTTGGTATCCGTCAAAACGGCGTGATTCTTGGTTTGGAATTCGCTCACCCGCAAGGCGCAAAATACGTAATGCGTCACTTATATGAAAACGGCGTGTGGGCGATCTTCTCGACACTTGACCCGCGGGTTTTGCAGTACAAGCCTGGAATTTTATTAAAGCCTGAAGTTGCCGAAGAAATGTTGGATCGCACTGAGCTTGCAATCGGAAAAGCATATGCAGAAATCCGTAATGAGCGATCAGCATGAGTGAAATGACATATGAGCCAATGATGGTTGAACCAGCGGGTGTTCCGCGCGGTCGAGCCATGGTTGAGCGCGCTGATTGGGCAGCTCGGGCCTACGCCAAGTACGACGTGGCAACTGTAAATCGAATTGTTGATGCCGCCGCTTCTGCGTTAGCAGCTCGGGCCCAAGAATTTGCCCGCGATGCCGTCGCAGAAACTGGCTTTGGGGTAGTGGAACATAAAGTACTAAAAAATGTTGCTTGCTCAACTGGAATTGTCGAGACATATAGAGGTCAAGATTTTGTTTCCCCAGAAATCGATGAAGTAAACAAAATAGTTGCTATCCCTAGGCCTGCAGGCGTGGTGTTGGCATTAACGCCATCTACTAATCCGGTTGCTACCGTTTCATTCAAAATCATTTTGGCATTAATGACACGAAATGCAATCATCATCAGCCCGCACCCGATGGCTAAAAAAGTTTGCACAGCTGCGGCAAAGGCAATGGCGAAAGCCGCAGTTGAAGCCGGCGCACCTGATGGAATTATTCAAATTGTCGAAGATCCATCAATTCCATTAATCAATGCTTTGATGACAGATGAGCGCACTGACGTAATCGTGGCGACCGGTGGATCTCCAGTTGTGCGATCTGCCTATCGCAGTGGAAATCCAGCTATTGGCGTAGGCCCTGGCAACGTTCCAGTCCTGGTTGATTCGACAGCCGACATACAAAAAACTGCTGCGCGAATTATTGAGAGTAAAGCATTCGATAATTCGATTTTGTGCACAAATGAAAGTGTTGTAATTGCAGAACATGCAATTGCAGATAAATTACTTTCAGCCTTTGCTCGCGAAGGCGCCTACGTCCTGAAAGACGAAGAGCGCGATGCAATTCGCAGCACAGTATTTCCAGATGGTCACTTCAACATCAAGATGGTTGGTAAGGATGCGGTCTGGATCGCTGAACAAGCTGGCATAAAGGTTCCGGCAAAAACCCGAGTATTAGTTGCGCCGTTTGACTTAGTTGTTCCAGAAGAACCTTTCGCGCACGAAAAGTTGTGCCCAGTCTTAGGTTTTGTTCGGGTGCCAACGGCCGAACGTGGCATTGATATTGCCCGCGCAGTCTTAAGAATCACTGGAGCGGGTCATTCGGCCGCAATTCATAGCTCTAACCCAGAACTAATTATGAAATTTAGTGCTGCAGTTCCAGTACTACGAGTTTCGGTAAATGTCGGAAACAGTCTTGGTGCCTCTGGGATCCAAACGAACTTGCCACCGACGATGACAATTGGCACCGGATTTGCTGGCCGCTCATCAGTTGGCGAGAATCTACAGCCAAAGCATCTACTTAACTACACTCGCTTGGCATACAACGCGGACGCACGCGAAGTGATGCCTTCATTTGCTGGCTTGAATCCTTGGACGAGTCCAGTTGGACCAGTGCCCGCATATCCATTGGCATCTAATGATCGCGGTATCGCACACGTTCCTGCACCGATTCATCGTGAGCCAATTTCGCAAGATGTGGCCGAATTGCGCGATGAAATTCGTAAATTAATTGTTGAAGAACTTCACGCATTGATTAAGAACTAATTAGAGAAGAGAGATACATGGCAGAGCTTCGGTCGTTCATCTATATCGACCAGATGCAACCACAAACTATGTGCTATTTGGGCTCATGGGTTAAGGGGGCTTTGCCGCGGGCAAACATGGCTGCCCAAGTTATCGAAGTAGCGCCGGGCTTAGACATTGAAGCATTGACCGATGTAGCGCTTAAGCACGCAAATGTGCAGGCTGGAATTTTGTTTGTTGAACGTACCTTTGGTTACTTGGAAATCCATGGTCCGACTGAAGAAGTTCGGGCAGCCGGCCAAGCGGTTCTTGCAGCGCTTGGAACATCCGAGTCAGAGGCAACTAAGCCAAAAATTTTAGCTTCCCGAGTTGTTCCTTCTGTGGACCAACAACATGCCTTTCTTATCAATCGAAATAAGGTCGGGTCAATGATTCTGCCTGGTGAATCTTTGTACATTCTTGAAGTGCAACCTGCCTCTTATGCAATCTTGGCAACCAATGAAGCAGAAAAAGCAACTGACATTAAAGTTGTCGATTACCGGATGATCGGCGCAACTGGTCGAGTATATCTATCTGGCAAGGAAGCAAATGTCCGAGCTGCTGCTGAAGTTGCTGAAAGAGTATTGAGTGACCGCTGATGTCTGCAGATAATGAAATGCTTCGCTCTCTGGTACGCGAAGCGTTGCGCGATGCACTAGGTGGCGTCAGTGGGGCAAGCGAAATTGCTAAGGCTTTGGCCGGCAATGCAGCTCCAACCCATAAGCCAGCACAGGTTGTTGAAATGGTGTCATTAACAACTGACTCTGAAGTCACTTCATTTGTACATCGAATTTTAGATCTTGCAGCTGATACAAAAACCTTGAGCGCCTTGCGGTCAGGCGAGATTGTTTTTCAGTTGACCAAACAAGCGAAAACTAGTGGCGCTGCTACCCCGGGAACTACTCGCATTGAAAAAGGCGCAGTTACTGAATCAACTATCAGGAAAGCTGCCGAATCTGGATCCACGGTGATCGTGGGCCGCAAAGTTGTCGTTACATCTCTAGCGCGCGATAAAGCGCGCGATTTAGGTGTAACGATTATTAGAGAAAGTCAACAAGATAATCAGAAGGGATCGGTGATGCGCTGATGTTAAAAGCGCGAGTCATCGGCAATGTATGGGCGACCCGTCGTCTAACCGAGATTCCCAATGGGGCTTTTCTCGAAGTCGAAGTTGAAGGTGGCGCACACTTAGTTGCTTTCGACGTCTTGGGTTCCGGGATTGGGGAAAGCGTTTTGGTTTCAACTGGCTCAGTAGCAGCAGCTTGGTTCCCAGACGCCACACCTCCAATTGATGCTCTCATCATCGGTTCGATTGATGAGGACTCTAAGAGTTCTGGGAAGCACAGTGCTTCTTAGTTCACCGCTTGGGTAACCAGGCCAGTAATACCGCCTGGGAAACTGGGCACGTAAAACCGAAAGCAAACAACCGTTTGCAATCAAAAATAGGAGAAACATATGTCAAGCAACGCACTGGGCTTGATCGAAACTAAGGGATATGTTGCAGCCGTTGCTGCCGCAGATGCCATGGTTAAGGCAGCCAATGTAACCATTGTTGCGCGTGAAGAAGTTGGCGACGGTCTTGTAACTGTTGTCATCGTGGGTGATGTCGGCGCAGTTAAAGCTGCAACTGACGCAGGTGCCGAAGCAGTTAACCAAGTTGGCGAACTAGTTTCACAGCACGTAATTCCACGTCCACATGCAGAACTAAGTAAGTACTTCAAAGTAGGCGAGTCCGCGTGAGTGCGGGCCCGCTCGTAGCGGGGCCCGAACTTCGCGTTTACTTGCTTGTTGAAGATCTTCAGCAGCAATTTGCTGCTTACATGAGCACACCGACGCGAGCCCGGGGTTACCCGCCATACGGTGGACAGCATTCGCTGATCATCGAGGTGGCACCCGGGCTTGCGATCGAGCGAGTAATTGACTTGGCATTGAAGTCGGTTCCTGAAGTTGAGCCTGGAATTTTGTTCGTGGAACGTCAGTTTGGTGTTTTAGAAGTGCACGCTTCTGACATCGAATTAGTGAAACGAGCTGGTCAGGCCATCCTTGATGGAATTAGCGCATCTGCAGCTGATCAATTACGTCCGCGGATTCTTTACAGTGACATCATCGAAAACATTACAGATCAACATGCCATTATTCTGAACCGCAATCGGCAAGCGTCAATGGTTATGCCGGGTGAATCCTTATTGGTTTATGAAATGACACCAGCATTATTTGCAACTGTGGCAGCTAACGAAGCTGAGAAAGTTGCGCCAGACGTAACTTTGGTTGATGTTCAAATGATTGGTGCGGCTGGTCGGGTTTACATGAGTGGCTCGACTGCAAGCGTGACCAAGGCTCGCGATGCAATCACAAAGGCACTTGAATCTGTCATTGGGCGAGATCAAGGATAAATACATTTCTTTCCTAAAAGTGAACAAACTGATTGGCAAACAAGCCAAGATAATGATGTTGGTAGGAGTGGTATATGAGTGGGTATTCAAACGACCCTGCAAAGTTACATGAGTTTGCGGCAGATGCAGTAGCAAAGTTTGGATATCCACACGATTCGAAAATCACGCTTCTAAATATTTCCGAAAATGCCACATTCAATGTCACGGACAGCACGACCGGGATTAACACGATATTGCGAATCCATCGGCCGTTCTATCACTCAAAACAGGCAATCCAAAGTGAACTCGACTGGGTGCAGTCGTTACGCGAAATTCAATTAGTAAGAACTCCGGCTATTTTGCCTTCTGGTTCGGGTGAGCAAATCATTCTTGCGCAGGATTCAACTGGCGAAGAGCGGCATGCGGTGATGTTTGAATTCATGCCAGGCATTGAACCAACGGAAGATCGGTTGGTAGATGACTTCAAGACTTTAGGTGCCATTACTGCGCGTTTACATGATCAATCGAAGCAATGGACCCTGCCAAGTAATTTCTCCAGATTCACTTGGGACTTTGAAACCGCCCTTGGGCCGAATGGTCACTGGGGATCTTGGCGCGATGGACTTTCCATGGGACCTAATGAACTTGAAATTCTAGGCAGACTTTCTGACACACTAAACACTCGCCTGAATAGATTTGGGAAAAGTAAAGAACGATTTGGCCTCGTGCACGCAGACATGCGGTTAGCAAATTTGTTAGTTGCGGGTAATGACGTCACGGTAATTGATTTTGACGACTGTGGGCTTAGTTGGTTTATGTATGACTTGGGTTCATCGGTGTCATTCATCGAAGACCATCCCTTGATTCCTGACATGACAGCATCTTGGGTAGACGGCTACCGCAGTGTTGCGGATTTAAGTAAAGAAGAGGAAGCAGAACTTCCAACTTTCATCATGTTTCGCCGCTTACTGCTGGTTGCTTGGGTTGGTACTCATCAAGACACTGATACTGGCAAAGAAATGGGAGCTAATTTCACCAAAGTAAGTTGTGAATTGGCCGAAAACTATCTGTCAAAGTTTGCATAATAAGAAGAACCTTCAACAAGTCCAACGAGGAGAGAGCATGTTTACTTCAATAAGTGGGTATTCCGTAATTGTTACTGGTGGAACAAAAGGTATTGGTAAAGGTATTGCCCGAGTATTCGCAAGAGCAGGTGCAAATGTTCTGATTACCGGTCGAGATGAAGCCAGTGCTAAGTCCGCCTGTGCCGAATTGACGGCATTGGGTGGCGGAACAGTTACCTATTTAATAGCGGAAGTAAGCAGCAAAGCAGATTGCGATCGCGTGGCGGCAACTGCCATTGAACGCAATGGTGGCATTGATGTGCTTTGCGCCAATGCCGGCATCTTCCCAGACTCCAAATTAGTAACCATGTCTGAGGCTGACATGGACTTAGTGTTTGGTACAAACGTGAAAGGAACCATGCTTTCAGTTCAGGCTTGCTTACCTGCGCTAGAAAAATCTGGTCATGGTCGAATAGTTTTAACATCGTCAATCACCGGTCCAATCACAGGTTTCCCAGGCTGGTCACATTACGGCGCAAGTAAAGCTGCTCAGCTTGGATTTATGCGTACTGCCGCAATTGAACTGGCACCAAAAGGAATCACAGTGAATGCAGTTTTGCCAGGCAACATTGCAACTGAAGGTCTTGCTGACATGGGTCCGGAATATCGCAAGGCCATGGAAGCATCGGTTCCACAAAGTCGCTTAGGTGAAGTTGATGACATTGGAAATGCTGCACTCTTTTTTGCAACAAAAGAAGCTGCTTACGTCACAGGGCAAGCCCTCGTTATCGACGGTGGTCAGATTTTGCCTGAATCGCTTGCAGCACTTGAAGCAATGTAACCGCTATCTAGTTACTGTTGTGTTGTGAGCGCAAACGAAGACTTAGGTCGTACCGCTGAGGAAGTGCGGCAACGAATCTTGGCGCAAATAAGTTCTGGTCAACTGCGCGCTGGACAAAAATTGGTGGCAGAGCGAGATTTAGCAAGTGAATATCAAGTCAGCCGCTCAACTTTGAGACTGGCACTAACTGCGCTTGAGGAAACAGGTGTTGTTCGGCGCCTACCTGGGCGTGGTGGCGGAACTTTTATTTCGCCTGAAAAAATTGATCGTGACCTCTCGCAAATTGTTGGCGTGCCCTCATTATTGCGAGGACAAGGCTTTACCGCTGGTACCAGACTGATTAGTGCGGCTGTGATGCCTGCTGATATAAAGACTAGGCAGGCGCTTGGATTAGCTGAAGGCGAACACATATTTGATGTTGTACGAATTCGCCTTGCCGATAGCATTCCAATTTCCCTCGAACATGCAAGGTTTCCTGCTGAACTTTTTCCAGGTTTACTCGAGCGACCGCTCGGAAATTCGCTTTATGAACTTTTAAGTAAGCATTATGAAACAACTCCAGATGAAGCCGTGGAGCAAATTGATTTAGTAAATGCAAAATTGGATGAAGCTAAAATTCTTGAAGTTCCACTCGGTGCGCCACTGCTTGCAGTTACTCGAACCACGATGGACACCAAGGGCCGCAAGATTGAATTTTCACATGACTTGTTTCGTGGTGATCGCACCCGAATTACGGTGCGCACCAAAGGCCGTCCAGCTACCCCAGACCAGCCTGGTGAACGTGGCAGAACTGTTGAATTAAAAGACATTTAGACGTTCAGCGGGCTACCAAACCTCGACTACAAGATTGGATACAATCTTCATATGGGCCCATTAGACGGAATAGTTGTCGCCGACTTCACTCGAGTTTTGGCTGGCCCATACGCAACCATGTTGCTTGGCGATATGGGCGCCACGGTGATAAAAGTCGAACGTCCAGAAGTTGGCGACGATACTCGACATTGGGGTCCGCCTTACGACGCAGCTGGCCGAGCCACTTACTTTGAATCGGTAAATCGTAATAAGACATCAGTTGCAATAGATATGACAACCCCAACTGGAATGGCGGAAGCTCACGAACTTATAAAGCGGGCAGATATCGTCATCCACAACTTCCCACCAAGTAATAGCGAAAAATTTGGCTTAGATTATGAATCCGTCAAGAACTTAAAGTTAGACGTTATTTATTGCTCAATAACCGGATTTGGATCAGGTGTCGGAGCCGCAATGCCAGGCTATGACTTACTTGTTCAAGCCATGGGTGGCTTGATGAGTGTTACTGGACCGGCACCAGGTGATCCAACAAAGGTTGGCGTTGCCTTGGTAGATGTAATTACGGGAATGCACGCCACAATCGGATTACTTGCTGCGCTAAACCATCGAAATGTAACGGGCGAAGGCCAGGAAATTGAAGTGAACCTTTTATCATCGCTGCTATCGGCGATGGTAAATCAAGCTAGTTCATTTGTTTCCGGTGGTATAACTCCAGGAATTCTGGGAAATGCTCACCCATCTATTAGTCCATACGAGGTATATCAAACTTCGGATCGACCAATCGTTGTAGCGGTAGGCAATGATGGACAATTTGCAAAGCTTTGCCAAGAACTTGGAATTCCAGCCATTGCCAATGATGCGAAGTTTTCAACAAACCCCGATCGGGTAGCCAATCGAGTAGAGCTAAATGATTTGCTAGTAAAGCAATTTCTCACTAACGGCGCTGACCATTGGTGGAAATCTCTTTCGAGCGTGGGAGTGCCTTGTGGTCCAATCAATTCAATTTCAGAGGCTTTCGCTTTGGCGGAGTCTCTGGAGTTAAACCCAATCATCACTATCAACCAAGAAGGCGAAGAACGTAAGCAAGTTGCCAACCCGATTACGTTTTCTAAGACTCCCGTTCGATATGCAGTAGCGCCGCCAAGTTTGGATGAGGAATGAGTGAATCTGTAACCGCACAAGAGGCAGTGTTACGCGAACTCCGCGTGCTAATCGCTTCTGGCGAGCTCGAACCTGGTCAACAAGTGGTTCAGGATGCTCTTGCCTCGAGTCTGGGTGTGAGTCGAGTGCCATTGCGGGAAGCACTCAAAGTGCTCGAAGGCGAAGGGCAAGTCACATACCACCCCCATCGGGGTTACTTTGTTGCCGATTTAAGTGTTGACGACTTAGTAGAGGTGTATCGAATTCGGTCACTGCTGGAAGATGAAGCGATTCGGGTTGGTGTGCCATTACTTACTGATGAAGACATTGAATATCTTGAAGACATTTTGAATGATGTTGAAGTTGCCGCTAAATCTCAGGACGTATCAGCGGTAACAGCGGCAAATCGCAGATTCCATTTCGCACTTTTTGAGGCTAGCAACATGCCTCGATTAGTTCGCCTGATTAAGAATCAATGGGATGCAACTGATGCCTACCGTGGCGTCTACTTCGCAGCCGCGGCAAACCTCGCCCACATGAATCAAGAGCACCGCACTATGGTTCAAGCATTGCGAGCCAGAGACGTGGAAAAGTCCATTGCACTTCAGGCGGCCCATCGCGAAAACTCGGTATCGGTAGTTAGCCAAGTAATCAAGAAATCCTAACTATATATAGGTAGGGGATTTCCTTAATTTGCAAGGCTTTCGCTAGTCTTACTTTGTATGACCCCACAGGAACTCGCAGGCCACATCAAGGCTGCTTTACTGAGTGCCATTTCCGACGGGCAATTGAATTTATCTCCTGATGATGTGCCCACAGAAATTGTGGTTGAGCGACCAAAAAACTTAGATCATGGAGATTGGGCAACCAATGTTGCAATGCAGGTTGGTAAAAAAGCTGGGCTAAATCCCCGTGCTGCTGCAGAAATCTTGCAGCCACTTCTTTCGGCACTACCAGGGGTCGAAGTAGTTGAAATTGCGGGTCCTGGGTTCATTAACATTAGACTTTCCGCAGCTAGCCAAGGCGAGTTAGCTCGCGACATTATTGCCAAAGGAAATAACTTTGGCCGTGGCACTCAGTTGGCTGGCAAAAAAATCAACGTCGAGTTTATTTCTGCGAATCCAACTGGGCCATTACATCTTGGACACACCCGTTGGGCGGCCGTTGGCGATGCAATTGCCCGCGTGCTAGAAGCAGAAGGCGCGGAATCTGCGCGCGAGTTCTATGTAAATGATCTCGGTGTCCAAATGGATAAGTTCGGCAATTCAGTGAAAGCCGCAGCACTTGGCGAATCAATTCCAGAGGACGGATATCACGGGGCTTACATTCCAGAGTTAGCAGCTCAAGTAGTTTCCCAAAATCCAGGAATTGTCGACTTGCCAGAGCCGCAACGAAGTGACGCATTTCGAGAATCGGCGTATGCATTACAACTTGCGGATCAAAAGCGAGTTCTCGACAACTTCAACACCCATTTTGATGTTTGGTCTTCGGAAAAATCTCTCCATACCTCTGGCGCAGTTAATCGAGCATTTGAAAAGTTGAAGTCGCAAGGACATATGTTTATTGAAGAAGGTGCGACCTGGCTTCACACCAGTGATTTTGATGATGACAAAGATCGGGTATTAATCAAAGCCGATGGCGCATTAACTTACTTCGCTTCCGATACTGCGTACTACGTTGATAAGCGCAACCGTGGTTATGACCTTTGTATTTATTTATTGGGCGCAGATCACCATGGATATGTAAATCGACTTCGCGCAGTTGCGGCCTGTGCTGGCGATGACCCTGATGAAAACATTCAAATCCTGATTGGGCAAATGGTGAAGATGCTCAAGAATGGTGAGGAAGTTCGCCTTTCAAAGCGAGCCGGCAACATCATCACACTTGAAGATTTAGTAGATGAAGTGGGTGTGGATGCTGCGCGTTATTCTTTGATTCGATACCCAGTTGAATCTCCCTTGGTTCTGGATCTTGACCTATTGGTATCAAGCACAAACGACAATCCGGTTTACTACGTGCAATATGCACACGCTCGAATTGCATCAGTAGTTAGAAATGCGGCTGAGCTTGGAATAATACCTGCCAATACCTCCGATTGGGATCCTGCAACTTTTGACCCTTCACAACTAACGGATGATCGCGAAGGCGCACTCCTTGGGCTTTTGGCGGACTATCCACGCGTGGTCGCATCGGCTGCTGAACTTCGCGAACCACATCGAATTGCGAGGTATATCGAGGAAGTAGCCACGAGCTATCACTCCTTCTATGCATCTTGTCGAGTGCTGCCACAAGGTGATGAACCAGTTACTGAGTTAAACATTGCCCGACTTTGGCTTTGTGCCGCAACGCGCCAAGTTATCTTCAATGGCCTTGAATTGCTGGGTGTTAGTGCACCCGACAGGATGTAATCATGGCCGACGACTTAAACCCAATGATTTGGCCGGCATCTGCAGATCGCAATAGTCAGGGTGAAATATCCATTGGCAAAATCACGGTTACCGAACTTACCAAACAATATGGAACGCCACTTTATGTTTTTGATGAAGCCGATGTTCGAAAGCGCGCTCGAGATTATGTTGCTGCATTCACGGTTTCAGACATCGAAACCAGCGTTCACTACGCAGGTAAGGCTTTCATCACAACAAAAATTGCGCAATGGGTGAATCAAGAAGGCCTGGGTATTGATGTCGCAAGTGCCGGCGAATTAGAAGTCGCCCTTCGCGCCGGGATTGATCCAGACCAAATTGTCATGCACGGCAATAACAAAAGCGTGCAGGACTTGGAGCGCGCCGTTGAAGTTGGTGTTGGC
>Ga0136641_1000118_pt1 | contig 32335 bp, 29 predicted proteins | sample EliLak1302023Y_FD_115312 | JGI IMG/M metagenome (GOLD analysis project Ga0136641, IMG submission 115312) | Freshwater microbial communities from Elizabeth Lake, Yosemite National Park, California, USA - 13020-23Y | ecosystem: Environmental > Aquatic > Freshwater > Lake ...
TCGAAGGTGGCCAATCCCTCGTCGCTGCCGGCCAAGAGACCGCGCATCGTGTCGGCCGCCTGCTCGCGTCGCGCGGCCATCGCCTCATGACGCGCCTGTGGCGTGTCGGCATCGGAGGCCTTGCGAATGCCGTTGACGAGCTTGAGGGGCTGGAGCGGATCGGTCTCCCACGACAGGGAATGGATGTCCCACTCGTTGGGTCCGCGAAAGCCATAGGTCTGCAAGAAACCATCGAACGATGCAGCGAATGTGCGCTGCGCATCGGTCGAGGGTGCCGTCACTGCATCAAGCACGGCCTGCGGCCCTTGGTCGAACAATGCGGTCAGTTCAGCCGATGCGTTGACCTCGCGCGACAGGACCCACAGCCCGGTCGCGGGAGACGCTGATTCCACATCGCCCAGTCCGGAGATCAACTGCAGGTGCAGGTCAGGGCGATCCACCGACGCGCAGATCCCCACCAGCATTGCCGGCGCAATGGTCGACGCAAGGCTGGAGTAGTCGTGGCGGGCGAATGCATTGTCAAGCTCGGGAATAAACGAGCGCGCGCGGGCGACCAATTCTACGTCGGACATCGCCTGAAGGTCAGGGCGCTCGGCGCGGAACCGCGAGGTGCGCACCCGATCGGCGTCGATCAGCGGGAACGACGTTGACCCCAGGATCTCGCCAATCGTGCCCATGGCCTTCTCTGTGAGGTCGGGTCGGATGTCACCCTCACGCGGCTCATAGGGAGGCGTGTCCGGATGCGAGCCCAGCAGCTCGGCGTCGAACTTCTCGAGGTCCGCACCCAGCCGCAAGCCCAGAAGTCGCATGTGCGACAGGTTGAGGTAGAAGTACCCGCCGAAGACACCGACGACCGGATACTTCGGTCCCGACATCTCGTCCTCGGCATAAATGCCGAACTCCACGAACCCGCGGAACCACCCGGGCAGCAAGCCCTCTTCGAACACAAGTGACCAGCCCAAGGGGCTCGCCGGGTCCTGCAGAACCTCGCCCGCGTTGGCGCGCGTGTAATACGGCAGTCGCTCGTCGCGCTGCCAGTCGACGATCCAGGTTTCGATCACAGGTGTGGGTGGCTAGAACGGCGACGTGCCGCCGTCGACGTTGTACGTCGCGCCGGTCATGCCGTTGCCCAGCGGACCAGCGAGCAGCAGGGCCATACCGGCCACCTGCTCGACGGTCTGCAGTTCCTTGGTCAAGGTGTCGTTGGCGAACTCCTGCAAGAACTGCTCGTAGGTGATGCCGGATGCCTCGGCGACCTGCGCGCCCGCGTCCTTCATCAACTCGGTCTCAATTGGTCCAGGGCAGATGGCGTTGGCGGTGATGCCCATCTGGGCGTACTCGACCGCCGTGGCCTTGGTGAGGCCGATCATGGCGTGCTTGCCGGTGATGTAGTGGCTGACAGCGACCTTGGATGCGAGCTTGCCCTCGATCGAAGCGATGTTGAGGATGCGGCCGTACTTCTGCGCCATCATGAATTTCAGTGCATGTCGGGTGGCCCAGAACGCGGAGGTGCAGTTCCACACCATGCCCTTGTCCCACGCCTCGTCGCTGAGCGAATCAATCATGGCCCAGCCGTCGGAGCCGCCGGCGCAGTTGACGAGGATGTCAATGCGACCACAGGTCTGGACGGTGTAGTCGATCAGCGCATCGACTTCGTCGCGCACAAGGGCGTCGGTCTTCTTGAACTTCGCGCGATCGCCCGCCTTGAGACGCGCGAGGGCGTGGGCGCCCTTCTCCTCGGAGCGGTTGCCGAGCACGACGGTTGCACCCTCGGCAACGAACGCCTGGGCGATGCCGAAACCGATGCCGGTGCTGCCGGCGGTGATGACTGCTACGCGACCGTCAAGCTGACCCATGACCACTCCTTGTTCGCCAGACCAGACGGCCTGCGCTGTGAACTGACATCCCACACCACTTACTTGAGTCCGTCAATCGAAACTTCAAACTCGCTCGAGCTAGTTCGCCTTGCGAGGTCGCGGATCCCCGGGGCCCGCGTTCTCCTCCATGAGCCGATTGATGGTCTGGTGCACGTACTGGACTCCTGGCTCGTTTCGCCCGAAGATCTGGGTGCGTCCTCCGGTGACCGAGACGCCCTTCTGGACGCCGTAGCCGGTGATGTAGTCCTCGCCGTAGGTGACGTCGTAGAACCAGTCGCGCATGACCTCGAGGTCGTGCTGCTCTTCGTCACCGTCCACCTGCTTGCGAATCAGGATGCGCTGCTCGGTCATCGACTCATCACGCTTGGTCGTGGGCAGCGGGAACCCGATCGCCATGCGCTGGCGCCAGCCGCCGGCGATGGAGAAGCCGGGGAACAACCAGATGATCGAGCCGACATTGGCCGAGGGATCCCACGTGTCTTCCGGGTCGTCGAGGTGCTCCTCGATAGCGCGTAGCGCGAAGGCCACGCGCTCGTGCGGGCCGAAGCCATCGAAGATCGCCGTGTTCGACAGGTTGGTCTTGAAGACCGTGTTCTTATGCAGCGACGCGAAATGGTAGCCCTCGAGGTACCCCTCGATCGCCACCTTCCAGTTGGGTCCAGGCATCATGCGCGAGGAGAACAGGTAGCACTCGTCGAGCTTCAGCGCCTCAAGCACCGGACGGAACTCGCCGAGCCACGAGTCGATGTCGATCATCAAGCCCGGTGTGAGGCAGACGAAGATGACCCCGGCAGTTTCCACACTGGGAAGCTCGATGAGGTTGCGCTGGGACTTGTCGAACTCGCCGAACGTCTGCTCGCCGTAGAGACCGTTGAGCTTTCCGTCCATGCCATAGGACCACGCGTGGTACGGACACACGAGCGCACGCGACTGACCGTGTCCTGCCTCGCAGATCAATGCGCCGCGGTGACGGCACACGTTGAGCATCGCGTGAACTTCGCCCTTGGCATCGCGCGTGATGAGCACCGGGACACCCACGACCTCGATTGCCTTGTAGCTGTTCTTCTCCGGAAGCTCGCACGACAGTGCCAACGGAAGTGGGATGCGCTTGAAGATGAGATCGATCTCGGCCTGGAAGAGCTCTTCGTCGAGGTAGTTGTCGACCGGCTCCTGCCACGGCTCGGGCGCCTGATCGGTCGTCTTGTTCCTGGTGTGTGCCACGAGTCGACGCATCATCGAGATCGCTTCCTCGCGCGCGGCGCCATTGAGCACCGTGCTGGGCAGGTACTGCGGAACTGCCACGGGCTGCTCTGCTAGCTCGGTCACGACCGACTCCTTTGCCGCGCTGGGCGCATGCCCGGCGAGTTGTCTAGACAACTATTGCCCCCGCGGAGGCGGGTGTCAACGGGGACACCTGTCAGACCGCTGCGGTCGACCCCGGCATCTCATCGGCCGACGGGAACTGCAGGCTGGTCATCTCGAAATACTCCATCAGGCCGTGGTGGCCCAACTCGCGACCGACCCCGGAGGTCTTGAACCCGCCGAAGGGTGCCTTGGGGTTGAAGCGACCACCGTTGATAGCCACCTGGCCGGTGCGCAGGCGGGAGGCAATGCGCACGGCCTCGGGAATGTCGGCAGCCCACACCGCTCCGGACAGTCCGAACTCGCTGTCATTGGCGATCGCGATGCCCTGCTCGATTCCGTCGTACGCCACGATCGCCAACACCGGGCCGAAGATCTCCTCCTGCACGACCTTGGCGCCGGGGTCGAGCCGACTGAACACGGTGGGCTTGACGAAGTAACCACGCTCCAGCCCGGCCGCGAGGCCCTCGACCGCACCCGGTCCGCCAGCAATGATCGTTCCCTCGTTCATGCCGATGTCGATGTAGTTCTTGACGGTGGCGAACTGGCCGGCCGACGCCACCGGACCCAGATCGGTGTTGGGATCGAGCGGATTGCCGATGCGGAAGGCGTTGACCAGCGCAGCCACGCGATCCTCGACTTCGGCAAGCATCGACCGAGGCACGATCAGGCGGGTCGTGGCCGAGCAGGTCTGACCGTTGTTGACGAAACAGCCGCGAACCGCGGCCGCGATGGCGGCATCAAGATCGGCGCCTTCGGCGATCAGGAAAGCCGACTTGCCACCGAGCTCGAGGGCCACCTTCTTGATGGTGCTCGCGGCGGACTTCGCGACCTGCACGCCAGCGCCCGTGGATCCGGTGAGGCTGACCATGTCGACCTGCGGATGCGAGGACAGCACGTCGCCCACCAGTGAGCCGCGGCCACTGACCAGGTTGAACACGCCTGCCGGCAGACCAAGCCCGTGCACGATGTCGGCGAGGATGAACGTGGCCAAGGGCGCAACGCTGCTGGGCTTGACGACGATGGTGCAACCTGCGGCCAGCGCCGGTCCGACCTTGGCGGCCAACTGATACAGCGGGTAGTTCCACGGCGTGATCGCGCCGACGACTCCTGCGGGCTGGCGAATCACGATCGACGTGCCGATGCGCTCCTCGGCGGGCAGCTCACGTGCCGCGTCGGCGATGGTTTCGAACACGGAGACAGCGAGTCCCACCTGCACGCGCACAGAGATAGCCAGCGGCGTGCCGACCTCGCGCGCCATGATTTCGGCGAGCTCTGCTTCTCTGGCACGAAGCCCGGCCGCGATGGCGGTCACCGCGTCGGCGCGCTCGGCCATCGGCACCTGAGCCCACTCATCGAACGAGCGACGAGCCGCAAGCACAGCTCGTTCGGCGTCGGATGCATCGCCCGCGGGCACCGTGCCGATGATGTCGGCCGTGGCGGCCTCATCGACGGTGAGCAGGTCTCCGGAGGACGGCCGCACCCAGGCACCGTCGATATACAACTCTGAGCGCTCGATCACAGTTCCTCCAGCAGTCGATCACGAAGGGTGGCCAGGACGTTATCGGGGATATCGAGGGTCAGCACCCACTGCGCAAGACTGCCGTATTCGGATTCGACCCGCGCGAGGAAGAGCTCCATGGCCGCCCTCGGTGCCCGGAGCAGATCCACGTGCTGATTCATCATCGGGTGCTGCTCGAAGTCCTCACGCGTACGAAGCCACTCCACGAGGGCGACCACCTCATCGCCGCTGAGCGCGAAATCCTGCGCAATGTCGCCATCACTGACACCCAGTACGGCCAGGAGTACAGCGGCGACGAAGCCGGTCCGATCCTTGCCCGCCATGCAGAAGAACACCGCGGGGAAGGCCTCCGGCTCGCTCAGCTTGCGCAGCAGGCTGGGAACTGTGGTGGCACCAACCTCCAGCATTTGCTGCTGCACCCAGGCCAAGAACTCAATCGGAGTGACATCGCGATCTTCGTCCGTGGCGACCCATGTGTCGGGAAGCATGGACACGTGGGTGGCATCCTCGATGAATTCCGGTAACGGAAAGGCGGTGCGCTCGCGCGAATAGCGCAGGTCGATGACCGTCGAGGCTCCGAATTCCTGCCAGGCCTCGACGTCGGTGAGCCGATGCAGGCTTGACGCGCGAAAGAGCATGCCGCGACGCACGAGGCGTCCACCCGCTCCGGCATAGCCACCTAGGTCGCGAACGTTGTAGACGCCGCCAAGCTCGACCTTCGCCCCCGGCTTCACAGCTGCCCCAGATACCCGGGAAAGCACTGCTCGACATCCGGCAGCTCGGCCGGGCCCACGGGGCGTCCGGGCCAACGCTTGCGTTCCGTCATCCCCATGGCCCCGTCGACCCACTCGTGATTGGTCATGCCGTAGAGCGAGAGCACGTGGCGGGAGGCGAATAACCAGCGTCCGTCGACGCGGCGGTAGTCGTCCTGGTAACGAATGGAGGTGGTGATCGCGTGCTCGGGACCGGCAAGTTCGGCGTAGCCGATGACGGTGCCCTCCGCATGGTCGGCGTCAATGATGTGCGCAAGGCTGGCGTGCGGGTCATGCCAGGTCGCCACGAAGCCCTCGTGCTTCACGCGGAAGTTCTCGATGATCGCAGCCCGCCCAACCGTGCGACTGTTGGGCGAGGAGAACACCCCGTCGTCGGTGAAGAGCATCCCGACCTCGTCGAAGCGGCGGTCATCAAGCAGAACCGCGTAACGCACAAGCAGGTCACTGATGGCAAAACGGTCCTCCACGATCTGAAGGCGCTGCTCTAAGGACACTCTGCGGATGCTACTGGAGTCCGTGTCAAGTAAGTCGGCGCCGGGGAGATCGGCACCGGGTCCGCAGCATTCAGCGACTACCGTCGTGCCATGACCGTCCCGCTGTACGAGCAGGTCCGCCGCTCACTCGCCGACTCGATCACGAGCGGCGCGTACGCGGCTGGCGACAAGCTCCCCAGCGAGTCCAAGTTGGCAGCGGACTTGAAGGTGAATCGACTCACCGTGCGAAGGGCTATCGAAGAACTCGCTCGCGCCGGCATGGTCCAGTCCCGTCAGGGATCTGGCACGTTCGTCTCTGCGGCTGTCGTGCGACTCCCCGTGTCCCAGTCACTCACCACCGACTCGCTTGTCGCCAGCATCACCGAACAAATCGCCGCTGGTGGTCACACGCACGAGGACGTGATGCTCAATGCCACGCAGGTCAATGCTCCTCAGCTCAACATCCAGTACGAACTGCCCGCCGGGCCGCTCTGGCAAATCGACAATGCCCTCATGGTCGATGGAGAGGCATGGATGTGGTCTAGCTCGTGGCTGCCCTGCGAACTTCTCGACGATCCCCAGCGCGATTGGAGTCCGGTCAGCGGTCTCTACGGGCAACTCAACACTGTGCTGGGGGAACTCTCGCCACTGTGGCGTTCCTTCTCCGCCGAGGCCGCGACGACACTGGATGCCGAAATCTTGAACGTGCGCGCGGGCGCACCACTCTTGGTCCGCGAAGGTCTCACGGCCGATCAGGACGGCAACGCAGTGCTGCGCGTCATGCGCCGGGCCCGCATGGACCGGGTGTCGTACGTGATTCGCTACGACACGTGACTCAACATCGGTGACTTCTCACCGGTGAATCAGGAGTCGAGCCAACGATCCAGGATCTGGTGGTAGTGCCGGATGCGGTTCTCCTGATAGCGCGCGAGCTGAATTCCGGGAGTCTTGAGCGACTTCAGGCCCTGCTGGATGTACGGCAGGTTGGCCATGTCCTGATCGAAGACCGGTCCGAGCAGACCAATCTCCTTGATATCGGCGAATGTCTCGCCCGGCTGAAGCCACCTGGTCTTGGCAGGCGCCGGATGAGAGCCGTCGGCCGGAGCCTGGGCCAAGAGGAACACCTCGGCGATGCACTTGTCCGGGTCGTTGCCGAGCGGGCGGAAGCGATACACGGCGTTGGTACGCGGACCGGCGAACACATAGAAGTTCGGGAAGACGAAGTACTGGATGCCGTCGAGGAGCTCGGAGTCGGTCCAGTGATCGTTGTCGGTGCCGAACTGCTCGCCGAGCGACTTTCGCATCTGAGCCGCAAGTTCGCGTCGGGCCGTGGAGTCGTCGGGCACGCGCGGGGTGCCGTCGTCGCCGACGGAGAGGTCGCGACCCTTGCCCTGCGTGTAGAAGGCGCGAGTCTCGTAGTACGAGTCGAGCACCTCCTGCTCGCTGATGTGGTTGGCGATGGTGGGGCTCGGCACGCCCTGGGGGACGATCTGGCGACTCCAGTTCTCCTCGGCGATGACGTCGTATTGGGTGTTCTCGTCGCCGAGCCACTCCATCATCTGCGGATGCGTGGCCAAGGAGTGCCAGCCCTCGATGAATGCCTCTCCCGCGATCTTCCAGTTGCAGTCGATGACCCCACCGAAATGCGAATAGACCACACGATCGTCGTAGTTCCAGCGCTCCCAATCATTGAGCATCGAGCCCAGGAACTCACTCAGCGGCGGGGCGTCGAGGTCCATGTTGATGAACACGAATCCGTTCCACACCTCGACCTTGGCCTCGGGCAGCGAGAAGTTCTCGGGATCGATCTCCGGGAAATCCCACTGGCAAGGCACGAACTTGGACGTGCCATCGATGTTCCAGGTGAAGCCATGGAAAGGGCAGCGCAGTTGCGAGACTCGGCCACCTTCCTGGCGCAGGGCGCGGCCGCGGTGCATGCACACGTTAGACAGCGCTTTGATCTCGCCGGTCTGCGTGCGCATGATGATGAACTTGTCGTCGGCGATGTCGTAGGTGATGTGGTCGCCAGGCTCGGGGATGTGATCAGTGCGGCACACGAACTGCCACACATGACGCCACATCTTGGTGACCTCGCGGTCGTGGTACTCGCGGGAGATGAAGCGCTCGACGTCGAGCGGACCGGTGCCGAGGTTGTCGTTGATGTCGTACCGCAGCACCGCCGGTACCGGGCGCGCGTCGTGATCCAAGTACTCCTGGACGCTCGTGCCAGGCGAGCGCGGGCTGGGTGGTTCGGTGGCCTCACGCTGGGGGGATACCTGCATGTCGGTCATGAGTCACTCCTCGAGGACGGTGACAGGATTCTGCCCCGCCAGATACTGGACGTCAACTAAAGATACTCAATTTCCGGGAAAGCACAGGGGCCCGGTCCGAAGACCGAGCCCCTGCGAGGTGTTGCCGGCTTCTTAGAAGCCCCAGACCTTCTTGAACTGGGACTGGTAGTTGGCCACACCGAGGTAGTCACCCGCGGGGGTGAGCACCAGCGACGCCGCGTTCTGCGGGGTCAGGATCTGCGTGGGCAGATCCGCGGTGTTGAGCGCCTGCTTGGTGAAGTAGCGCGCGAATGAGTCGACAACCGTCCAGCCCACGATGGGCAGGGAGTAGCCGGTCCACGCTGTCTCAGTGCCGTCCTTGACGCCCTGGATGTTGGCCTTGCCAGCGGTCAGGCCGCCGATCTGAGCCTTGCCATTCAGGCCAGCAGCCTTGAGGGCGGCGGGAACGCCGACCATCCAGCCACCGAGATCCGACACCAGCCAGTTGGTGGTCGGGTTCTTCGTCATGATGCCGACAACCGTCGCGGGCTCCTTGCCAGCGAGGATGGTGCCGACCAGATCCTGCGGGTTAGCCGTGTACTTCGCGGCCGGGCAGTACTTCTTCAGCGAGGCCTCGAAAGCCACGTCGAAGCGGATCAGGATCGGGTAGAGCGGAACGGTGATGCCCTGAACGTTGGCGTTGCAGTTGGTCTGCGCAGCAACGAAAGCGGCGATCATGTTGCCCCAGGCGTCGAGCTGGCGCGCACCCGCGATGTGGGTGTCAACCAGTGCACTGGTCGGCTTGCTCATGCATGCCGAGCAGACAACCGGGATGTTCATCTTCTTGGCCTGATCGAGCAGGTCGCTCAGGGTGCTGGGCTCAATACCGGAGATGTGGATACCGGCAGGCTTGAGGTTCAGAGCCTGCTGGAATGCCGCACGCTGGGTGTTGGGGTCAACAGCGCCAGCGATCTCCTTGAAGGTCCAACCGAAGACGGCCGCACCAGCGGCGATGCCCTCGTCGAGAACCTTGTTCTCGTCGCCACCGTTGGACAGGCCAACGATGAGCAGGCCCTTGGCAGGCTTGGTCTTGAGCTTGGTGGTGATGTTGATCGACTTCGGCGTCGGCGAGAACTTGCCGACAACCGCCTTGGCGACCGTGATGCTGTCAGCGGCCTTGGTGGCGGACGACGCCATCGGCGCAATGCCGACGAGCGCCACGGATGCGGCTGCGATTGCGGCCACAGCAACGAATGACTTGCGCATGGATCTCTCTTCCAGTCGAGGGCCTATGGACCCGAGCCAGAGGAACATAACTGAACGTCCACACATCTGGAAGGGCTAACGGCAACTTTCCCGTCACGATTTGGCCATCTAGATGTGTTTTTCGGGACATGTGGGGCCACTTCCCTCAGGCGGGCCTCACGAAAGTCAGGCTGAGGGCTCGCTCAGCCCAAGCCCCACAGTTTCTTGAATTGAGCCTGATAATCGGCTACTCCCAAGTAACTGCCGTCCTTGTCCAGCACCAGGCCGGACGCGTTGTCCTGGGTCATCAGCTGGGTCGGGATGGGACCGTCGGAAGGGGCGTCGCCGCCGATCAGGCGAGCCATCTGGTCCACCACGCGCCAGGCCACGATCGGGATCGAATAACCGGTCCACGCCATCTGGGTCTTGGCGACGAGCGCCTTGATGTTGTCCGGACCGCCGGCCAAACCGATGATCGCGGTGGGCACCAACGGCGGACTCGCCGTGAGCGCAGCCTCAATGCCCATCGACAGTGCAGCCGAGTCAAACAGTGCCCAACGTCCATTCGAGATCTGCATCGCCTGCGCGGCTGCATCTGCGTAACCCGTCGGTTCATTGAGGCTCATGTCGTTCTCGTTGAGCGAGCAGTTGTTGCACAGGGCACTCAACTGGGTGGAGAACGCCTGGTTGAACGTGGCGTAGGCCGGGACCGCCGGGGACTCAAAACCTTCTACGAAGGGCTCGTTGTTGGCGTCGTCCGGACCTGCATTCGAGATCACGTAGGAGGCCAGCAGCGTGCCCCAATCGGTGTACTGCTGGGCACCGGCAATGCTCATGTCTTCCGGCGAACCGTCCAGGGGATCGCCCGTGCACCCGGTGCACACCACCTGAATGCCAGCAGCCGCAGCGGCTTTCAGTCCATCTCCGATCACATCCGGGCCAAGGCCCTCCACGTGAATAGCAGCCGGCTTGAGATCAAGCGCCTTCTGGAAAGCTGCCGGCGCAGTGTCGATCGAATCGGCGCCCGCGACCTCTTGGAAGGTCCAGCCAAGCGCGGTGGCCGCTTCCTCCATGGACGCGCTGAACGCCTTGGATGCCTCGCTGCCGTCGGTGACATTGACAATCAGGAGCCCCGCCTTGGGCTTTGCAGCCAACGGAGCATCGACACCAATCGATGTCGGCGCCGCCATCGCAGCCTGCACTGCGGCCGCCGCTTCGTCGCGCGTCTGTCCACTACCCTGCCCGGCGGCGCCGCCGTCCATCGGAGCACCCGCGTTCTCCACGAAATTCGGGTCGTCGGCGGGCATCGCGCAGGCTGAGAACAGCACGGCGGTCGATGCGACGAGAACGGCAACCAGGGTCTTGCGGGCTGTGAGCATCGACATCTCTTTCTCACGGAGGCTTGGCAGGCAACGTGACGATACATGCACGTCCTACGATTTTGGGAGGCATCTGAGGTTTCGAGTTGATCTCACTGCGGTCAGCCATAGACTTTCTGGTGTCGTTCTACACAAACCCGCATCGATCGCCCCCACTGGCCACCGCAGGAGCCGCATGACCGCCCACGCCGCTCACCTCAGGCTCGCCCCAGCCACGCTGGACCGCGGGGAATTGGCTGAGCTCCGAGCAACCGTGCGTGAGGCTGTCGCGGAGTCCGGCTACCCCGCCGGGGCTCGAGCGCTGGAGGGTGACGTCGCCGGGATCGACACCGACCTGTGGCGCCTGCTCGCCGAGGAGATCGGGCTGGCTGGCGTCGGACTACCCGAGTCCGCCGGCGGATTGGGCGGATTGGCAGAGGTGCTGGCGGTCGCCGAAGAGCTGGGCGCGGGCCTGGCCCCGGTGCCATTTCTCGCCACGACCGTGCTCAGCGGGCAGATCCTTGCCGCGTGCGCAGCCGCGAACCCCACTGCCGCCGGGGCAACCGCCGGTCTCGCGACCGAGGAGATTGCCGGCGGCGCCGTGATCACTTCCGCCATCACCGATCACCGCGGGCGATTCACGGTGCAGGGCATCGGCCCCACGATCACCGGTTCGTCCGTCACAGGATCCGTCCGCTTCGTCCCCTGGGGCGCCAGCGCATCCGCATTCGTTGTCGCCGCTCGTGCCGAGGACGGTGACGTCTCGGTCGTGTTGATTCCCGCTCAGGCTCCGGGGGTCACGGCAACCCCCCTCGAGGCTCTGGACTTCTCGCGTCCCGTGGCCAGGGTGTCGTTCGACGGAGCTGAGGGCACTGTGCTCGCAACCGGCGATACCGCGCTCGCCGCACTGAGTCATGGCGTCACGATCGCGCTGCTGGCCGCAGGTGCAGATCAGTTGGGTGGCGCGCAACGGTGTTTCGACCTCACGCTGGATTACATCAAGTTGCGCCGCCAGTTCAATCGCGAGATCGGCTCCTTCCAAGCGATCAAGCACCGCATGGCCGACGCACTCGCTCAGGTCGAGATGATGCGATCCGGGCTGGAGCGCGTGACCTGGGACGAGCGCGAGAACATCGCGCTCGACGCCGCCACCGTCAAGGCGTGGAACAGCGATGCCTACCTCGCAGTCGCCGCGGAGACCGTGCAACTGCACGGCGGCGTCGGATTTACGTGGGAGCACGACGCTCACCTGTATTTTCGGCGCGCTCGCTATGACGATGCCTTCCTGGGCAACGCCCAGTTTCATCGCGAGCAGCTGGCCGCACTGCTCGCCTGGTAAATGGTCCGAGCGACCTAGCTCTTGCTCAGCTGCGAGAACGGTGCCTTGTCGGCCCGCTGTTCGGCCGGCAACCCCAACACTCGCTCGGCGATGATGTTGCGCTGAACCTCGTCGGTGCCGCCGGCAAGTCGATAGCCCGGTGCACCCAGCACATGCTCGGACCACGCGAACTGCCCCCACTCGCCAGTGTCCGCGACCATGGCCGAGCCCAACATCTCCGAGGCCACATTGCCAATGCGCACAAGGTTGTCGGACGCCAGAAGCTTGCCAAGAGAGCCTGCGGCACCTGGGTTTTCACCCGTCGCGGTCGCTCGAGCCACGCGTTCCACGGTGGCCGCATGCAACTGCGTGCGCACATAGATGTCGGCAAGACGCTGGCGCACCACCGGATCCTTGGACAGGTCAAGAGCTCGCGCGAGCTCGACCAGGTCGGCGGACGTGCCGCCCTTGCGACGGTGGCCTGAGCCTGACGACGACCGCTCGAAGCCCAGGGTCGTCATCGCGACCTTCCAGCCATCATTGACCGCACCGATGCGCATGGAGTCGGGGATGCGCACGCCGTCGAAGAAGACCTCGTTGAAGGACGCGGGGCCGCTCATCTGCCTGATCGGACGGATCATGACGCCAGCGGCATCCATCGGCACGAGAAATGCCGTGATGCCGGCCTGCTTGACCACGTCGGGATCCGTGCGCGCGAGCATGAATCCGTACTCGGAGAACTGAGCATTCGATGTCCAGATCTTCTGACCATCAACGATCCAGTCGGCACCGTCGCGCACTGCCTTGGTGGTCAGGCCGGCGAGGTCGGATCCTGCACCCGGTTCGCTGAAAAGTTGGCAGCACAGGAGGTCGGTGCGCAGAAAAGGCTTGGCGTACTTCTCCCGCTGCTCGGGTGTACCGAAAACGCTGACCGCGGCACCCATGAGTCCCGTCGTGACACTGATGATCTCCGAGGATGGTGGGATATCGAAGGCGCGCTCTTCCTCGGCAAACGCGACGCCATACACACTCGGCATGCCTGAACCGCCGAACTCCGTGCCCAGAGTGATCGCGCCATAGCCCGCGTCGTATCGCTTGCGTCGATACTCGCGAACCCGGTCGAGGTAGGCGCGCTCGTCTTCCTCACTCATGACGCGGAAGATTTGCAGGTCAGGGTCGCCCTGGCCCCACACGCGCACGTCCTCGGAGCGAGGCTTCGCGACGGACGAGAGCCACGCACGCGCATTGGCACGCCACTGATCCAGATCCTCTTGGTCCACCGCCATCGTCACCATCCGATCATGCCGTGGTTGTCAGAACGGTGCACGCGCTGATTCCGGGGGCGCCGTACACATGCGTGAATCCCACCCTTGGAGCACCGGGGACCTGCTTGCCTTCAGCCCTGCCCTGCAGTTGTGTGGCTACCTCGTAGACCTGTCGAAGGCCTGAGGCGCCGACAGGTTCGCCGTTGGCAAGGCACCCGCCATCGGTGTTGATCGGTAGTCGACCATCGATGTCGAAGTCGCCACGCGCGAAGGCAGCCGCTTGATCAGTGCACAGTCCGGTCTCGCCCAGATGGATGATCTCCGCGCCACTGTCGGTGTCCTGCACCTGCGCAACCTGCACATCGGCCGGTGTCACGTGCGCCGCCGCGAACGCAGCCGCCGCGGCATCGATCGATGGACTCGTGCGCTCGCCCAGCGACAGCCAAGGTGAGAACACTTCAAAAGAGCCCGGTCGACGTCCACGAAGTTCCACTGCAGCGAGCTTGACGGGCTTGTCGCACATGTCGAAGGCTCGTTGGCCGCGCGCAAGGACGAGCGCCACGCCACCCGCATTGGGGGCGCAGAACATGAATCGGGTGAGTGGGTCATTGATGACTTCCGCATCCATCGCCTCATCGACTGACACGGGCTTTCGTCGCCACGCCTTGGGGTGCGCTTCGCCGTAATCGAATGCCTTCTTTGAGACCATGCCAAGGGTTCGATCGCTGATGGCGTGGTCATGGAGGTATCGGCGAGCTTTGAGACCGAAGTACGACGTCGTCAGCATCATCCCCGTCTGGCCGTACCAGTCACCGATGCCGTAACGCGCTGGCGAGGCATTGAACGCACCTCGTGAATGATTGTCGTAGCCGACAACACACGCGATGTCATTGCCGTCCATGAGCATGTTGCGTGCGGTAAGCAGCGCGACACCACCGGTGGCGCATCCATTCTTGACCGTGATGAACGGCAGCGCCGTGAGCCCCAGTCGACTCACCAGGTTGTCCGGTTTGGTTTCGCCATTCGTGCCGCCCACGGCTACGTCGACGTCACGCCACGTGATGCCCGCGTCGGCAAGCGCGCCGCGCACCGCTTCTTCGGCAAGGTCATGGTCCTCGCCCTCGAAACGCCCGAACACGGTTCGCGACGCACCGACGATGTAGACGTCCTCGCTCATGGTCGGGCTCGGAATCCGTAGGTGTGCACGACAACTCCGTCGACGTCCGTCCACGCGGTCGCGAGGGCGAGCTCGACGGGATCACCGATAGACCAATCGGTGCTGTCGAGAAGCCAGCCCTCGACAATCACCGGGCCAAGGTCGACATAGCCGATGGCAAAGGGGGTGAAGCCGTCCGAGCGGAATGGTGCTTTGGGTTCGTAGCGCTGCACGGTCCACGACCAGACAGTTCCCTGCGTCGGTAACGCCACGTCCTTGACATCGACACCGGCGCACATGGGACAGGTGGACTGCGCGGGGAATACATGTGCACCGCAGTCGGAGCATGAAGACCCGCGTAGGGCGACCGGCTCAAGGCTGGCGAAAAGAGCCTCGTCGATGACCGCCGTCACGACTCATCCGACAACTTGACGAGCGCCTTGCCCATGTTGGCGCCCGACAGCAGACCCGCAAGACCGGCACCCGCATTGCCCAAGCCCTCGAAGATCGTCGCACGATCGATCAGTTGCCCGGCAGCCAACCAGCCGCTCACGCGATCCTCAAACTCCGGCCGAAGGTGCTCGTAGTCACGCACGATGAATCCGGTCAGCGTGACGCGACGCAGGATGGCTTCGATCAACGCGCCCACGGACGGCTGCTCCTCGGAACTGAAATTCGAGATCATGCCGCACATCGAGATGCGCCCGTGCAGCTTCATATTGCGCAGACCTTCGATCAGCTGGCCGCCACCCACGTTGTCGAAGAACAGGTCAATGCCATCAGGCGCCGCTGCGGGCACGGCGTCCGCGAACACCTCGTCGCGGTAATTGATGACGTGGTCAAAACCGCACTCATCGCGCAACCAGGCGCACTTCTCGGCTCCGCCCGCACTGCCCACGACCCGGCCGGCACCCAGGAGTCGAGCGAACTGACCGACCATCGAGCCGACAGCACCAGCCGCGCCGGAGACCAGAACCACGTCACCGTCCTTGAGCTTGCCCACTGGCAGGAGACCCGCATAGGCGGTGAACCCGGTTTGCCCCATGCAACTGAGCCACGATGTCATTGGTGCCTTGGACAGGTCGCAGACCGTGCCTGCCGCCTCATCGACGACGGCGTACTCGCGCCAGCCCATGCGGTGGCGTACCGCCGAACCCACCGGCAGAAGCGCGGACGTCGATTCCTCGACGATGCCGATCGCCGAACCGTCAAGCGGGCCGCCTAGGTCAAAATTTGTTGTGTACTGCTTCTCGCCGGGATCCATGCGCCCGCGGGTGGACGGATCCAGGCTCATGTAGACGTTGCGCACCAAGGCTTGGCCCGGACCGAGGTCCGGCAGGTCGATCTCGCCAAGGGTGACCACGTCTGCCGAGAACACCCGGTCGGGCCGTCGCGCCATGAGAACCGCGGCAGTCTTCACGAGGTGGCCTCGCGGATCGCGCGCGCCTCGGGGGATCGTCCGACCCAGCCGGCGGCCTGGAGATCGACGTCCCTGAGTTCACCCTCGAACCAGTTGCCGTTGTAGTCAAAGACTCCGAACATGCCCGACGCGGGGTCGAGCACATGCACGAGTCCCTCGGCATTGACGGTGTAAATGCACCCACTGATCGGGTGGCGATACTCCTTAGCCATGATCGACTCCCGGGCTTCGACGGCGAACCTGACAAACTTGTCTCAGGCCACAGTAACTTAGTCGAATCCCACCACGGAGGCACGATGTCTGAGACCACGAGCCAGCCCAGCAGCACGACGCAGTCGGTACTGCCCTCTGCGCTGGTCCAGATCGCCTACCGTGTCACCGACCTCGAGGCCGCCTGCCGGCAGTGGGCCGCCACCGCCGGTGCCGGACCGTTCCTGATTCGACGCGACATGAACGTCACCGCCACCCACAACGGCCAACCGGCCGTCTACGACCACAGCGCTGCATTCGGCCAGTGGGGCCCGCTGATGCTCGAGCTGGTCGAACTTCGCGCGTGCGAGCCCGAGAGCATGCGCGCCGTCATCGAGCACGAGCAGATCGGGCAGGTCAATCACTTCGCGTGCTTCGTGGACGACTTGGAGACGTCGAGCGCAGCGCTGATCTCGCAGGGGTGCCCGCTGACGATGACGGTCACGACGTCGTCCGGCATGTTGGTGAACTACCACGATGCACGGCATGTCGTCGGCGCCGTGCTCGAGTTGTACGTCGGCACCGAGCACCTGCGTGCGCTTTATAAGAAGGTGGCTGACCTCGCGGACGGCTGGGATGGCACCGATCCGGTTCGTTATCTCTAATTGACTCCGCACAGAGGAACCCTCATGTCCACCAGTGTTACTGCCACCAGCGTTCTTGCCACGCTTGTCTCTCCCGACGGCCGTCGCGATGAGGTTCTCGCCGCCCTTGAAGACCTTCGCACTGCGGCGCAGGATCACGAGCCCGGAACCTTGCTGTTCTCGATCAATGAGCATCGAGAACAGCCCGGAACGTTCAGTGTCTTCGAAACCTATGCAGACCAGGCTGCCGTTGACGCCCATCGCTCAAGTGCCGCCATGGAACGCTTCCGAGGTGCGCTGGTGGCGCTGGGCATCCGACCGACACTGGTCTTCATGAATCGCGTCGAGTGAGCCCTAGCGATAGGTGAGCATCGAACGATCGTGCGCGAAGTGTGCATGATCATTGAACGTCAGCAGGCTGAGGCCTCGCGACCCGGCTAGAAGCGTGGTGATGGACGCGTTGGTGCTGACACGATTGAGGGCGATGACGCCGTCGGCTCCCGCGTCGAGCAGCCTTCCGCAGATCGCCGCCGTCACGCCAGCGGACGTTGCCACCACGGCGATCTCGCCGCTGGGTACCTTCGCGGCGAACTCCGCGACCGCAGCAACCGCGCCCCCAGCGAACTGCGCCCAGTTCTCTGGTCGATCCTGAATCCACGTGCGCAATTCATCATCGAGGTGGACCTGGAATTCGTGAGAAGGCATTCCATCGGTGGCGCCCACTCGACCCAGCCGCTGATCCACCAGTGCGTGGGCGTCGAATTCGTTGACGCGAGCGTCTACATCGGGCGTGACATCCGCGCAGCCGAGCTCTTCGGCGAGCACCAGCACGGTGTGCCGCTGGCGTTGCAGGCTCCCGCTCATGAGTCGAGCCGTCGCCACCCCGCGCCGCACGAGCTCGCGCCCCGCGACGTGCGCCTGCTTGATGCCCAGCGGGGACAGGGCGTCGTAATTGTCGGTGCCAAAGCTTGCCTGGCCATGCCGAACGAGGTGGACGATGGGCACGTCAGGCGCCGGGGAGCAGCACGAGCGGCCGAGCCAGCAGTTCATTCATCGTCTGCAGGAACTCCGCGGCCGGAGCACCGTCGACCACTCTGTGATCAAACGTGAGGCTGAGGGTCAGGACCTCGGTCTTGACGAAGCGGTCGCCTTCCCAGCGACCGGAATCGCGTAACCGTCCGACGCCGAGGATGCCAACATTGCCCGGATTGATGACCGGGGTAAAGAAGTCGACGCCGTACGAACCCAGGGAGGTGACCGCAAACGTGCCACCTTCGAGCGCATCCAGGCCGATCGACCCGGACCGGCACGCCTCCGCCATCTCCTTGGTCGCCCGCGCGAGATCGAACAGCGACAGACGATCCGCATCGCGGATCACCGGAACCATCAGGCCGCCGGGCACGGCAACCGCAAGCCCCATGTGGATGCGACTGAGGACGTGAATCTCTTTGCCGACGATCGTGGAGTTGAGAATCGGGTGGCGGCGCAGGGCAAGGGATGCAGCACGAACAACAAAGTCGTTGAGGCTTGGTACCTGCATGCCGAGGTCGCGGTACTGCTCCTTGAGCGTGTTGCGTAGCTCGACCACCGCATCCATAGTGACTTCGAACCCATGGGTGAGCTGCGCCATCTCAGTGAGGCTCTGCAGCATGCGCGCCGCGATGGTGCCACGCATTCCCTTGAGCGGAATGATCGAGGCAGACTCCTGGCCGGCGAGTGCGGGATCAAGCGCGGTGGGTTGTGCGGCCACGGCCGATGATGCGGAAGCGCTGGGCGCCTGACCTTGTTGACCGATGGCTGCGCGCACGTCCTGACGGGTGACATGCGGGGTGCCCAGTGCACCCAGGTCGATACCCGCCTGGGCAGCATCGCGGCGCGCCAAGGGATTGGTGATGCGCGGAGCTTCGGTCGCGGTGTGACCTGCCTGCACCGGCTGCACCGCCTGACCGGCGGACGCAGCTTCAACGTCTTCGGACACCACTCGACCGTTGGGCCCGGTGCCACGAAGCAGGGTGGGGTCCACACCGAGTTCGGCAGCCACCCGACGCGCGTTGGGCGAGACGAAGACGCGTCCGTCCACGGTGATGGGACCCGAGTGGGCAACCAGCGGCGTGGACTGATGGGTCGCATCCGCTGGTGCGGCGACCGGCTCAGCAGCGGTCTGCACTGGCATCGCTGCCGCGACAGCGGTCTGCACTGGCATCGCTGCCGCGACACCGGCGGGCGGCGCCTCGCCTTCGGCAAGCAGGTAGCCGAGAACAGTTCCGGGCGCGAGCGTGCTGCCATTGCCGACAACGCGAAGCATGCGACCTTCGCCCTCGGCTTCGACGTCGACATCGATCTTGTCCGTGGCCAGTCGCAGCAGCGGCATGCCGACGGTGACTAGCTGCCCGTCCTCCACCAGCCATTCCTCGACAGTGCCCTCCTCCATCGTGAGGCCGAGCTTGGGCAACGTGACGGCGATCGCCATAGGTCAGCTCCGCTCAACCAGACGACGCACGGCCGCGGCGATCCGGGGAGCGTCGGGCACATATGCATTCTCCAGCACCGGTGCGTACGGAACCGGGGCAAACGGTGCGGCCAGACGAGCAACGGGTGCGTCAAGGTAGTCGAACACCCGCTCCTGAATCTGCGAGGAGATCTCCGCGCCGATGCCGCCGAACTCCACAGCTTCATGCACGATCAGAACGCGATTGGTCTTCTTGACCGACGTGATGATGGTGTCGATGTCGAGTGGCTGCACTGTGCGCGGGTCGATGAGCTCAGCCGAGATCCCCTGCTCTCCAAGAGCAGTGACGGCCTTGTCCGCTTCGACCACCATGCGACCCATCGCAATGATGGTGACATCGGAGCCGGTGTGCACGACGTTGGCCACGCCCATGGGAATGGAGTACAGCTCCTCAGGAACCGGGCCCTTGAGGCCGAGCATGCGCTTGTTGAGGACGACGATGGTGGGGTTGTCGTCGCGGATCGCGCCAACGATGAGCCCCTTGGCGTCGTAAGGACTGGCCGGCATCGCGACCTTGAGGCCTGGAACGTGGGCCAACCATGCCTCGAGGCTCTGACTGTGCTGTGCTGCAGCAGACATGCCCGCGCCGCCAGCGGTCGTGATGGTCAACGGCACCGACACGGCACCACCGAACATGTACTTCATCTTGGCGGCCTGATTAAAGATCTGGTCCATCGCGACCCCGATGAAGTCCATGAACATCAGATCGCACACCGGACGAAGTCCTCGTGCGGCCGCCCCTACGCCAAGGCCGATGATGGCCTGCTCGGCGATGGGCGTGTCCTTGACTCGCGCCTCACCGAACTCAGTCAGGAGGCCGTCGAACATGTGGAAGACGCCGCCGTAGCCCGCAACGTCCTCACCGATGAGGAACACATCAGGATCGGCCGCCATGGCCTGGTGCATGCCCTCATTGAAGGCCTTGACATAGGTAAGTTCGCGCGTGGTCACAGGAAGTCCTTCCGCAGCTCAGACGGTGTAGACATCGTCGAGGATGTCAGCCGGATCGGGGTCCGGGCTGGTTCGGGCAAAGTCGATGCCGTCGGTGACGTCAGCATGCGTCTGGGCCCACACCTGACCGAACTCATCCGCGGAGACAAGGCCGCGTTCCACACCGATGGCTTCGATGAGGCGAATGCAGTCGCGTGATTTCCACGCCTCCACTTCGGCCGGGTCACGATAGGGAATACGCATGCCCTTGATGCCCTGGTGATCGAAGTAGCGGTAGGTCTTGGCCTCGATAAACGTGGGGCCGCCTCCGCGACGAGCGCGCTCCACCGCTTCGAGTGCGACGGCGCGAACGGCGAGTGCGTCCATTCCATCGACGATGACACCGGGCATGCCATAGGAGGCAGCGCGCTCAGCGATGTCGGTCAACTTCATGTGCCGCTCCTGCGACGTGAACTCGGCATAGCCGTTGTTCTCGCACACGAACAGCATGGGCAGGTCCCACACGGCGGCCATGTTCGCGGCTTCGTGGAAGGCACCGATGTTGGTCGCCCCGTCGCCGAAGAAGCTCGCGGCGACTCCGCCATCACCGCGGTACTGCGAGGCGAATGCGGCCCCGACTGCGATGGGAATCCCGCCACCGACGATCGCGTTGGCGCCGAGCATGCCGCGATTCATGTCGACGATGTGCATGCTTCCGCCGCGGCCTTTGCAGTAGCCGGTCGTCTTGCCGTACAGCTCAGCGAACATCGGCCGGAATTCCGCTCCCTTGGCGATCGCATGGCCGTGGCCGCGGTGGGTGGACGTGATCTGGTCGGCATCGCTGAGGACCGACATGACGCCGGCTGCAACAGCCTCCTGCCCGACATACAGGTGGAGGAATCCGGGCATGTCACCGGACTCGACCAACTTTCCCGCGGACTCCTCAAACACGCGGATGCGCACCATGCGCCGGTGCAAATCAAGGATCAGGTCCCGGCTGGCGTCGTCGGCGTATCCCTGGCGGGGACCGGACGTGATTGTGGCGTGACTCATGGTGCTCCCGACGAGAATGAAGGACGCCGTACTTAGGTTAGCGAGACTACAGTAAGTCTCCAGGTGCGGCGGTAGGGTCCGCTCATGCGCAAGCTTCTGGTGATCACCGGCGGCCATCGAGTGGCCATGGATGAATTCCTCGGATGCGTGTCTCATGTCTGCACCGATCGAGGTTGGGCGTGGGCGCACACGACTCAACCCACGGCTCAGACATGGCTGCGCCCCGAGTTCGCCGGTCAGTGGGACGCGATCCTCCTGCACGATCTACCGGGCCTTCCCCTCAAAAGAGGTGTCGCGCCGACCCCCGAGGGGCCCGAGCCAGATGTCGCGCGCGATCTCGTCGGCCTGCTTGATGCCGGCCAGCCCTTGGTCGTGCTCCATCACGCCATCGCCGCATGGCCCGGCTGGGCGGGTTGGGCGGAGGCCATCGGGGGTCGCTTCCTGTACGCGCCGGGTCGACTTCGCGGCCAGGACCTGCCCTCATCCGGGTACCGCAAGGGCCGCTTCACCATCTCTCCCACCGCACCGGAGCACCCCGTGTGCGCGGGAGTAGAACCGTTTGAGGTAGACGACGAGTTGTATTTCGCCCCGTACTTCGCCGACCGCATCACCCCTGTGCTGGAGCACGATGCCGAACTCGATGGCGCTCTCTACCAGGACACCTTCGATGAGGTATCCCACGGATCCTCCACCGGGGTCACCTGCGCGGGACGTGGGCAGGCGAGCCCACTCATGGGCTGGACCACGGTGGCCGGGACGAGCCCCGTTGTCACATTGCTCATGGGCGACGGACCCAGCACCTTTGAGAATCCGATGTTTCGACGCCTGATCGGAAATGCCATTGACTGGGTCAGTGGATCTGACGCTCGCGAGACCGCTCTTGCCAAACCCTTCACGGTGCCGCTCCCGTAGTGGTAAACACCGCGCATGAGTAATCACGATCGCATCGACCCAGAATCACTCGTCCCGCTCCAGGGATTGTTGACCGCCATGCCCGGCGGATTCAATGCCATCCCTGACATCGTCACGCGTCGAGCCACCCTCGACGGCATGCTGGCGATGATGACGGCGGATCTTCCGCCCAATCCCAATGTCGTGCTCGAGGATCGCACCATCCCGGGCCCCGGTGGCGATCTGCCCATCCGCATCTACACGCCCGCTCAGGGCTCCGGCCCCCGGCCCGGGGTGCTGTTCATCCACGGCGGTGGCATGGTCCTGGGCAACCTCGAGACCGACCACCTCACGGCGGTCATGCTGTGCGAGACGCTGGGAGTTGTCCTGGTGTCAGTCGACTATCGGCTTGCTCCCGAGCACCCCGCGCCAGCCGCGATCGACGACTGCTTCGCCGCCCTTGTGTGGATGGCGCAGAACGCCGACTCCCTTGGCGTGAAGTCCGACCGCCTGTGCGTCTACGGAGGAAGTGCGGGTGGCGGTCTGGCCATCGCGACAGCACTGATGACGCGGGACCACAACGGTCCGGCACTGCACTTCGTGATGGCCCCGTACCCCATGATCGATGATCGCCATGAGACGGCGTCGTCCAAGCAGATCACCGATGTGGGCATCTGGGATCGAGCCGGCAACGTTGAGGCGTGGGCCTGGTACCTGGGCGGCCAACCGGCGACCCAGTACTCCGCTCCCACCCGTGCGGTGGACCTGTCCGGCCTGCCGTCGATGTTCATCGACGTAGGTGACATGGACATGTTCCACGACGAGGACGTGGAGTTCGTCGGTCGACTCAAGGCCGCAGGAGTCCCCGTGGAGTTCCATGAGCATGCGGGTGCGTACCACGCCTCTGAGGTGTTCGCTCCCACGGCGGCGCTCAGCGCAAAGATCTGGGGACTGCGCGTTGCCGCCCTGCAGAAGGCACTCTCGTAGGAGACGACTGAGCCTGAGGGTTCAAGCAGGAAAAACGCGAGGGGCGGGTGGCATCAGCCACCCGCCCCTGCTGTGCTCGTGACTTATGCGCGACGTCGCGCGCTGCGGGCAGCGAGCGCCACGGCCGTGATCAGCGCGACACCGTTGAACAGGCCGGTGACGTAGTTGGGGGCGCCAGCCAACTGCAGACCGGTGACGCCGGTTGCCAGCAGGAAGATGGCGATCAGTGTGCCGATCACATTGACGCGACCGGGACGGATCTGGGTGGCACCCAGGAACACGGCCGAGAAGGCCGGGAGCAGGTAGCCCGAGCCGCTGTCCGCACCCGCCGTGCCGATGGTGGCCATGGCCACGATGCCCGCGAACGCAGCTATCAATCCGGAGGCGACGAACGCCAACGTGGTGATGCGGTTGACGCGCACACCGGCCAGGCGCGCAGCGATGGGATTCCCGCCAACTGCGTACAGGTAACGGCCTCCGGGGGTGTACTCCAGAATCCACCAGATGATTGCCGCAATGATCGCCGCGTAGTACACCGAGCGGGGCAGACCAAACAACTGAGTGCGCGCAAAGTCAAAGAAGGGTGCGTAGCCGGAGGTGCTGAGAACGATCTGCGACGTGTCAGTGATGCGATAGGCAACGGCCACCAGGATGCTGCTCATTCCGAGCGTTCCAATGAAGGAGTCCACCTTCAGCTTCACGACGACGAGGGAATTGGCAAGGCCGACAACAATGCCGATGAGGAGCGCGCCACCCGCGGCGACCACGATGCCATGGTGATTGACGAGTGCCCAGCCGGTGAAGCACATGGACACCGTCAGCGTCGCGGCCACGGTCAAGTCGAACGCTCCGGCTGCCACAGGAATACACAGTCCAAGCGCGACGAGTGCACTGATGGCCTGGAAAATGATGACCTGCTGGAGAGTGCTGGACTGAAGGAACAGGCTGGGGATCCACAGGGAGAACGCGATGATGAGCAGCGCCCATACGTACAGGCCGCTGTACTTGTCGAAACCGAAGTTGATCCGCTTCTTGGGCTTGGCGGCTGCTTCAACGGCTACAGCGGTCTTCGTGTCGCTCATGTCCTGTGCTCCGGTTCTTTTCTGATGTGGGCGCGTGGAAAGTCAGGCTGCACCATCGGACACATCGCGTCCGATCGTGGCTGCGGTGAGGGTGTCGGCGGTGAGACGACCGCGCTCGATGATCTCTGCGGCTCGACCTCGTCGCATGATGACAACGCGATCGCATACGCGAATAAGTTCCTCGTGATCCGTGGAAGCGACGATGACCGCCGTGCCTTGCGCTGCAGCTTCGTCGACCATGGTGTGAATGTCTGCCTTGGCACCCACATCGACACCCTGGGTCGGCTCATCAAGGATGAGAACCTTGGGCTCCTGGCGGAGCCAGCGGGCAATGACGACCTTCTGCTGATTGCCGCCGGACAGCTGCATCATCGTGAATTCGGGGATGGGCGGACGCACGTCGAGGCGCTCCAGCCAGGTCTGCACATCGGACCGCTCCGGCTTGCGACGAAGGAAGCCCAAAGTCATGTGATGGCCGGGGTTGACGATCGTGATGTTCTCGCGGAGCGAGTGATCCATGAGCGCCGCATTCGCGTGTCGCTCTGCCGGCACCAGGGCGACGCCCCGCTCCATCGAGATGTCTGGACGCGACTGCGGAAGCATCCGGCCTTCCACGGTTATCTCACCCGCATGGCCATGCCCTCCGAAGATCAGGGAGGCGACTTCTTCGCGACCAGACCCCGTGATGCCCGCAATGCCGACGACCTCACCACGATGGACGGAGAGGTTGAGATCGCGAACGGTGCGACCGGAGACGCCACTGAGTTCCAGGATTGACTCACCGTGGGGGCGGACAGCGCCACCGTGGTCGGCATCCACCAGGGTGCGTCCGACCACATACTCGATGAGGTGATCCTCGGTCAGGCCCTCGACCGGGCGGGTGATGATGTGCTTACCATCGCGCAGGACCGTGACCGACTCGGCCATCTCGAAGACCTCGTCGAAGTGGTGCGAGACAAAGAGCACGGCGACGCCGGTTGCCGCGACCCGCTTGACCAGCGCGTACAGGCGCTGAGCCTCAGCCGCCGGGAGGTTGGCCGTGGGCTCGTCAAGGATCAGCATCTTGGGTGGGGTACCGCGCGTGGACATGGCGCGCGCGATGGCGATCGCGGTGCGCTCTGACATCTGCAGACCTGCCACCGGCATGGCGATATTGATCTCGTAGCCGAGTGAGGCCAGTGCTTCGCGCGCCGCAGCGCGCTCCTTGCGCCACCTGATGGTCTTGAGTCCGTTGGTGACGTAACCCTGGCCGAGAGCCATGTTGTCGACGGCATCGAGATTGGCGACCAGACCCAGGTCCTGGTGGACGAAGCGCAGGCCGGCAGCCTCGCTCGCTGTTCCGTCGCCGAAGACAAGCTCCTGGCCGCCGACGGTGACCGAGGTGCCCGGCTCGGGCTGGTGGTAGCCGGCGAGAACCTTGATCAGCGTGGACTTGCCGCAGCCGTTCTGGCCGACAAGTGCTCGGACTTCACCGGGCTCCACGTCAATGCTGACGTGGTCAAGCGCGGTCGTGCCGCCGAAGATCTTCGTCGCATCGCGCACCGACAGGGCCGTCGTCATGCCGCCTCCTTATGGACCACTGAACAGTAGCCCTCAACAGCCCCACTTGTGTGGGCTTCCAAGTAACTTTTCGGCACCGACCAGCCGGCTCACCGGTCAGGCGCGAGCAGCGGCCATCGCCGAGTGGGCAGCCGCCAACCGGGCCACAGGTATCCGAGAGGGGGAGCAGGACACGTAGTCCAGGCCCAGGGTCTCGCAGATCGCAATGGAGGAGGGATCCCCGCCATGCTCCCCGCAGATACCGATCTTGATGTCCGGTCGCACCTCGCGGGCCCGATCAGCCGCGATTGCCATGAGTGCCGCGACCCCGGATTCGTCGAGCTCAGCGAACGGGCTAGCCGTGAGCAGGCCCTTCTCGAGGTACGTGCCCAGCATCCGTCGCTCGACATCGTCCCGTGAGAATCCATAGGTCAACTGCGTGAGGTCATTGGTGCCGAAGGACAGGAATTCGGCCCATTGCGCAAGCTTGTCGGCGAGCAGCGCCGCACGCGGTGTCTCAATCATCGTGCCGATCTTGAAGGGAATCTGCACACCGGTCTTGGTGGCGACCTCTTGATTGACCCGGCGGATCAAGCGCAGCGTCATCACGAGCTCATCGGGGATCGACACCAGCGGGATCATCACCTCAAGTTCGGGGTGAATGCCTTCCTGCGTCACGACATCGACCCATGCGTTGAACAGGCCGTGCACCTGAGCCGGATACAGGCCTTCGTGCATCAGGGCCAGGCGCACTCCGCGCACGCCGAGCATCGGGTTCTCCTCGTGCAGCTGATCGAGCATGCGTGCCTGGTGCTCGTTCTCTGCCCCGTCGGCACTTGAGGGCAGGAACTCATGCATGGGCGCATCGAGCAGTCGAACCGTGACGGGCTTGTCACCAACCGCCAGCAGCAACTCACGGAAGTCCTCTCGCTGCGCGTCGGCGAGTGCAGCGAGCGCGGACTCCTCCGCATCGGCGTCGTGGGACAAGATCACGCGTCGCACCAGGGGCAGTCGGTCGCCGAGGAACTGGTGTTCGGTTCGGCACAGGCCGATGCCCTCAGCACCGTTATTCATGGCGACATCGGCATCGGGACCGTTGTCGGCGTTGGCGCGCACCCCGAGGCGACGCACGTCGTCGGCCCACCCCAGCAGGGTCGTCAGGCTCGGCGAGGGCTTAGGAGCCTCGATGCGCACGGCACCGACGTAGGCGACTCCCGAGGAACCGTCGATGGAGATCGTCTCGCCGGCCGGCACTGTGACGTCACCACAGACAAGCGCTCCGTCGACCATGCGTAGGCCGCTTGCTCCACAGATGGCAGGCCGACCCATGCCGCGGGCGACCACGGCCGCGTGAGAGGCGGAGCCACCGTTGACGGTGAGGATGCCGCGGGCGGCCATCATTCCCGGCAGGTCGCCCGGGGTGGTCTCCGACATCACGAGGATCACTGAGTCGCCGTTTTCGGCCAAGGACACGGCCTCTTCGCTGGTGAGCGCGACGGCGCCAACAGCGGCACCAGGAGAGACGCCCAAGCCGGTGACGAGCGTGACCTCAGTGCCGGTGAGCTTGGGCTGCGGATGCAGCATCTCCAGGATATCTTCGGGTCGCGTTGCCGCCACGGCGTGTATCTCGTCACTGATGCCACGCGTCACCAGATCGACCGAGAGCGCAGTGGACACTCGCGCAGACGCCCGACGCATCTGCTCCAAGCCGACCAGCGCAAGTCCATGGGGTCCGTACTCGAAGTCAACGATGACGGGAGTTCTGAGTCGACCCTCAAGTTCGGCAAGAACGCCGGTGAGCATCTCGACGCCTTCGGGAAGTTTGCTCAGGGGATGGCCGATGGCATGGCGTTCGCCCGATTGACGCACGCCGTGGCGGAAGGCACCGTTGGGTGCGAACTGTCCGGTCTCCAGATCTCGCGAATACGCGTGGCCATGACCTTCGTCGTCGTGATCGGTGACGACGACGGTCTCCAGATGCAGCGCAATTGGCAGGTCCGGCGCGAGGTTCTGCTTGCGTCGCGCTCGTGCCGCTCGGGGAGAGTTCCATCGAGCCAGCATTGCGGCCGCTCCTGCGGCTACCTGCTGTGAAGCCTTCAAGGGAAAAGGTCCCGTGCCCTTCTGGTCGCACATGGCCACCAGGGGCGCGATGCGATCGGCAGGATTGGCAAAGTCGAGTTCAAGGGTTGCGACATCATCGCCCGGCACGTCGAGTGAGTGCTCGGCAATCGTGCTCGCCGTGGCCCAGAAGGCTTGCGCGATATCGGCCGCCATGCGCCCGGGAACGCCCTCGGGGATCTGCGCGCCGCGCAGTCCCACACACACAAGGTCGGCAGGTAGGCCGGCTGCTTCGACAGGTGCGCTGGCGCTGAGGCGAAGGAGAACCACTCCCCCGGCCTCGGTCATCGTGCCCACGGTGCGTCCCGACATCGACTCCAACAGCCGGATGGCCGCCTTGGCACGATCAGGGGAGGTGAAACCGGGGACGTTGGGAACAGGAACCGTCAGACCCGCGCCCACCGGCAGGCCAAGCCCGGCAAGCGTCTCGAGTTCAATGCCGCGCGTGCACAGCGAACGCTCATCGAGGCCGCGCTCCAAGCCCATGCCGAAGGGGACCAGGCCAACATCGTCGACCGGAAAGGTGCGCTCCGTCACGCGCCCTCACCAGCGACGAGACGCTCCTCGAGCTCCTCGTCTTCCTTGCGTGTCATCCCGATCGTGAGCAGGAGTTCCTGGTGAAGGTGCATCCACACGGTGTGATAGGAGTCGATGAGAGGCGATGCGAGCCAGGCGTTATCGCCTTCGTCCAGCTTCTCCAGCGCGGTGGTCAGGCGCGGGCGGTAGACGCCCAGCCGCGGCAGGTCCTCGCCGAATCGCTTGATGAGGGGCCCGACGGCGTCATCGATGTCGTCGAGCCGATCGCGAACGTCAGCGTCGTAGGAATCGTCGCTGTGGTCGTTGGGGGTGCCGTCAGGCCGGACCTGCCAGGCGGTGCACAGATCGCGCAACTGGCGATTGACGGGCAGGAACCTGTGGAAGGTCGCCATCAGGCGCTCGCGCTCCGCGGCATCGTGCGCCATGCGCAGCTGCTCACCGGCGAGAGCGGTGCCGTCGGGCGTCGGCATGATGATCGGGCCCTTGATCAACACCAGCCCCTGCTCGGCCAGCGCCTGATGGTCGGCGCTCGCCTCGCCACGTGCCATACCCCGAACGACGAGCGCCACCAGCACGTCACGCTGCGCATCGGTCAGGTCAGCCATGTTCTTGCCCTTCCTCAAACGATCAGATGTCCCGTCCATCGGGGTTCACCACGAATGGACGTCCCACTATTCCAGACCGGAACGGGGCCCCGTAAGTCCTCCAATCAATTTCTTTAGAAAGCCTCAAGAAACCCCGCGGTCGGTGGCTAGCATCGCATCGCAGAGGTAGCCAAGACAAAAAAACCGGGAGGAAACATGAAGGCCGTCCAGCTGCTCGCCTGGCACTCCGAGCCCCAGCTCGTCGAGGTCGACATTCCCACGGCCGGGCCCGGCCAGGTGGTCATCAAGGTCGCCGGAGCAGGGCTATGCCACTCCGACCTGCACCTCATGCATGATTTCGGCGACGGCATGTTCCCCTGGGGTCCGCCCTTCACCCTCGGCCATGAGACGTCCGGCTACGTGCACCAGGTCGGCGAGGGCGTCACGGGGCTGTCCGTCGGTGCGCCCGTTGCCGTCTTCGGCCCTTGGGGCTGCGGACACTGCGCCGCGTGCGACCGCGGTCAGGACACCTACTGCCACAGCCCGCTCGATGGCTACGGTTCGGCGTTCGGCGGCGGACTCGGGGTCGACGGCGGGCAGGCCGAGTACATGCTCATTCCCGATCCGCGATTCCTAGTCCCCATCCCCGAAGGCCTGGATCCCGTGTCCGCTGCGCCGCTCACCGATGCCGGGCTCACGCCCTACCACGCGGTGAAGATGTCGCTTCCGAAGCTGCTGCCCGGGGCCACCGCGGTGTGCATCGGAGCCGGCGGCCTGGGCCACATGGGCATTCAGATCATCAAGGCCATGAGTGCGGCCCGCATCATCTCGCTCGACACCAAGCAGGCAGCCCTTGATCTGGCCACCGAGTGCGGCGCGGATCTCACGATCAACGCGGCGGCCGACGATGTCGTGGCACAGGTCAAGGCGGCGACGGGTGGCCGTGGTGCAGACGTGGTCATCGACTTCGTCGGCTCGGATGCGTCTCTTGCCACAGCGGTGGGATGCGCGAAGGTCCAGGGCGATATGACGATCGTGGGCGTGGGGGGAGGCACCTTCCCGATGGGACTGTTCACCGCACCGTACGAGCTCAACGTGCGCTCCATCTACTGGGGCACGCGCGGCGAGCTCAGCGAGGTCCTGATGTTGGCGGCGTCCGGCCGCATCACTCCGGTGTATTCCACGTACTCCATGGACCAGTCCCTCGACGCGTACGCGGCCATGACCGCGGGCACCCTGCGCGGCCGTGCGGTGATTGCTCCGTGACGGTAGCGCTCAAGGCCGCCCTTGCGCCGATCACCGTCGGCACCATGCAGTTACCGAATCGGCTGTTCGTTCCCACGCACGGCGGTGGTGCTGGCTCGATCACCGCCGATGACTCCCGCTTCGACGACCTCGTCAACTACTGGATGGCGCGCGTCGACGATGGCTTCGCGTGGATCGGTGGGCCGACCGGTCACGTCAAGCATGTGCACATCCCCGGTTTCGAAGCCACCGGCGTCGGCGCGCTGGGTAAGGAGCCGGGTATTTTTCGGCACCCCAAGTTCCAGGAACGCATGGGAATATTTGCCGACCGGGTGCACGCCAAGAACGCCTACCTCGGCATCCAGTTGGTTCAGCAGGGCGGAATGCCCAGCGCTCCATCACCGACGTTCTCCGGCTACCTCGACCATCGAGGCGTCCACGTCCTCAATCATGACGAGATCGAATGGATCATCAGCGAGTACATCGAAAGTGCCGGAATCGCCGCTGACGCTGGAGTCGACTCTCTGGAGATCCACGCCAACCACGACGACATGGTCGAGTGGTTCCTGTCACCGCTCACCAATCACCGCACGGACGAGTACGGCGGCTCCCACGAGAACCGGCTGCGCTTCCTGCGCTCCATCGTCGATGGCATCCGCGCGCGCGTGGGCCGTCCCATCACCTTGGGACTTCGGCTGGCCATGGACCAGTACATGGACGGCGGGTATGGCATCGACGAATGCATGCGCTTCATGCGGACCTTCGAGGCCGACGGCACGGTCGACTTCTTCAACCTCGACGTGGGCGGCAACTGGGGTCCGGTCACCTACATCCAGCACGGCATGTACCCCGAGGGTCACTGGGCGAAGATGTGCGGCGAAGCCAAGCAGGCCACCTCGTTGCCCGTGCTGTACGTCGGACGCGTCGTGCACGCCGAGACGGCAGAGAAGATCATTGCTGACGGCCAGGCGGACATGGTGGGGATGGTGCGTGCCCTCATCGCCGACTCGTCCTGGCTCGCCAAGAATCTGGCCGGACAGGCGCAGGATGTGCGCCCGTGCATCTCACTCAACGACTGCATCCATCGGTACACGCTCGAAGGACTGGGGTTCGGCTGCGGTACCAACCCGCGTGCGGGCCGCGAGAGCAAGCCGCCCATGGGTGTCGCATCGACCCCCGTGCGCCTGCTCGTCGTCGGAGGCGGCCCGGCCGGCATGGAGCTCGCCGCGACCGCGTCCGAGCGCGGGCATGACGTCGAGCTCTGGGAGGCCGCGTCCGAGCTCGGCGGTCGCTTCGGCATTGCCGCGCAGCTACGTGCCAATGCGCCGTATCAGGACTGGATCGATTGGTCCGCTCGGCGCCTGACGCAGATGGAGATCCCGGTGTACCTAGGCAGACGAGCCGACGTGCGGAGTGTCCTCGATGCCGACGTTGACGTTGTTGCCTTCGCTACCGGTGCGCGCGGACGTCGCCCCGGGATTCCGGGCGAGTTCCTGCCCCACGTGAGTGGCGCGGATGCCGTGGTGCTGGGAATCGCACCCCCGTTGGGCCGTCGTGTACTGGTGTTGGCCGAAGACGACGGGCCCGCCCCACTGTCGGTAGCCGATCACCTTGCGTCGCAAGGCCACGAGGTGACGTTGACCTTTCGCACTCCGGGCCCGTCTCCGCTGGTGGGCAAGTACTCGATCGGAGCGATGCTGGCCAGCCTCGACAACGAGGGGGTCGCGATTGTGCAGAACGCCCGTGCGGTCCAGATTCATGCCGACCGCGTCGACTTCGCGCACTCCTACAGCGGCCGCTCGTTCAATGTCGAGACCGACTCGGTCGTGCTGGTCACCGGAGGGATCGGTAATGACGCGCTGTACCGGGCCGTCAAGCCGCACCATCCGCGCGTGCACCTTCTGGGCGATGCCTTCGCGCCACGCCGCATGACGTTTGCGACCAAGCAGGCCTTTGAACTCGCGATGCAGCTCTAGTCACCGAACCCA